>OLHG01000663.1_pt1 | contig 23852 bp, 31 predicted proteins | sample 1605971 | NCBI WGS metagenome assembly OLHG01 (sample SAMN03283289) | human gut metagenome | biome: human-associated habitat; material: feces | host: Homo sapiens | place: Peru | collected 2012 | reverse complement strand
ACTCCTTTTTTATAGTATTCCCTATGTAAGAAATTTTAACAAAAAAGCTATTTTACGTTGTTGACATTTACCAACTTCTTATAGTATTATTTAATTGTTAAAGGTTGCAAAAAATAGGAGCAATGAAATGGATAAAGCAAATGAAGATTTTACAATACCGTTCTATATCGTAGAAGAAACTGCACAAGATAAATGTAAATGTATGAAATTAAAGAATACCAAAACTCTGCTAAGATTAGCACAAATAAATAACAAACTAACTGATACACAAGTTAAATATATTATGAATACATATCGTATAGAATAAGTTTATATGATATTATATACTAAAATCCAATAAAATATTACAAAAGAAAGTGGTGATTCATATATGCTATAATAAAATGAAAAATTATATAGATAGTTACAAGAGAATTAAAAATATACAATATAGGAGAAAATATTATGAAAAAAGTTTTAAAGTATTTATTATTAATATTATTTTTTAGTTTAACAATATTATTTTTTAATCAAGTATTAGTAAAAGCAACTGAACCTGCTTCTACGGTATCAATCAATGGAGAGACATTAAATGATGAATATAAGTATTTAGTTAACGGTGTAAAAGCCAAAAATGGAGTGTTAGGTAGCGGTGGTTGCACAGCTCAATTTAACAGCAATGCCGGTGTTCTTATACTTAGTGGATACAGTGGTAAGGGAATTCAAACCGGTCAAGGGCAGGATTTGACGATAAAGCTCATAGGTAATAATAAAATTACTGAAAATAATAATTCACAAGCTTGGGGAATTAATAAAGAAAGCGATGGTGTATTGACAATTACATCTGATTCTGAGGCAAATCTTACAATAAATGTAAGTAGCTCTGAAAGCATCGTAGCAGGCATTAAGTCAGACTATATGGACAACTATAGTAATGATAGCATTATTATAGGAGGAAAAGCAAATGTAATTATTAAAGGAACTTCTAAACGTAGTAGAGCTGTTGGCATTTATGCTAACTCACGTCTTAGTATTATAGACAATGCCTCTTTTACGGCAACTTTAAGCGGTTACTATAATGCAAAAATGCTTCAATGTGGTTTTGAACTAACTAAACCACTTCTAATAAATACAACCGGAAATATTAATTTGGATGCAAGCTACGATTATGCATTTAATTGGCCTTGTAATGGGTACGGTATTTATAGTACGAGTACAATAATATTACATAATGTTGGAACAATGACTATAAAATATCCAACAAGAAATGGTGGAGCTGCTTGGAATGCTTCATGGGCAATTCCAGAAAATTTTGCAGTAAATGAAGGTATCGTTAATGGTATTAAGACAAAAGAAATTCATTCTGGAAGTGGTATAGTTCATACACTAACTCTTGAGTCTGCAGTGAATATGTTTGGAAAATCAACAGGACAATACTTTAATGGAGATATAATAAAAATATCCGGAACACCAGATGTAATTGGTTTGAAATTTAAAAATTGGTTAACCTCAGCTGGATTAGTCGAAAACAGTTTAGTAGAAAATACAAATTATACTATGCCGAATTCAGATGCTACAGTTATTGCAAATTATACTGCATTTGCATCTCAACCAAAATTCACAAAGATTAATAGTTCTAGTGGAAAAATAGATTATACTTTAAATGGAGAATTTATTGAAAGTGATCGAAGATTGGTTAAATCCGAAGAAACTGCTGAAGATGAATTTTCTTGTAATCATGATTTTTTAAGTACTCCTTATACGGTTAATAGCGGAACAGAAACTAATCAAGTACCTGCAGGAAAATACAAAATAGCTGTAAAACATGAAAGTAAATGGTATTATAGTGATATATTCACTGTTAATTATGATGAGCAAATCCCTGATGGCAACACAGAAAATAATGTGGACAACAGTACAGATAATAGCACAGACAACAATACAAATAATAATGTAGAGAATAATGTAAGCAATAATGCAGAAAATGTTACTAAACTACCACAAACAGGAGAAGAAACTAATGAGTTTACTAAATGGCTTTCAATAGCTATCTTTCTTGGAGTTTTCTGGTTGATGTCTATGTTACTGATTGACTATGAAAAGAAAAAGATAACTAAAAAATAGATGTATTATGAAAAGGAATAAATATAATGAGTGGAGATAAAAAACTAATTTATTTTCTAGTTGCGTTAATTGTTTTCTTTTCTATAATGTTGCTTGTAAAGATTAAAACAACGCCAAAATATAATCCTATAATTTATAATGAAATATATGATGAATATGAAAAAATTTTTGGAAAAGAAAATAGTATACAGGAAAATAATAGAACTGATGCACAAAATGTACAAGAACAGGATAGTATCGCAGAAGGAACTAATATTCAGACAACAATTATAGAAAAACGAACTCCAAATAATACAGAGCAAGGTAATATTATTGGAAAAATAATTATTCCTAAAATAGATGTGAATTATCCAATTATAAAAGAAACAACAACAGAATATTTGAAAATAGCTCCAACAAAGTATTGTGGTCCAGAAGTAAATGAAATACGGAAATTTAGTTATAGTGGGGCATAATTATAAAAATGGAAAGTTTTTTGGAAATTTAAAAAAATTGACAGTAGGGGATAACATATTTCTATCATCTAGCAAAGGAAATGCACAAATGTATAAAGTATATAATATGTATATAGTAGATGAAACAGATAAGTCTTGTATAAGTCAAGAAACAAATGGAAAAATTGAATTAACATTAATCACTTGTGATAATAATAATAATTCCAAAAGATTAATCGTAAAATGTAGAGTCTCTAATTAATAATAAATTTTGTTTACTTGTAAATCTAAAAACAAGCGCTAATAAAAACTAATGAAATAAAAATGAGTTAAATATAAAAATACTGTAAGATTTCAAGAAATGAAATCTTACAGTATTTTTGGATTTGGTTGCGGGGGTAAGACTCGAACTTACGACCTTCGGGTTATGAGCCCGACGAGCTGCCAACTGCTCCACCCCGCGATGTTTTTAGTTTTCTTAACCTTTATTAGTATACTTCTTTTTTTTAGTATTGTCAATACATATCTGTAAAAATCATTGAATTTCTGTGTATATTAGTCAAATCATATATCACACTTTGTTTAAAAATATATACTTTGGAAAACAAAAAGCTTTGACTGCTTTTTTACTTTACACTAAATATTCCTCTAATTCTTGGTTTAGACCTAACTAGCTTAGTATACTTGTCAGAAAATTATTATATTCTATTACCAAAAATATCTTTGTAGCATGAGCTCAGCTTTTCGCTTCACTCACACTACAATTCTATGCTATTTCACCATTATATATTCCTTTATGTTTTCGAATTTTGATTCTCCTATTCCTTTTACTTCTTGTAATTCGTCTATTGATGTGAATTTGCCGTTTTGTTCTCTGTATTCTATTATTTTCTTGGCTATTGATGGACCTATTCCAGGTAATTGTTCAAAGTCTTCTTGTTTCGCTTCATTTATATTCACTTTTTGCTTTTTCCCTCTTTCAACTTTATCTTCTACAATTACATTGTTCCCGCTTCCCGCCGTTATATACACTTTTTCTCCACTTATTTCTTTCTCATTTTTGTTGGGTATATATATTTTTTGTCCATCTGATAGCACAAAAGCTAAGTTGACTTCATCTAAGTCCGCATTTTCTGTAACTCCTCCTGCTACTTCTATTGCGTCTGCAATTCTTGCTTCATCCGGCAGTTCTTTTATTCCTGGTTCTTTTACCTCTCCTGTTATATGCACTATTATTGTGTCTCCTTTGTATTCTTCTGTATCTGTCTTTACAAAATCATTCATATCAAATTCTTCATATTGGTTATTTTTTATAATGAAATATGTTGCTATTCCACTAATTACAGCTAGTACAACAATCCCTATAATTATTTTTTGTTTTTTATTTAAATTTTCTATCATAATATTCCTTTCTAAAACTTGAATTTTTTGCAGTTTTAATATATATTTATATTTGACGTTTAATATAATAAATTTATAGGAGAAATTTCATGAAAAAACTCAAGTTTACGCTTTTTATTTTTATATTTTTAATACTGTTAATCATTTTGGCACCTCCTTGTTTTGCTGATAGTGATTTAACAACGTATTGTCCATCGGCTATTTTAATGGAAACTAGTACTGGTAAAATTCTTTATGAAAAAAATGCTAATGAGGTAAGCTTTCCTGCAAGTACTACTAAAATTATGACTGCTATCTTAACTGTTGAGAATTGCAAACTTGACGATGTTGCAACTGTTAGTCACAATGCTGTTTATTCGATTCCTTATGATTACACTCATGCTAGTTTAAAAGAGGGCGAAGAGCTTACTATTGAGCAACTTTTATATGCTCTTATGATTCCTTCTGCAAATGATGCTGCAATTGTTTTAGCTGAGCATATTTCTGGTAGTGTTGAGGAATTTTCTAAATTGATGAATAAAAAAGCAGAAGAACTTGGTTGCAAAAATACTCATTTTGTTAATCCTAATGGTATTCATAACAAAAATCATACTTCTACAGCTTATGATTTGGCTTTAATGGGACAATATGCCATGAAAAATGAGACTATTAGAAAGATTGTTAGTACTAAGCAATTTACTTTGCCTACTACTAATAAATACAATAAGACTGACCGAATTTTTAACAATACAAACGATCTACTAAGTACATACAGCAGATACTATTATGAGGGCACTACCGGTGTAAAAACTGGATATACTGGTGAAGCTGGTAACTGCATTGTTGCTTCTGCAAAGAAAAATGGCTTCGAAGTTTTATTGGTCGTTCTTGGTGGAAAATCTACTAACAAAGGTTTAAGTGAAAGATATTTAGATTGTAAAACTTTATTTGACTATGCTTTTGATAGTTATTCGATTAAAACTTTAAATGAAAAAAATAGTATTTTACAACAAATTACAGTTTCTGGTGCTACTAAGGAAACTCAAAATTTGAACATACTTGTAAAAGATGATATAAAAATTTTTACTAATAAAAATATTGATATATCTACCATAACTCCAGAAATTACTATAAATAAAAATCTTAAGGCTCCTATCGCTACTAATGGTGTAGTTGGAAAAATAACTTATTCTTATGACGGTGAAGAATATTCTTCTGATTTAATTGCAGAAACTCAAGTTATTGCTTCAGGTTTCTTACCAGTATTATTCAGGGTTATGTTAATTATTATTGTTTTATATTTATTATTTTTACTATTAAAACCAGCTAAATCAAAAAAGAAAAGAACATATAAAAAGAAATCTAAAGGTGGAAATTATAAATTTACACAGTTTAGTAATTTAAGATAAAAGGACACTAAATTAAATTTAGTGCCCCTTTTTTACTTATCTTTTCCTAAAATAATTGTAATATTAACATCTGTGCTTTCTCCAGCAGATACTGTTTGAGTTTGTACTAATAATTTTAATTCTTCAATTGCCGAATTTTCAACGTCTCCCCTATTTATAATAACGCTATTATCAACATTTGAAGTTTCTTCTGTTGTAATATCAGTATATCCTGCTTTTTTTAATCTATTTTCTATTCTTTCTAATTTAACACTGCTTCCACTACCATTTAAAATTTCTATTTTTATTTTTTCTTTATCAATTCCAGTAGTATCAACACTACTTGTGTCTATTTCTTCATCTTGTAATTCTGGATTTAAAAACATCTCATCTATTAATTTTGCTGTTTTGCTTTCATTTGCTGTGTACATCCACCATCCATTGCATTTTTCAGATTGACCTGGCAAATGCTCTGTTCTTAAATTGTCTGAATTGAATTCTGCTATATATGGAACATAGTCTTTAATAACATCAAAGCTAATATTAGTTTCAACATATTTTTTCGCTATATCAATAAATTCGTTTATTTTAAATATGTTTTCTATTTTTAATGTTTGTTTTGCTAAAGCTTTAAGAAAGTTTCTTTGAGTTTTCATTCTTCCTATATCTTCAATTCCATATTCAGATGGATATGTAGAACCATCACTATTATGTCTAAATCTAACTACTTGTTCTGCTTTGTCTCCATCTAACTTTTGAACTCCTGCTTTTAGATTTATATATAATCCTTGATTCTTGTCTGTATATTTCATGTCTATTGGAACATCAAATGTTACTCCACCTATTGCATCAACTAATGCTTTGAATGCTTCTGTATCAACTTTTATATAATATTTTATATCTAACCCTGTTAATTCATTTATTTCTTTTAAAACATTTTCTGGACCTGTTTGATATACAGCATTTATCTTGTCCCAAGGTGTTGCTGTATTTTTGTTATTTCCTATAAATGTATCTCTTGGTATTGATAATATAGATGCTTGTTGTTTCTGAGGATCATATTCTGCTACCATTATTGTATCTGTCAAGTTTTGGCTTTGACCCAATAATACAGCGTAAATTTTAGGTAATGTTTTAACTGTTTCTTGATCATGACCAACTGCAGTAGCTAATATTCCCTTTAGTCCTCCACCATTTTTATGTACTTTATATGCAAATACCCCACCTACTGTCACTAAAAGTAGTAAGCCAATTGCCAATGAAAGTAGTAAAATTATTACTAATATTTTTTTACCCATTCCTTTTTTCTTCTTTTTCGTTTGTTTCAATTTATTCACCTTTTTCTAAAATATTTTACAATCTTAATAATAGCAAAAATCTTGCCAAATAGCAAGATTTTTAATCAAATTTTAAAATATAATTTTTAATAATAAATTGTTGTTATACATTGTGCTTCCTATGTATGATTTTTGTAATCCTTCGATAATTCCTGTTTCACTCATCATTGGACTTGCAAATGAAATTATTGCTAAAGCTATATAAATTATTACTAGAGATTGTAATATTCCAAATATAATTCCACCTAATTTGTCACACTGTTTAATTACAGGTAATTTCGTTAATAAATTAGCTAATCCTTTAACTAATAGTAATATTATTTTACTAACTATAAATAGTGCAATTGCTACAGCAATGTTTATAATCATAATTGCTACTTCTCTTGCTGTTGAATCTACTATTGCTGTTTTAGCTTCGTTTCCAGCTTTTTCTACTGCATTATTTATATAATCTGTAATAACTTCTGGCATATTTTCTTTTTGTGTCTCATTATTTGTTTTTTCTTCGTCTTTTAAAATACTTTGTCTAATTGCCTGTTCTAGGTTTTCATCCCATTCTGTTTTATCAATTATAAAATTTGAAACTGGTTTGAATAATATGAAGGCAATTATTAAGGCTAATACAAATGATACTATTTTTAAAAGTGAACCTGTTAATCCTTTGTGATATCCTACTAAAACGCATAATGCAATTATTCCAATTATCACTAAATCAATTATTATACTCATTTTTCTTCCTCCTTATAAATTGATTATTTCGATTTTATCTCCATAAATAACCCCTGCTATTCCGTCTCCTAAAACAATTTTTTCAATTACTTGTGAAGAATAATATCTTTTGATAAGCCAAGCGTTGGTGTCAATAAAGTATATTTCATTTCCAAGGTTGACTCCTATTACATTGTTATATGTAACAACTGATTTTGCTACCTTTTCAATTGTATATATATTTTCTTTGCCATTTGAAGTATTTTGCATTTCTATAATTGTATCTGCATTAAATAAACTTGTGGATTTTTCATATGCCTTAAATATATAATTGGTAAGTTCAATATCTGCAAAACTGATTTTAGGGTTATCTTCATCTAATTTAGTTAGTTCAACATCTACTCCCTCTTCAAATTTATGAATACTATCGTCATACATACAAATCAATTGACTTTTTTCTTGATATTTTATTCTTAATATTAAACTATTTTGGTTTGCATTATATGTATATTTAGGTTCTGTGTTTTTTTCTTTTGCTTCTTTTATTGATATTATTTTTATATTTGACTGAATTGTAGTTCCTGAATTATTTACTTCTGCATAAGCCAATTCCGCATTATCTGGCGAAATACATGCATCTACAGCAATTGTATTTGATAAGTATGATTTGAATAATTCATTTCCTTTTGCATCATATGTGATAATTACAGATTTATATGTTGTTCCTGTTACTATTGCACTCACATATCCATTTTTATTAACTGTGACTTTATTTAGATTTCCATCAACATTCTTTTCCCATATAATATGGTCATCTGATATTAAGCATAATTTTTGACTACCATTTTCTCCAATTACTAGATATTTACCTTCTACATCATAAATTGGATTATTTATTTCTATTTTTACTTCTTTTTCTTTCTTACCAGAAGAATTATATTTATTCAAATTATTTTCCGCTAATACACAGATGTATTTTCCATAAGAAAATATATTTGTATTTGAATTATATTCTAATTCGACTACTGGCACATTTTCCTCTGTTATATCTTTTCTAAATATATACTTATCCATAAAGTTTCTAAAATTCTTATTTGTATTATATATAATAGCTATAGTAGTTATGATTATAGCTACTATAAACACCGCAATCATTATATATATCTTTCTTTTATTTAATTTTCTATCTTTTCTAAATTTTATTACTTTGTCCATAGTTTTATTCCTCTATATTTTATACCTTAAATATATAATAGTTTTTATTAAATTACAAGTATAGCAAAGAAATTTTTTAAAACTATTGCAATTGTATTAACTATATGTTATACATAGTAAAATTTTTAAATTTTCCATAAATTGTTGGTTCCATTTGGTAGAGATTAGTAGTATAATATTATTAGATTGATATATGGAGGACATCTGATGAAGTTTGAAAAATTAAATGATAATAAAATAAGAATTACTTTAACAATTCAAGATTTGGCAGAAAAAGAAATTGATTTTCATGTTTTTATGTCCAACTCTATAGAAGCTCAGGATATTTTGCTAGATATGCTAGAACAGGCAAAAAAAGAAACTGGTTTTGATCCAGAAGACTCTAATTTAAAAGTTGAAGCATTAGTAATGGCTGATACTAATTTTGTTTTTACAATTACTAAAATGCCTCCAGAAGAGAAGTCAAAAGTTTCTAAACGAAAATTTACTGTAAGGAGAAAAAGCATCACTCCAAGCTCTACTCAAGCAGTTTATTGCTTTAACTTATTTGAAGATTTTTGTAGCTTTTTAACTTTTTTAAGTGATAGTAGATTATTTGATTATGTAAAAAAAATAGCTAAATCTATTACACTATATGAATACAAAGAAAAATATTATTTATTAATGTCTAATATAAATGTTGAATTAGTTGACAAAGTTAAGTTTTATACTTGTATAACTGAATTTGCAAAATGTGTTACTAACTCTAAAGTTTTTGCAAGTAAATTAAAAGAATGTGGAACTCTAATTATGAAAAACAATGCATTGGAAATTGGTTTTAAACACTTTGTAGTTTCTAAATAATTAAACTAGAAACTGGCTCAATACGAGTCAGTTTCTGGTTTATTTTATACTAGCATTCCTAAAACTAGAATTCCAATATTGTCATTATATATTTCATCAAATTGAGATATTGGTAATGGATTTTCGCCTATTCCCGCTTCTATTGTATAACCTGGTCTTTTGTAATTTTGTATAAACCAGTCTTTATATCCTGCAAAACTTGAATTGTATGGCACATCAGTCAAATCATATCCACTAACTCTTGCAAATATTCTGCCTATTTCATATCCTTGTGGTGGATTTATATTTTGAAAATCCCAATAAATTTCTTTTCCTTGTGTATGATATGAAATTGTTAATTCAAAATTATTTTTCAAAGTAAAATTGTATATTGCCAATGCTTCGCTTTGAGTTAATGGTCCTTCTCCTACAAAGTTTTGAGGAGCAGGCTTAGTATACCCTTGCTCAAATTTTATTCTTCTTGCTTCTTGCCAACCTGCAGGGAATTGTAAATTTAAATCTACACCATTAGCATTTGCCTTCCAACCACTTGGAAATGGAATGTTTGGAAAACCTTCTGAAATTTCTAAATAATTTTTGTATTCTTTGCTATTAGGTTCAACTCTTCCTGTAACTAAATCAATTCCATCTGGATTCATCATTGGCAAAATGTATAAAGAAACATTATTAAATAATTCTCGTACATTTTGACCAAATATTCTACTGTTTAAAACATAACTTTGGCAAAAGTTCTCCACAAATTTCATAAGTAAAATGCAACATATGTATTCATTTGCATGCATACCTGCATTATACATAATTTTTCTGCTTCCTCTTCCTATTTTTATGTATGGAAGCGGTTTGCCTAATGTACTATATCCAATATTTCCTATTTCTAAAAATGGATATCTGCTTTTTAATTCTTGTAGATTTTGTATCATTAGTGAATAATAGTATTTTTGATTTGTTGGTACAATATTCATAAAAAATCACCTGCTATAATTTATTCAAATTAAGCAGGTAATGTGATTTACTGTTTTAATTTACTATATCCATTACTATAATCTATTTCTATATTTGGTTGAACATTATAAATATATACATTAAAGCATATTTCTTTATTTTCCACAGACTGTGCCTCCATTTGTACTCCACTCGCGACTAAATTGTTTCTTTCAAATATTGGAGTTACCCTATATAGCACATGATTTTTTTCATTTTTTCTTAGGTATTCCAATACTTTTGTTTCGAATGGCAACATTCCGCTTGTGTTAAAATAATTGGTTCCTGTTATAAGGTTTTGTTTATTCGCATTTTCTGCTGATAAACTATACGCAATTAAATGACAACGATTATATAAGCTTTTTCCATTATACTCTACACTTTGCCAACCAGATGGGTATATGTGGCTAATTGATGTTCTTTTTTCTCCTTCTTTTGGCATAGTTTCTTTTCCTAAGTTTGCAAATGCCACTCCACATCTTCCTAATTTATCTAACTTGCTATATCTTTCAAAACACTCACTTGTAAAATCACTTTCCTCAAAATTTGGAATATTATTATTTATTGTTACAAATATCTCTCCATTATATTCCGGAATTTCTCCCAAATTATATGATACAGTTGTATTTTCTAATATATTTTCGTTAACTTCTATATCACTAAAATATATTGCCGTAATTGCAACAATTAAAAATATTATACTTGTAATTATATTTCTTATTTTTCTTTTGCTCATTTTTTCACCTATTTTATATATTTTCCATTTACTCTTTTTACTATATCACCAACACAAAAATCTGGATATAATTCTTTATATGTGTATATTGAACCACTTCCATTTTCATGCGTTAAATAAATTTTATCATCAGTTATTTTATGCACTACAAAATTAGTATTTTCGTTATCTCTTAACACTCCATACAAATCGTCTAATTTGTACCAAGCATCATCACTTTTTATGTCTATTTCTCCATTATATAACTCACATTTATCTCCATTTAACTGTACTTTTTGGCCTGAGTATAGATTATAAAAATCTAATTTGTCCATTTTATATATATTTTTATAAATTCCTTGATTATACAGTTTTTCTAATGTCTCATTAGATGTGTATATGTATATATCTTCTTCTTTGCCGTTTTCTGGATTTAGTAATGTTATTTTTTCATTTTCTAATCCATACACTACTCCTATATTCATATTTTTCTCCTTATTTAATGTCTTTGCTAACTCATTGATAAACTCTGAAATAAATTTTTTTGTTTCATTACTGAAAATAAATTTTCCAAGATTAAAATTTTCTAAATTCATAATTTTCCTTTCTAGAACTAAATATTTTTTGAATAAAATTTTTCTTTAATATATCACATATTGTCTATTATTTACAATAGTTTTATTTAATGATAAAATTAAGAAAAAATGTAGGTGGAATAAATGTATTATACATATATGTTAAGATGTGCTGATAATTCAATTTATACTGGAATGACAAATGATTTGGATAAACGAATAAATGAGCATTTAAGCAAGAATAAAAACGGTGCAAAATATACTAAATCACATAATGCTGTTAAACTTGAAGCTGCTTGGAAAAGTAAAGATAAATCTCTAGCTTGTAAATTGGAATATCAAATAAAAACTCTTTCTAAAATGCAAAAAGAAGCTTTAATAAATGGTGAAAAGTTATCTAGTTTCTTGAGTGGGAAAGTCGATTGTAGAAGATATAAAAGAATAATAGTTGATAAAAAATAGAGTAGTAAGAATTTGTTTAAACTCTTGCTACTCTGGTACTTATGGTCGAGGTGACGAGAATTAGCTTTTGAGAATTGCTTATTTTCTAACACTTCGACATTTTTTGAATGTAGTTTGAATGCAATTACAAATTTAAAGTGCCTAAATATTTATGTCCGTCGAAATCAGATTTATTTTCATTATCTAAAAAATCTACTGAATAATTTTCGCTTGAAACATATATATGTACTTGTCCTTCTTCACATCTAAAAATAATGTTTTTGGCTGAGTTTTGTGTTAGAGTATTATATTTACTATAATAATTTATATTTTCTGATGGTGCTTCTCCTATTATTATTATCTTAGGATTTAATTTTTCTAATATATCTTCTGGAACTTTCCCTGATTCTCTACCATGATGTGGGACAAATAAAATATCTATTTTAGAAAAATTAATATTGTCTTTAACATTATTCAAATAATTTGTTTCCAAGTCTCCCATCCACATTGCTGTTATTCCATTTTTTAAACTATATGTAATAATGGGCGATATATTATTAGGGCTTTTTCCTTTTTTAACTTTTTCTAATTCGTCTTTAAAAAATTTATTTGATGTATCTGGCCATAAAATATTTATCCCTGAACTTCCTCTTTCTTCATCTTCCATATTCATCCACTTTCGTGAACAATTTTTAAATATGTAAAAATGATTGTTACCATCTCTTAATTTGCAATACTCATCAAAATCTATTGTTGAATCAGATTTTGTTGCTTGATTTTCAACACAATAAAAATTTGCAATTCCAAGTTTATCATTATAGTCTTTCAATCCGATGTATATGATCTTCATCTGGATGTGTTGAAATAAATCTTCTAATGTTTTTATCTTTTGAAATATTATTTATTTCATCTAAGATATTATTTTTATTCTCATCATTTAAACAACAATCTATTACAGTAAAATTATCAGTTGCATGATTTATATAAAACATATCTCCATTACCTACTGAAAAAGATTTTATTGTAACCATATTTTACTCCCTTTCTAAATAAGATTTTTCCACAAGAATTTGCAATACAAAATCCTTTGCTTTTCTTTTATAGCTGAATACTCCTATAATATAGGATATTATGCTAACTATAAGTTCTTTATAAAAATGTGATGGCCATATAAATGTTAGAATAATCATTGTAATCATTATTATAAATACTGTAAATACTATGTCTCTAGCTATGCAATATTCTGCATTTTTCACTATGACATTTTCATTCTTCTTTACAAATTTATAATATTTTGAATAAAAATCCTCATTTTTAATATTTTTTAAACTTATTTGTAGTTTTTCTTTATTTTTTATTCTGTTTTCATTTTTTAAAAATTTGGCTGATTTTTCAAAAGCAGTTTGTTTGAAAAATATCCCATTCGAAATTTTTGATTTTTGATTTCTATCAAAAATTGAGATAAACATTAGTGTGATTACTAATATAATAATATCTATTGGCCAGATATTATTAAAAATTTCCATATCATAAATTGCATTAATATTTACAATAATATGATGTGCTGTAGCCAATACTAAAGCATATATTAAAATATATCTCTTTCCGAAGCTTAATTCTAAATCCATTTTCAGTTTCTCCTATCAGTCTGATACCCGAATTTCTCAATTCTTTCTTCTTCAGTATTAGATAAATCTCTTAGCCATTCAGCTAAGCCATTGCTATCATTATTTCTTAAAAATTCAAAATACTTTACTCTATCTTCTTTTGCTATAACAATAGGTGGCAAATTATTTTTCAACAATTCATAGTTTACGAGTAATCTACCAGTTCTTCCATTTCCATCTTCAAAAGGATGTATTTTTTCAAATTCAATATGATATTTAGCAATTTTAGTAAATATATTCTGTTTATCATTATTATAATTGTATATATAATACATCATCAAATTTGGAACTTTTTCAGGTTCAGGTGGAATATGTTCACTACCTTGAATAAATACTTGTACTGTTCTATAACCTTCTGTCTCTTTAATATCTCTATTTATAGTTTCATTTAGTTTTTTAATAAATCTTTCATCAAATTCTTCATTATTCTGTAAATTTTTAAAAACTAATTCTAATGCCTTTTTATGATTAATAGCTTCATATATTTCTCTAGGCTCTTTTCCTTCAATTTTAAAACTATTGTCATTATAAAGAATAGCATAAGTTTCTGCATAAGTAAGTGTACTCCCTTCAATGGCATTTGAATGATAAGTACTTCTTGTAATTAAATCTTCTAAATACTCTTTATTATTCAAAATAAATTCTAAAATAGTCATAATTTTCCTCTTTCTCTATTTTTATACATATATATTAGCATAAAAAACTTCAAACATCAAGCAAAGCCAATTTCTTTTATTAATTCCTACTAATATAATAAGAAAAGTGGCTTCGCCATATGTACAGGGTTACTATGCAACCCGTACAGCCCAAGGTAACTTAACCTTGTTGTATAGCAAAAATCTTCGATTTTTGCTATACAATAAAAAAGAGCCATTGGGTGCAGAAAATTTTAGCACGTTTTTACTTAATTGAATTTACTTCATTTTAATGTAAAACGTGCCAAAATTCTCCGTCCCCAATGGCTCTTTTAATAACTTCATTTTTTTTCTAACATTTCTTCTATAATTTTTTCTAGATCAGTAGTATCTATAACCGACTTTATACTTGCATCTAGCACTTCTTGTGGTAGTGTATTTTTTAAGTTTAAAACATATCCATTCTTTAAAGCTAATTGCCTAATAAATTCTCTGTTTGTTCTTCCATTTCCTTCTCTAAATGGATGTAAAACATTTAGTTCTGACAAATAATATGCTAACCTTTTTGCTAGTTCCTGTTTTGAAAGTCCAGCTAGAAAGTTTTCTTGTTTTAATTCATTCAAAAGTCTATCTAATTCTGGTTCAATATATTCAAAACTTGCAAATCTAAACTCACCTTTTCCAATATTCTCTTCTCTAAATTCACCTGCAAATGGATAGATGTCTTCAAATAAATATTTGTGAATTGAAATATAATGCTTTTTATCAAAATCACCCGTAATTCCTTTTATTCTTAAACCTAAGGATTTGGCTGCAGTGATTTTAGCCTCATATTTTTCTAGTTGTTTATAATCTCTAATATCTAATTTATTTATTAAAGTTCCACTATTTTCATAGCAATATTTTGAACCCTCATACAAATTTCTCATATTATCTCCCACCATTTCTTAAGATGAGTTTAAAGTAAAAATTAAAAGTTGTCAATATTTTGACAACTTTTAGATTAAATTTGTTCTTTTATCATATTTATTAATTCTGGCATTGCCACTTCATTTTCTGCTAACATTCTATACATATTAACATCATTTTCTGTAATATCCATTCCCTCAATTGCTAAGTCATTTTTTATATTATCTATATTAAATTTAAAAATTTCTTCATTAAACATCTTTTTATCCTCCCTCTCGGATATTTGGTTTTTTCAAACCCTACAATACTATTATACCACAAAATCACTAAAAAGTACAGCTTTTTAGTGATTTTTAGTTGATTTTTCTGTATTATACTTGTCTTAATTTTACTACTAATCTTTGTTTTCCACCATTTGTACAAGTAATTAACGTAAGTTCTTTTCTGCCATCTGTTAATTGACTAGTACACCTTGTATCTGTTGGCTCTACAACATATTTGTTGTATACTTGATATGTAAGAGTATTTCCTGATAAATCTGTTAATTCTGCTTTATCTCCATTTTTTAATTTATGTAACTTTCCAAACATTTTACCATTTTCATAATAATGTCCTACTATGCAATAATTTCCTACATCATTTGGTTCTGGTCCCCAGTATTTATTTAATGATACAAATAATAATGCATCTGAAGTTGCTGAAAGTACTGGATATTCAATGTTTATTTTAGGAATTTTCAATATTGCTTCTGTTGTGTATTTTACTCCATCTTTTGAGGTATATGTTTTGGTGTCGATTTTAGTATTATTGGTTTTCGTTTGATTATTATTTTGGTTTTCTGTTTTATTCTCATTATCTTCTTGAGCTCCTGGTACCTCAAGAATAACAACAATTTTATCATTTTCATCTTTTTTTATTGTAGTATCAACTTGCTCTTTAATTTCAGCAAGTATTTCCTTTGATACCTCTTCACTTTTATTTCTATCATATTCGGCATATATGTAATATGAAAATAGAAGACATATTAAAAAAACTGATAGAAAAAGTTCAAGCTTATATATACGCTTTTTTCTTTTCAGTTCTGGAGTCACATATAGTTTTTCTGTTACTAATATCTGATTCACTTCAAAATATCCTCCCTCATTTTAATATATACAATAATAGTATAACATATTTTTTCAATATGCACAATTACTTTTAACTAGATTTTGATAAAACCGTTATGAATATTTTCACAACGGTTTTAGTCTAATCCAAAGCTTACACCTAAAGCGCTATTTATTTGTGACATTATATGATTATCATCAATATGCCCTATTTTTTCCTTTAGTCTACTTTTATCTATTGTTCTTATTTGCTCTGTTAAGATAACAGAATCTGCTTTTAAGCCACTCTTTTCTGGTTCTATTTCAATGTGTGTTGGTAATTTAGTTTTTCCTGTTTGTGATGTTATAGCTGCCGCTATCACAGTTGGGCTATGCTTATTTCCAACATCATTTTGTATTATAAGCACTGGTCTCACTCCACCTTGTTCTGAACCAATTACAGGACTCAAATCTGCATAAAACATATCTCCTCTTTTTATTACCATTTTCTTCACTCCCAATATTCTTCCAGTTTTGATATATTTTAAGGATTAGCAAAGATAAAAAAATAGTTTTAAGCAGATATGTGTTTCTTAATACTGTGCTATAGAAAAATTATTTAATCTAAACGCAAGTACTTCTTCCTTCTTTAAACTATTTATCTTTATCTCATTATATAATATGTAAACTAGATTTTTTTGGTTCTTGTCTTGTACTATCATTTTTGTAATTTTTCCTGTTGTTTTGTCGATAAATAGCTTTTTTGAAGAAACATACTGATTATTATTCTGCAGTGTTACCTCCATAATTATCATATTATTTTCTTCATAAAGTTTTTTATTGCTAGAATTCTTGTAATCTTCTATAAATGAATTTAGCCACAAAAAGTTTTCTGTCATGTATTGATAATTTTGGTACACAGTAGATAAATTTAATTTGGTGTTGTTTATTTTTAATGTATTTCCATCATATACTGTTTCTAGTCCACTTATGTTACTTGGTTCTAAAATTGTTTGTTTTTCTATATTTGGTGCAACATAACTTTGCTTTATTTTATATTTTGTTTTGTTTTTATTTGTTTCAACTTCTACATCTATCTCTGCTTCATATGAGCTAATATTTAAAATATATTCTTCAATTTCTTGATTTGTTTTGTTACTTAAATTATTTCCCATTTTTGAATTTTTATTAACATTTCTAGAAAAAAAGTAAATTATTATTGCAATTATTGCTATAACTACAATTGCAATGGTAATTTTTAAAATCATTTTATTTTTCATATGATCAACTCCTACTGTAATTTATATTCATTTTATATTAAAGTATTCACGTCAAATATTGTCGTATTTTTGAATAGTAAAAGCATAAGCGAGTAAATTCACTTATGCTTTATATGTTTTTAAAATATGTAATTATGCACTCTTGTAGTTCTTGCTTTGTTTCTATTTGATTTATTTTTTGGCGCATTTGTGTTGCATTTGGTAAGTTTTTTAAATAATAGCTCATATATTTACGCATTTCTTTTATCCCTGTGTTTTCCCCTAAATATTTAACTTGCAAATCTATATGTTTTAATATTATTTCTAGCTTTTCTTCATTAGATACTGGTGTTATTTCTTGACCAGTTAAATATTCTTGGATTTCTTTAAATATCCATGGATTTCCTATACTAGCTCTTCCTATCATTATTGCGTCTACACCAGTTTGTTCAAACATTCTTAATGCATCTTCTTTGGTTTTTATATCTCCATTTCCGTATTACTGGTATATTTACTGCTTGTTTCACTTGTTTTATAATATCCCAGTCTGCTTCTCCTGTATAAAATTGTTCTCTTGTTCTTCCATGTATAGTTATTGCTTTTACACCTTTTGATTCTGCTATTTTTGCTAACTCCACTGCCACAATATTATTATCATCCCAGCCTTTTCTCATTTTTAGTGTTACAGGTACTTGAGAGTTTTTAACAACTGATTCAATAATATCTCCCGCTAGTTCTGGGTTTAATAATAGTTTACTTCCATCTCCGTTTTTTACTACTTTGGGTGCAGGGCATCCCATATTTATATCTATTATTGGTGATGTTTTGCTTAGTTGTTTTGCTGCAAATGACATTGCTTCAATATCATTTCCAAATATTTGGGCAACAACTGGTATTTGTTCATTTTCTGTATTTAATAATAGTTTTGTTTTTTCGTCGTTATAGAAGAGCCCTTTACTGCTTACCATTTCTGTATATGCTAAGCCGAACTCCAAATTTTTCACATATTAAACGAAATGGCAGGTTGGCTATTCCTGCCATTGGGGCTAGTAGTATGTTGTTTTTTAGTTTTACATTTCCTATTTTTAGTTCTTTTAAGTACATCTTATCTTCCTTTTTCAATTATTAGATATAATACTTTTTTCCGTTCCATCCCTGCTCTGCATATAATGGTTTGTAAGAGCTAAAGCTCCAACACAACCATTTAATCTACGCAAGAAAGCGTAACAACAATTTTTTGCAAACATTTTCAATGATTCGAAAAAATTTAGCAACGCTTTCTAGCTTGTCGGTCCCCACAGCCTCACTGCAAAAAGTATTATATCTAATATTTAATTAAAAATGATAACTAGTCCGCAATGCCGCTGTTGCTAGTCTGTGCAATGTAAAAAAACAACCTGTTTTTATTCTATAAACATTGCTTTTTTGCGTCTGGTGCTTATGTTTAATAAAATTGCTATTAGGGTTAGGTTTGTGAGCATTGAGCTTCCACCATAGCTTACAAATGGAAGTGGTATTCCTGTAATAGGTAATAGTCCCATTGTCATCCCTATATTTTCTAACATATGAAAGAAAAATATTCCAACTATTCCGGTTGCTATATATGAGCCTAAATCATCTTTTGCAGTTTTAGCTACTTGAATTGATTTTGTAATTAGTATTACATATAGTACAATTATGGCTCCTGCAACTACAAATCCCATTTCTTCACTTATAACTGCAAATATAAAGTCTGTGGTTTTTGGGTATAAGTAACCTAATTGTGTTTGATTTCCTTTAAATAATCCCATTCCAAATATTTGCCCAGCCCCTATTGCTAGTTTTGATTGTATTATGTTGTAGCCATCTCCTCTTGGATCTAAGTTTGGATTTAGGTACACATCTATTCTTGCTCTGGCATGATCTGGTAATATAAAGAAATATGCTAATGGTACCAAAATAACTACTAATAGTATAGCTGTTATAATATATTTTTTGTTTATTCCTGCTACATATAGCATAAATATCAGTGCAACTAAGAATGCTAATGCTGTTCCGTAGTCTGGTTGCTTTATAATAAGTAATGTTGGTACTCCAACTGTTGCTAATATTATTCCTAGCTTCCAAAATCTATTTATTTCATCTCTACCTTTTTGTTGCAATTTTACCATAACATTTGCCATAAATAATACTACTGCAATTTTGGCAAATTCGGCTGGCTGGAATGAAAATGGTCCTATATTAAACCAGCTAGTAGCCCCATTTATTGGTTCAGTAAATAATACTGCTATAAGTGAAATAAGACTTAGCCCATATATCACTGGAGATATTTTAGCTAATATTTCATAATCCACCAAAATAACTACAACTATTACTGGAATGCTAATGCCTATCCACATAATTTGTTTTTTAAATTCCTCATAATCTGAATTTTGAGTGGCAGAAAACAGTGCAACTAACCCTATTGCTAGTAGTATTATCGTACATATTAAAATCCCCCACTCAAAATTTTTAAACATCTTTTTTTGCATGTTTACCCTCTATTTAATTATTTGATGTCTCTTTTTCCTTATCATCTTGTTCGGATATATTATCTTCTACTTTTTGTTCTTTATTCTCTTCTCCTTTATTTTCTTCGGTATTTGTTGTGTTTTCTGTTTCTTTATTTTCTTCTTGTGTAGAATCAACTTCATTTTCTTCTTTAACTTTCTCTGTTTCCTCTACCTCTTCTTTTTTCTCTTCCTTTTTAGGTTTATTTTCAGTTTCTTTAGATTTTTCTTTTTCGTTATTATTTTCTTCTTGTTGTTTTGGTACGTTTAATTTTCTTGCTTCATTTTTAATCGTTACAATTGGAATGTTTGCATATAACGCAGGTGCTCCAACTGTGCCATCCTCATTAGCCTTGTTTGTTAGATGCACATCTATTTCTTTTTCATCAACATCTATGTATTTTTTTATTACTTCTATTATTTCTTGTTTCATAAGTTCCAAGAAATCGGCAGATACGTTTGCTCTATCTTGCATTAAAACTAAGTGCAATCTTTCTTTTGCTGTATCTGAGCTTTCCTTGCTCTTTTCTTTTTTTACAAGACTTTTAAAAAAGTTCATTATATTTTCAAACATGTTCTACCTCCGTATGTATTATTTTGTGAAGAAATTTTTAACTTTTGCAAAAAATCCTTCTTTCTTTCCTGGTATTGTAATCTCTACATTTTCACCTAATATTCTGCTAGCAATTTCTGTGTATGCTTTGCCTGATGGAGCCTTATGATTTGTTACAACTGGCTCTCCTTTATTAGTTTGTGTAATAATGAATTCATCATCTGGTACAACACCAATTAAGTCAATTGATAATAGATCTACTATATCTTCAACTTCCATCATTTCACCTTTTTTAACCATATTAGGTCTTAAACGGTTAATAACTAATTCAGGATTTTTGATTTCAGATGCTTCTAATAGTCCTATGATTCTATCTGCATCACGAATAGCAGATATCTCTGCTGTAGTTACTACAATTGCTCTACTTGCTCCTGCAATTGCGTTTTTAAAGCCTTGCTCTATTCCTGCTGGACAATCTATTAAAATATAGTCAAATTCTTCTTTTAATTTTTCTGTTAATTCTTTCATTTGTTCTTCATTTATTGCACTTTTATCTCTTGTTTGAGCTGCTGGAAGTAAAAACAACTCTTCAAAACGTTTATCTTTTATAAGAGCTTGTCTTAATTTACATTTTTCTTCCACAACATCTACAATGTCGTAAACTATTCTATTTTCTAGCCCCATTACTACATCAAGGTTTCTTAAGCCAATATCAGTATCAACTAATACTACTTTTTTACCTCTTAACGCTAAAGCGGACCCAACATTTGCTGTAGTTGTAGTTTTTCCAACTCCACCTTTTCCAGATGTTATTACTATAACTTCTCCCATGATTTCCTCCTTAAATTTGGATATTATTTATTTAAAAAATGCAATATTAACAGTTTGTATTATATAACAGATTCTGGTAAAAATCAATGTGTAGAGCACAAAAAACTGTGCAATTCTAAATTTTATTAGAATTGCACAGTTGTATTCTCATCTTGTTGGCGCAGGGTTACTTGTAAAGTGAGGGCCTAAAACCAATGCCGTTGCTGCTACCAGACGTAAGGAAGCCGAAACGGTAAGAAACTGGATAGATAGAGCCATCGCGGAAGTAAGTGCCACCTCTAAAAGCACAAGGACAGTTGGTAATAGCGGTATATTCTAAGGTCCATTCACTTACATTTCCAGCTAGGTCATATATATTCATTTTTTTACATGTATCACTTGCTCCTGTGGTTAATAATATTGAATTACTACTAGAACTTGCTTGAACTTTTTTACTTATTCCATTTGCATATGTTACACAATTTTCTAATGCTGTATTATAATTATACCATGTAGTTAATGCTCCATATTTTGCATATTTTCCTCTATTTATTGTGAAACTTGCATTATAATAATTTCCCCAGTCTTTACTATCACTTCTTAATTCGCTTTGTATTGTTGCTAAAGCTGTTCCTTTTGCTACTTCTTTTACTTCTATATGCTTTAATACTAAATCCCATTGTACTCCAAACATTAAACTACTTGTATAACTTTTTCCTGTTGATAATTTACTTGCTAAACTTTGTGCTTCTCTACAATCTACACATGTATATGGATATACTGGGTCTGCTTCTGTTCCTGCTTTTGATATTGGTGCTGGAGCTGTTTCTAAATTTATAGCGCTTGAAGTTCTATTTTCTGTTATTCCTGCCTCATATCTTCCTATCCAAAAGCCTCCATTTTCATATACACTTTTTAACATTTTTTGTTTTAATTCTGTATATTGTGCACTTGTTAATCCTGTTGTATCATCAGAATAATATGTGTCTGTATAGTCTGTTTCATTTCTATAATAATCTGTATATTTATGCAAATCATTTTCTATTTTTGTATATTCAGCTTCTGTAAAATTTGTTATTGCTAATCCTGCTGTTGGATATACCTTCGCAGTTTTTGGCACTTCTATCCATACATATTGGTTTCCGTTTGAATCTTGTATTACTAATCCATTTGTTAATCCTGTACCTTCTATTTTTACAAATGTATCATCTGGATAGTATGGTCTTGTGTCAGGTGTAGATGGCAATTTATTCCTTTGTGCCATATATATTTCTTCTTTTTTACTATTATCTTGTTCATATACTTCTTTTATTTTTATAAGTGTTTTTATTTGATTTTTTCTTGTAGCAACTGCTAACGAGAAAAGCGCAACTAATATTATTGTAAATGTTACTACTGCAATTGTAACATACATTGTCATAATACCTTTTTCACTTTTAACTTTATTTTTCATTTGCATATTATCACTTTCCTTTACATTTTATATGTATATAATAATAAAAAAATACATTATTGTCAATTGTTTTTCCAAAGTATAATTATACCTTTTTTTCTTGACATTATGCTTATTTAAGAATAAAATAATACTTGAAAAATATTTAAGGAGGAATACTTAAACTATGAAAGATTTAATTGAAATTAGATGGCATGGTAGAGGTGGTCAAGGTGCTAAAACAGCTTCTCTTTTACTTGCAGATGCTGCTTTTAACACTGGTAAATATATTCAAGGTTTTCCTGAATATGGTCCAGAAAGAATGGGTGCCCCTATTACTGCATATAACCGTATTAGTAATACACCAATACGTATTCATAGTAATATATATGAACCAGATTATGTAGTAGTTGTGGATGATAGTTTATTAGAAGCTGTTGATGTAACTGCTGGTTTAAAACCTGATGGTGCAATAGTTATAAACACAACAAAAGGTGGAGATGAATTAAAATCTTTACTTAACGGATATACCGGAGATGTTTATACTATTGATGCAAGAAAAATATCATTAGAAACTTTAGGTAAATATTTTCCAAATACTCCTATGCTTGCTGCAATTGTAAAGGTAAGTGGAGTAATTGAAGAAAAAGACTTTTTAGCTGATATGGAAGGTTCCTTTAAACACAAATTTGCTAAAAAACCTGAAGTTATTGAAGGAAATATGAAAGCTTTAGAAATGGCATTAAAGGAGGTTAAGAAAATATGACAAATATAAATCCAAATACACCAATGGAAAAGTTAACTCCTGGTGGAAATATTTATACTGCTGGTAATGCAAGAGAATTTAAAACAGG
>OLHG01000662.1_pt1 | contig 23860 bp, 26 predicted proteins | sample 1605971 | NCBI WGS metagenome assembly OLHG01 (sample SAMN03283289) | human gut metagenome | biome: human-associated habitat; material: feces | host: Homo sapiens | place: Peru | collected 2012 | reverse complement strand
AGTAAGTATATTAGTATTAACTATTGGAGTAAGTTATGCATACTTTAAAGCAAGAGTAAATGGTGAAGGTAAAAGTATAAGTTTAAGAAGTAAAGGAATATATGTGTTATATTCAGGTGATGCAACTTTAGCTAGTGAAAGTATAAGTCCAGGATGGAGTGTAACAAAAGAATTTACAGTAGAAAATCAAGGAAGTAATAATGAAGTATATAATATATACATAGAAGGATTAGTAAATACATTTGTAACTAGTGGTTACTTACAATATAAGATAACAAGTAGTAATGGATATAATATGAGTGAATATAAAGATATACCAAAATCAAATACAAGTACAGATACAGTACTAGCATATAGTGTACCAATAAAATCAAAAGAAAAACAAACATATAAAGTAGAACTAATATATAAAGAAACAGAAGAAGATCAATCTGTTGATATGGGAAAAATACTAAGTGGAATACTAGGAATACAAGTAGGAACAAAAGATCCAAATCTATTTACAGCAAGTGTAGTAGTAATAAATGGAAGTAGTGATACAAATAGTAAAGAAGTATATAAAGGAAATGATGTAACATTCACAATAACACCAAATGAAGGTTATACATTAGAAAATGCTAGTATAAGTTGTTCAAATGGAACACTTACAAATAATCTCTTAACAATATCAAATGTACAAAGTGATGTAAATTGTACAATAACATTAAATCCTGCATTACCAACACTAGCCCAAGCAATGTTAAGAGATAATACTACAATAAGTGAAAGAACAAGTTTTTCTTCGCCGTTTACAACCACCACGACGGGAACTCTATATACTTCAACAGAAAACATAACAGGAATAACCGATTCATCACAAGAAATATACTATTATGCAGGTAACACAACGAACAACTGGGTATACTTTGGAGGATTCTACTGGAGGATTATAAGAACTAATCATGACGGAAGTGTAAGAATGTTATATTCAGGAACAAGTCATGATACAACAAATGTTAGCATAGGAAAATCAGCATATAATAGTTCAAGTAATGATCCAATGTATGTAGGATATATGTATGGAACAAGTGGTTCTTTAGCAAAAAATAGAACCAATACTAACAATAGTACAATTAAAACATATATAGATACATGGTATAAAAATAATTTATTAACTAATTATGATAAATATATAAGTAAGACTGCAATATATTGTAATGATAGAAGTGTAGGAGAAGGAACATATTATAATACAGGAAGTAGAACATTTTATTATGGTGGTTATACAAGATTATATAATAACAACAATACTATCCCATCATATAATTGCACAGAAATAAATGATGCATTTAGCGTAAATAATATTAATGCAAAATTAGATTATCCGATTGCCTTAATGACAGCTGATGAAGTGTCTTTTGCTGGAGTTACAGCATTTCAAAACATGAGATCTCCTTATGCGTGGTTGGTAGTTAATAGTGCAGGAACAATAATATCTACATCGTGGTTATTATTGACACCTTACTATTGGTTCAATAGTAAGGCATATGTATGCGCCTTGGATTTACGTGGCCCAAATTTAGGTTATGGTAGTGTAGGCATTACATCTTCGGTCAGACCAGTCATCTCAATCTCAAAATGTGCCAAAGTTAAATCAGGCATTGGAACACCAGCAAGTCCATATGAAATAGATGAAAACAGTTGTAAATAACTATAGTAAAGTTCTATAGTTATTTTCTTGTCATAATATTAATCTTAATGTATAATAAATTATAAGATAGGAAAAGGGATTATTAATGAAAAAAGTATTATTAATTTTATTATGTATTATATCTATTGGTGCTTTAGGTTATGGTGTTTACTATAAGTTTTTATATGAAGAAAGTAAAGAATATAAAGATTATAAAGAATACAAAGGCTATTTTGGTGTTGGAACAGAAAACTTTACTAAAAATTATTCAAACGGTGATGAAATTAAATTAGGACCAGGATGGGAATTTTCTAGTAATGATGGATATGTTTATGTTGAATTTAAAGTAAAGTCTAGTGAAGGATTAGAATTTATTAAAGAAGATTTTTATGATGGTTATGTAGCAAGTTATAAAAAGAAAAAGAATAAGTATATGTTAAACCTAAAAAATGTTGTAGTTGTACAAAGTGGTATAGATTTAATATATAAAGTTACAGATGAAAATAAAGATTTAAATGTTAAATTTTATGATATATATTTTAAAAATAAAGAAGGTAAACTATTTAAAGTTGAAGATCAAGTTGTTTCTTTAGTTGAAAAGGGTATTGTTTATAAATGTAATTATAAAGAAACTTTTTATCATATAGGAGATGACTTAAAATTAAAATGGTTTACAAATTATGATTATTCTAAAGATAATCCAAGTGTATATAATTGTGAAGAACATGATTTAGGTATAGAAAGAGGTTTTTCTATAGTAAGTGGTGTATATAGTAATAATAAAGTACTTTTATATAAAAATAAAAGATATTACTTATATGATGTTTATAAAAAAGAATTTATTTTAGAAACAGAAGAACTAAAAGATTTTGATGATGGATGGTCAAACCCATTACTTGGTTATTCATATATAGATAAAAATGAAAAAGAAAAAAATGCATATGGAGTTTCTATATACGGATTAAATCTATATATTAATTTAGATAATAATGAAGTATATTATGATTTTATAACTGGTAATAATCGTATTGTATTTGATAATGGATATAGTAATGATTTTTCTTATACTGATGGTAAACTAATTAAAATTGAGAAAAAGGAAGATACTTCAAGTTTTAAATTTGGTTTCTTTAATGGAGAAAATTTTACATTATTAGATAAAAATTATACATCATGTACATATAACTATTTATATAGTGATAATTATAGTATTTTATGTCATAAGGATTTTATTCATTCTCAGGGATACCAAAAATTAACTTTATTTGATATGAAAGGGAATATTCTATTTGATTCAGATAAATATATATCATATTTTGATAATCCTATTGATAATGTTATTATATATAAAGAAAGAGACTCTAATATAAATAGATTAAATATGATAGATAATCGTGGTAATTTAATCGCGTATATAGATGACTCAGATGGTACATTTAGTAATGATACTTTTGATCATACACGTTTAGAACCATATATATTTATGATAGGAGAAGATGATATAGATAAATGCTTTGATTATTATATTGAAGAAAAATATAGTGATTATTTAGTAGTTCATGGAGAAAATATAAAACTATTTAAGTATAATGGAAGTAATAAAACATATGAATATTTAAAAGACATGGAAGAGTGTTCTTATAATAATTATGAAAGATAAAAACTGATTAGAATTAAAAACTAATCAGTTTCTTTTAAATTACTTATAATATTTATTAAAGCTAACTTTCCATATTGATAAGTTAAACCACCTTGAATATAAAGTATATATGGTTTTCTTAATGGTGCATCACAAGATAATTCTATAGATGATCCTTGAGTAAATGAAGGACTAGCCATTATTATTTTAGAATTATAACCAGGCATATCTGATGGAATAGGTGTAACATTAGAATTAATCGCACCACTTTCTTGTAACAACTTAGAAAACTTAATTAAATTATTTTCATTTTCTAAATATAAACTTAACACAATATCACATCTTTTTTCATTTAAACTAGGTTTAACTTTATAACCTAAACTTTCCATAACATTGCATATTAAGTAATTAATCTTTAAACTAGAAGCAACAACACTAGGTGCTAAATAAATACCCATTAAAAACATTTTATTAGCATCTAAGGAAGGTCCTGGTTCTTTTCCTTCACCTGGTAAAGTTAATCTTTCACTAATCAAATGAATCAAATCTTTCCTTCCAACAACATAAGCACCATTAGTACATATACCTGCACCTAAATTCTTGATTAAAGAACCAACACATACATCTGCTCCTACTTCAATTGGACTTTCTCTCTCAACAAATTCACAATAACAATTATCTACAAACACTATAATATCTTTATTAATATCTTTAATTAATTTTATTACTTTAGCTAACTTATCAATATTAATACTTTCTCTAGTAGAATATCCTTTAGATCTTTGAATATATATCATTTTAATATTATCTAAATTATTTTTTATCTCTTCGTAATTGAAATCATTATTAATTAAATCTATTTCTTTATAATTAATACCAAAACTTTTTAATGAACTGGAATTATCTCTAATACCAATTACTTCATGCATAGTATCGTATGGAGTACCACTTATAGATAAAAATGTATCATTAGGTCTTAAAATACCAAATAAACATGTACTAATCGCATGACTACCACTTATAAATTCTCTTCTAACTAAAGCATCTTCACTACCAAATATTGAACTATAAATACTTTCTATTTTATCTCTTCCAATATCATTATACCCATATCCCGTAGTGCCAACTAAATCACTTTCATTTAAATTATTCTTATGAAATGCATCTAATACTTTTTTACTAAAATATAGTTCATTATCATTAATTTCTTTAAATATACTAGTTAGTTCTTTTTCTTTTTCATTTACTAAGTTAATATATTCATCTTTAAATTTTAACATACTTTACCACCATCTATTTTAATAACACTATCATTTATATAACTTGCTTCATCACTAGATAAAAAATATACTAAATTAGATATTTCTTCTGGACTAGCAAACCTTTTAAGTAAAATTTTATTGATTTCTTTATTTTTAAATTCATCACTCATATTTTCATTCATAGGAGTTTCAATCCATCCTGGACATATCGTATTAACCCTTACATATGGAGAAAAAACATTAGCTAAATTATGACTTAAATTTATTACACCTGCTTTAGATGCATCATAATCTAGTGATTCTGAATAATATGAATCAATACCATTATTACTACTTATATTGATAATTGAACCATTTTTATTGTTATACATAAGTTTACCAAAAGTTTTACTCATTAAAAAAGTTCCAACAAGGTTCACTTCAATTATTTTCATAAAGTTATCTTTAGTCTTATCTTCAAATAAAGTATCATTACAAATACTAGCATTATTAACTAAAACATCAATTTTACCAAAATCATTAAATATCAACTTATATAAATTTTGTATATCATCTTCTTTACTAATATCTAATTTAACACATATACTTTTAACTTTGTATTTATTTTTTATATATTCATTAAATTTTAATGCTTCATTTTCATGAGTTAAATAGGTAATTATTGTATTATATCCATTACTGGCATATTTTTCTATTATGCTTTTTCCAAGACCACTACTAGATCCAGTTACTAAAACTGTTTTCATAATTTAATTCACCTCGATTAGTATTTTAACATAAATTAATAAAAATAAAAAGGGATGTGACCTCGCTGGTACTTCAGCAGGATTACATCCCTTGTATCTATATTTATACCATAACTTAGTTTAAAATTCAATAGTTTTTTTCGTATTTTTTCAATATTTTGCTTGTTATACTTTCTTAATTATGTTAATATAAGCTTATCTTTTAACAGACTGGAGGTGAAGAATGCATTTGTGAATAAAGTGTTACATGACACTGTCAATTATATTGATATTACTACTAATTTTAAAAATGATGAAATTACTTATGATGTAAGGCTACAACATTTTTATGTTCATGATAAAAGTGTATATATCGTTGATGGTAAACACGTTAAATTTGATTATTCTAGAGAAGAGTTAAATATTGCTTATTGGATTAATCAGGTATTTGGTTATGAAGTAATATTAGTACCAAAAGTTAATTTTCCAAAGAAAATTAATACACCTGATTTTATTATTAATAAAGAAAGATGGGATTTAAAAACAATAACCAGTAGTAGTAATCAAGCATTATATCATGCAGTGTATGGAAAAAATAAACAAAGTAATAATTTTATATTGGATTTATCAAAGTCTAAACTTGATTTTAATGAAATAATTAATCAATTAAAAAGGATTTACGAAAGAGAAGATACAAACTTTGTAAATAAAATAATAATAAAGAAAAATAAAATATATAAAGTATTTAAAAGAAAATAAAAAAGAGATGTAACCCCGCTGGTACTTCAGCAAGACTACATCTCTTGTAACCATATTTATACCATAAAATTTTCTTAAAATCAATAAAAATAAACTAATTTGCTTGTAAACATCAAAAATATTTGTTATAATCTACTTGTTAAAAAAAGGAGGCAGAATATAATGGCTAAAAAAGAAAATAGAGAAGGCGTTGCACTTCAATGTACAGTTTGTAAAGAAATTAATTACTTAACTAGTAAAAACAAAAAGAATACTGAAGGTAAATTAGAAATCAAAAAACATTGTACTAGATGTAATAAAACAACAGTTCATAAAGAAAGAAAGGCTGATTAATAATGTTTAATGTAAATGATATTAAAAATGGAATGACTATTAGTTATGAAGGTAATATATATCAAGTAGTTGAGTTCCAACATGTAAAACCAGGTAAAGGTAGTGCGTTTGTTAAAACTAAGTTAAAAAACTTAAGAACAATGTCTACACAAGAAATTACTTTCAATGCTGGAATTAAACTAGAAAAGGCCAATGTTCAAAAGAAAGCCTTATCTTATTTATATAATTCCGGAGATACTTATGTATTCATGGATAACAACACTTATGAACAATTAGAAATTAATAAAAATATGTTAGAAGACTATATTAAATTCTTAAAAGAAGGATTAGTTGTTGAAATAGTAAGTTATGAAGGGGAAGTAATTGGAATTAACTTACCAGAAAAAGTTAGTTATAAAGTTATAGAAACTGAACAAGCTGTTAAAGGAAATACAACAAGTGGTGCGATGAAAGATGCTACTATTGAAACAGGTTATACTGTTAAAGTACCTTTATTTATTAGTGAAGGTGAAGAAATAATTATAACTACTAGTGACGGAAAATATTCATCAAGGGCATAAATTTAATTTTATGCTTTTTTTTGTAATAAAATGTGTTATAATATGATACTGCAATTTGGAGGAAAAATATGGAATTTAAAGAATTAATCATTAATATATTAAATAAATTAAATCTTAATATCAAAAATAATCCTAGTTATAAAGCAATTCTATCTAAATTTTTTGAATTAACAAATGACAAAATGTATAACTATAGGATAGATATATCAAAAGAAATTTATGATGAAATAAAAGATTTAAGTAAAAATATAACAAAGAGTAGAGAGGATAATCGGTTAATTTATATAGAATGTAAACATAAAACTTATTCAAAATTTATTGAATTTACTATTGAAAAAAAACAAGAAAATTACAGAGTAACTTTAGATGAAGAAAATGGAGAAAGAGTAATAAGTGGTAAAATGGCAAATGTAAGATTTACACCTGAGGACACAACGTGGAGTATAAGTAAAGACACAACAGATCAAAATGGATTTTATTCTGATTATGAAAGAAGAAAATTTAAGTACGATAAAAATCATAAATTAATACCTAACTCTTTTGATGATGAACTGGACAAAGAATTTTCTGAAATATTTAATATTCCAATAAAATATTGTAGAAAATACAGAGAAAATTTTAAACAATATGCAGATTATTTAGATAAGTGTAAAAAATTAAAAGCAATGAAAGAATTAGACAAATTATATTGTTCAAAAGAAATAGCCTTTGGTGAAGTATTTAAATATAATGATTTAATTAACTATTTTGTAGACACAGGAACTTTTTTTGACACGGATGATGCAACAGAAGAATTACTAGAAAATGACTTTGATGATGATAATAATGATTTTGAAAATGAAGGCGAAACATTAGATGACTTAGACTATGAAGTAAGTGAACCAATTAGAAGAAACAATATAATTAGGACTAATTTTAAAAGAACAATTGGAAATAAAGGAGAATTTACAATGTCACGAAATCTAATAGTTAACATAGCTAGCTACATTGAATTAAATGATAATACACTTTATACTAATGGATTTGTTATAAGAAAACTTGATAATAAGTTTAAATTGTACTATATAACTGTTACAAACGAAGAAATGATAAATATAAATAGGGAAATAACACTAGCTGAAGCACAAGAATTATTTTATTCTTATGAGCTTAACAAAGATATAGAAGGACTAGAAGATTTTTTTGAAATTAAAAAAGGCAGAAAATTAGAATTATCTTAACCAATGATTGTAAAAAGGTATTAAAAGCATAAATTTAAATTTTATGCTTTTTTTCTATAATAAAATGTATTATAATAGATGTCATTACTTTAAGGGGGAAATTATGAAATTAGATAAACTGGTAAAAGAAATATTAACTAATATTGATATTAGTATTAAAAGTAATCCAAGTTTTATAAAAATATTAAATGAGTTTCTTGGTGTGATTAAAGGTGTTGATAAACACTATAGAATAGATGTAGAAGAAAGCATATATTCTAAAATTGAAAATAAAAATTATAATGATACTTATAAAATTAATATAAATGATATTATTTTAAATGTAGAATACGTTGAAAGTATGGATAAAGGAAAAATAGTAAGTTTTACTATACAAAAAAAGAAAAATTATATTGTGACATTTACAGTAAGCGATGAAAATAATATTACAAAACTTGTATCAGCAGAAGTAACTTTTAATGAAAACGATACTTCTTGGAAAGTTGGTACAGAAAGAGTAAACAATGATGGATATTACTATGAATATAATTATAATATTTTTAAATTTGATAAAAATCATCGTCCAATTAAAGGAAATTATGATGAAGAATTAGATAAAGACTTTGCAACATTCTTTAACGTACCTTTAAAAGATGCAAGAAAATATAGAAAAAACTTTGAAGCAAATACAGATTATTTAAATAAATTTAAAAAAATAGGATGTATGAATAAATTGGATGAATTATATTGTTCAGATAAAATTCAGTTTGGAGAATCTTATACATTTGACGATTTAGATAATTATTTCGTTAATATTGAAAAAGATATGTTTGATGATGTAATGGAAGATTTAGATGATGAAAACGAGGATGAAGAAACAGATGATTTAGAAATAAGTGATGATTCTAAAATAGAAGAAACAGATGAAGAATTGCTTAAAAAATATGAAGATTCTTTTAAAAGAATAGATAATATCAAATCATTAATTAAAAGTGTAACAGGTAAAAATGGATTATTTACAATGACTCAAAACCTTATAATGAACATTTCAAACTATATAACTTCTACTGATGGTATATTAAATACTAGAGGTTTTATTATTAGAAAGTTAGATAAATATACTTTGTATTATGTTGTTATAAATGGTAAAGGTATAACACATATGAGTAGAGAAATAAGTTTAAAAGAAGCACAAGAATTATTTTACTCACATGAGTTTAATAAAAATATTTTTGGACTTAACGAATTTTTTGAAATAGATAAAGATAATTCTTTGAAATTAGATAATAATTAGTATAATTTATTTTATTTGTCATATATATTCCTAGGAGGGTTATAAGATGAATAAACAAAGTATGTGGTTTCTAACACTTTTAAGTTTAGTTTTAGTTCTTGGAGTATATTATGTTACTATGCCTAATGAGTTATTAAAAACAGAAATTAAAGGTAATGAAAAAGAACAAGAGGTTAAAGTTAACGTAACAGAAAATGATACTTTAATCGCAATGCGTGCCAATAGAGATGAACAAGTTAGTTTAGAAATTGATAAATTAGAAAAAGTTTTAACTGATAGTGAATCTTCTACAGATGAAAAAAATAAAGCATTTGAAGAACTTAAAGTGTTGAATTTAAATGTTACTAAGGAAAGTGAATTAGAAACTAAGATATTAGATAATTTTGGTATTAAAAGCTATATAGAAATAAATAAAGATAATATTAAAGTAGTAATTAATTCAAAAGAACATGATGCATCTTTGGCTAATAATATTATGAGAAGTATACAAGAAGAATACAAAGAAAAAATGTATATAACCATTCAATTCGAATAATAAATCACTTATTTCATAAACATACATAAAATAAATTAGTAAGAATTTAATAATAAGGTGGTGTTTATGAATAATAGTATATTAACTCTTAGAGAAAAAGAAGTGTTCTTACTTTTAATAAAAAACTATAGTACATTAGATATTGCTAATGAATTGGGAATTAGTGAGAAAACAGTAAGAAATCATATTTCTAATGCTATGCAAAAACTTGAAGTTAAAGGAAGAACACAAGCAGTTATTGAATTATTAAAAATGGGTGAAATTAACCTAGAAGATGACTAATTAATAGTCATTTTTTTAAAAATAATACATAATATTTTTTAGGTGAAGATAACTATGTTAAAAAAGATGGGTTTAAGAAAAATATTATTAACTACAAGTGCTTTGTTTGTAATAGGATTACTATATATATTTCCGACTAAAAATGTTAAAGTAAATAGAAGTATTAATTATGTTAATGAAGAAAATTTATTGTGTATATATTTGTTAGATAAAAATTCATATGTTAGTGAAGTAGATGTTATAGTTAATGAAAGTGAGCTTGAAAAGAAATTAATTGAAAAATTAACTATTATGACTATAGATAGTGATATGAGTAATAAAATTCCTAAAGAATTTAAAAGTATTATTCCTAGTAATACAAAGGTTAATTCATTAAAAATAGAGAATGATACAGTAACTGTAGATTTTTCAAAAGACTTATTAGGAATTAGTTCTATTCTTGAAGAAAAAATGATTGAAGCAATAGTTTTTACATTAACAAGTGAAGAAGGCATAGATAAAGTTATAATTAAAGTAGATGGTAGTGTATTAGAAAGATTACCAAATTCAAATAAATTATTGCCTGAAATATTAGATAGATCTTTTGGAATAAACAAAGATTATGATATAAATAATATTTATGGACTTACTAAAACAACAATTTATTATATAGGAAATAGTAATGATGTGGAATATTATGTTCCAGTTACTAAGATAAATAATTCTAATGATGAAAAAGTTAATATTATAGTAAATGAATTAAAAAGTAGTATATTATATCAAAGTAATTTAAGTAGTTATTTAAATAGTAAAGTAGAACTTCAGAAGTATGAAAAAGAAAAAGAGGTAATGAATCTAACATTTAATGATAAAATATTTGATAATATTTATGATAATAATATATTAGAAGAAGTTGTATATACAATTGGAAGAAGCGTTATTGATAGTTATGAAGATGTTAGTGAAGTAGTGTTTAATGTTAATGACAAAGAAATATTAAAATTTAACAAATAAAAAAACTCTAGATTACTCTAGAGTGATTTTTTTTAATGGTGATTCCGAGACGATTCGAACGTCCGACCGACGGCTTAGAAGGCCGTTGCTCTATCCTGCTGAGCTACGGAACCAACTCACAAGACTACTAAAGTATACAATACTTTTTTTGTTTTTTCAAGTACTTTATGTCAAAAAGTATCACTTTTTAATATTTTGTTAGGAAATCTTAAAATTATACTACTTACACTTAAATTTACATTCTAATTTTAATTATTGTTAAAAATTATACATAAGTTATACGTAAAAAGATGCGTAAAATAAGAAAATAAAAGTGATAGGTCATTTTATGTATTATATAACATGTAGGAGGGCAAAAAATATGACTAATAAATTAGTAGTACTTAATGAAGATAAAAATGATTGTGCTGCAGCTTGTTTATCATCAATTATTATCTATCATGGTGGATATTTAAATATGGAAACTATAAAAGAAATAATTAATACAACTAAACAAGGTACCACTGCATATGACTTAATAAATGGTAGTAAAAAAATAGGATTTAATGCTTTCGGTAAAAAAGTTCTTTCAAATGAATTAAAGTACTATATTAAAGATTTACCATTTATTGCACACGTGAAAAAAGGTAATATGTATCATTTTGTGGTTATATATAAAATCGATATTAAAAAGAATAAAATTCTTTATATGGATCCAACTATTGGTTTTATAAATGCTTCAATAAATAAATTTAGTGATATGTATCTTAATACTATTTTAATTTTTAAAAAAATTAAAGAATTACCTAAAGTGAAAAGAAGTAATGAACTTTTAAAAGAAATAATACTTAATATTTTAAAAGATAAAAAAACTTTAATTTTATTATCAGTAACTTCATTAATAACATTTATATTTAGTTTATTAGAATCATTCTATTATAAGTTAATATTAGATAATACAAATTATAATCAAGAATATATATATAATCTTCTTTATATATTTGGAACATTTATAATTATTAAGAATTTATTTAATTATTTTAGAAATAAACTATTAATAAATTCAAATTATAATTTAGAAATATTTATTAATAACAAAGTAATAGATAAAGTATTTAACCTTCCATATCTCTACTATAAAAATAAAACCACTGGAGAAATAATTAGTAGATTTAGTGACTTAGATAGTCTAAGAGAATTAATGTCTAATCTTATGTTAAATTCATTATTAAATATTATACTTGTTGTATTATCTTTTATAGTTATGTTTATAATAAACTATAAATTATCTTTAATAGCTATTCTAATAATTATAATGTATATTTTAATTGTTAAAATATATAGAAATTTATTTGATAGAAAAATTAGATTATTACAAGAATCAAAGGGAATTTATACTAAAGAATTAATGGAAAATATTGACGGAATGGAAAGTATAAAGAACCTTGGTATAAAAAATATAAGAACTAAAAAAATATGTAATTCTTATAAATACATGTGTGATATTAATAAAAGCCTAAATTTAAGTCTGAATCGTCAACAATTATTAAAGAATATAATTTGTAATTTAGGTATTATAATATTTCTAACATTTGGAATGTTAAGTGTTTTAAAAAACAATCTAAAATTAAGTGATTTGATGTTACTTTATATGATAGTAAGTTATTTTATAGACATGATTAAAGATATTTTAGATAGGGATATAGACATAAATTATAATATAAAGAACTTAAATAAAATAAATACTTTACTTACATTAGAAGAAGAAAATACAAGTAATGATTGTATTAATGGAAATATAAGTATTAAAAATTTGAGTTATTCTTATAGTGATAATAAAGTACTTAATAATATTAATTTGTGCATTAAAGAAAAAGACAAAATACTTATTAAAGGAAAAAGTGGTAGTGGTAAATCTACTTTAATTAAGATTTTACTTAAGTATTTAAAAAGTTATAAAGGTAATATAAAAATAAATAATTTAGATTATGAATGTATTACAGAAAATATAATAAATAATTCTTTTACCTATATTGGACAAAATGAAAAAATATTTACAGATACTTTTAAAAATAATATTTTATTAGATAGAAATATTAATAATAAAGATTATGAGAAAGTTATAAATATTTGTGAATTAAATGATATAAGAAGTGATGATTATTTAATAGAAGAAAGTGGATTTAATTTAAGTGGTGGAGAAAGACAGAGGATAGTTTTGGCTCGTTCTTTACTTAAAACGAGTAATTATATTATTATAGATGAAGCTTTGAGTGAAGTTGATGTTGAACTAGAAAAGAAAATTATAAAAAATATTTGTGAATATTACAAAGATAAAACTATAATATATGTTTCTCATAAGAAAGAAATACAAAACTTATTTTCAAAAAGATATGATGTTGAAGGAGGAACTTATGACAAGAGAAGAATTAAATAATGTTTATGGTGGTGTTTCTTGGGGCATATGGGCAGGCCTTGGAAGTGCGATTACATTTATTTTAGGATTTTTAGAAGGATTAGTAAATCCAGTATTATGTGGAAAATAATTAGAGAAAGGAGATTATAATGAATAAACAAGAATTAAAAAATATATATGGTGGAATAAATCTATCATCAGCATTTTTATCAGCTTTATTAAAAGGTGTTACTACTTTTTATGATATTGGTAGAAGAGTAGGATCATATTTAATAAGATATAAAACTAATAATATGTGTGCTAATTAATTTAATTGAACTTCAATATATTTTGAAGTTCTTTTATATAATAGTAAAGAGTATTATTTTATATAGGGTATGTGAATTTATGACAATTTAATACTTTTATTTTACATTTCTAGTGACATTTTGTTAGAAATTTGGTACACTTAAAATAGTAAAATAAATTGAAAGAGGTGTAGTAATTATGTTAACACATTATCAAACAGATGCGGGTAAAGTAAGAGATCATAACGAAGATAGTGTTACTATAGTTAAAAACTTAAATGGAGACTACATGTTAATGGTAGCGGATGGTATGGGTGGACATCGTGCTGGAGAAGTTGCCAGTTCATTAGTTGTAACTCATATTGGTTCGAGATTTCAAAATATGAGTACACTTGGTAATAAAGTTGATGCTATAACATGGCTTAAAGAAATAATTGAAGAAGTGAATGCAAAAATAATAAGTTATGCTGAAGAACACGTGGATGCTACTGGACTTGGTACAACTTTAGTGTGTGCTATATTAACTAAGCAATATTTAATCTTTGCGAATATTGGTGATTCAAGTGGATTTGTATATAAAAATGGTAAATTATATAAAGTTACTAAGGATCATACTTATGCTAACTTTTTAGTAGATACCGGAGAAATAAGACCAGAAGAAGCAGCAACTCATCCTCAAAAAAATGTACTAATGAGAGCACTTGGTGCAAGTCCTAAAGTGGAAGTTGACATATTTGATGTAGAAAATGAAGTAGATGGAATATTTTTGTGTAGTGATGGTTTGACTAACATGGTTACTAAGGAACAAATAGAAAAAGTACTGAACGATAATAATTTGGATATAGAAGAAAAGGTGGATAAATTAATTTTAAAAAGCAACCTAAGAGGTGGAAATGATAATATTTCTGTAGCGCTTTTAATAAATGGTGGTGTGTATGATAATTAAAGGAACAAAGATTAATAATAGATATTCTATAATTAGAACTATTGGTGAAGGTGGAATGGCTAATGTTTATTTAGCATATGATACAATTTTAGATAGAAATGTAGCAGTTAAAGTATTAAGAGGAGATTTAAGAAATGATGAGAAATTCGTAAGAAGATTTCAAAGAGAAGCATTAAGTGCATCTAGTCTAAATCATCCTAATATAGTAGAAATGTATGATGTTGGTGAAGATGATGGTGAATACTATATAGTAATGGAATATGTTGAGGGTAAGACATTAAAACAACTTCTTAAAAAAAGAGGAAGTCTTACTATAACAGAAGTTATAGATATAATGAGTCAACTAACTGATGGTATGGCACATGCACATGATTCTTATATAATTCACAGAGACATAAAACCACAAAATATAATGATATTAGAAAATGGTATGATTAAAATTACTGACTTTGGTATAGCTATGGCTCTTAATAGTACACAACTTACTCAAACAAATTCAGTAATGGGAAGTGTTCATTACTTACCTCCAGAACAAGCAGCTGGTAAAGGATGCACTATAAAAAGTGATATATATTCTATGGGAATACTTATGTATGAACTATTAACTGGTAGTGTTCCGTTTAAAGGAGACAATGCAGTAGAAATAGCTCTTAAACAATTAAAAGAACCTATACCAAGTATAAGGAAAAAATTACCAGAATTACCTCAAAGTGTAGAAAACATAATAATAAAAGCAACAGCAAAAAATCCTATGAATAGATATAAGGATGCAAGGGAAATGCATCAAGATATAATAACTTGTTTAGATGAAGAAAGAGCAAATGAACCAAAATATGTATATCCATATCCAGAAAATGATATAGATAATACTAAAAAGGTAGAAGTTCCTGTTAAAGAAACAAAAAAACAAGAAATAAAAAAAGAAGAGAATGATTTTGATATGGTAAAAGAAGTTGAAAGTAGTGATAAAAGTCAAAATAAAATATTAATAATTCTTGCTTGTGTATTCGCAGGATTAATAGTAGTAATAACTGCAGTAGTATTTTTATTACCAAAATTAAGTAAAGGAAAAACTCTTGAAGTACCGGATGTATCTAATCTGAGTAAAGTTGATGCAAGTAATGCATTAACTAAAAAAGGATTTGTTGTAAAATGTTCTGATGGAGATTATAAGTATACTCCAAGTGATGAAATAAAAGAAGGATTTGTAGTAAAAACAGATCCAGAAAAAGGTACAATTGTTAAAGAAGGAAAATCAATATGTATATATATTTCTAGTGGTGATGCTACATTTGTAATGCCAGACTATAGTACTGTTAATTACATAGAAGCTAAAACAATATTAGAAACTAAATACAATTGTAATGTAGTTGTTGAAAAAGAAAAAGTAACAGATGAAGAAAAATATAAAGGTAAAGAAGATAAAGTCATAAGAACAAGTCCAGGAGTAGATGAAAATGTTAAATATGGTTCTAGTGTAACTTTATATATTCCAGAACTTGAAATCCTATATCCAGATTTTACAGATGGTAGTTTTACTTTAGAAATGATACAAGAATATGCTAATAAATATAAATTGAAACTTGAAATAAAAGAAGAAGTAAATTCATTATTACCTAGTGGAACAATAATTAGTCAATCTAGACCTGCTAAAAGTGTTGTGACAGAAGGAGTAACTTTAACTATAACCGTTGCAAAGACTCCAGAAGCAGTAGAAGGAACAATAACACCTAGTGAAGATAATGAATCAGAAAAAGAAAATACAGATAGATAGAAAGACTAAATAATATGAACAATGAAGGAAAAATAATAAGTATAAATAAAGACTTGTATACTGTTATGTCAAATAACAGTCTTTTTCCTTGCTATGTCAGGGGAAAACTAAAAAATATAAAACTAACAGTAGGAGATAATGTAATTATTAATACAACTACTAATACAATAGAAAAACAATTAGAAAGAAAAAATACTTTAATAAGACCATTAATATCTAATATTGACAAACTTTTTATTGTAATAAGTACACATATACCTGTATTTAGTTCTTACTTATTGGATAAATTCTTAGTATTAAGTGAATATAATAATATTGAACCAATAATTATAATTACAAAGTTAGATTTATGTAATAAAAATGAATTAAAAGAGATTAAAAAATACATAAAATATTATAAAAAAATAGGATATAAAATTTATACTAATAAAGAAATCAGAAAAATAAAGAAAGAAATTAAAAATAGTGTAATTGCAGTTGCGGGACAAACTGGAGCAGGAAAAAGTACACTATTAAACAAAATAGATAAAAACTTAAATTTAAAAACAGGAGAAGTTAGTACTCACCTAGGCAGAGGAAAACACACTACAAGATTAGTTGAATTATTAAGTACATGTAAAGGTCTTATAGCAGACACACCTGGATTCAGTAGTTTAGAGTTAAATATAAATAAAAATGATATAAGTGGATGCTTTAAAGAGTTTGGCTATAATTGTAAATATAAAAGTTGTACTCACATAAAAGATGATGGGTGTGATGTAATAAATAAAGTTAGTAAAGGTAAGATATTAAAAAGTAGATATGAAAATTATTTAAAATTAACAAAGGAGTAAAAAAAGTATGTTAGTAAGTGGATCGTTTTTGTCAAATGAAATTAGCCCTAGTGTAGCTATAAAATCATTGGACAAAATAGGAATTGATTATTTGCATGTAGATGTAATGGATGGAAAATTTGTGTCTCAAAAAGGACTTACAATAAAAGAAGTAATAGATTTATCTAAGTACACAACAAAAAAATTAGATATACATCTTATGGTTAAAAATCCGATAAAATATATTGAGGAATTTAGTTTACTTAATATTGAATATATAACATTTCATTATGAAGCAGTAAAAAATCATATAGAAATAATTAATTTAATAAAAAATTATGGAATAAAAGTAGGAATTGCTATTAAACCAAGTACAAGTGTAAACGATATAGGAAGTTTATTAGAACTAGTAGATTTAGTTTTAGTTATGAGTGTTGAACCAGGAAAAAGTGGACAAAAATTCATAGAGAGTGTTGTTTATAAAATGGACGTACTTAAAAGACTTAAAGATGAAAAAAATTACAAATATATAATAAATGTGGATGGCGGAATAAATGAAGAAACATTTGAAAAAGTAAAACCATATGTGGATATGGTAGTGAGTGCATCGTATTTATTAAGTGGAAATGGTATAGAAAAAGTAAAAAGATTTAAAATGTAATTAACTAAATACATTTTTTCTTTTTTTTATAAAAAAACTGTAACTTTTTGTAAATATCTGTCATAAAAAGTTGAAAAATACTAATGAAAGTGTTAGAATAACTGATAGATGAAGGGAGGGAAGAATATGACTCGTGTAGAAGTTAAGAACGGAAATGTTGAAAATGCTTTAAAAAGATTTAAAATTAAAGTTCAACGTAGTGGAGTCCCTTCTGAAATGAAAAAGAGAAAGGAATACTCTAAACCTGGTGTTGTAAGAAGAGAAGCAAAAAAAGAAGCTATTAAAAATGCTAGAAGAAACAATAGAAGACATTCTCTATAGGAGGTAATTTATGTTATACGATAAAATAAATAAAACTATGCTTGAAGCAATGAAAAGTAAAGATAAAGATACTTTAAGTACAATAAGACTTTTAAAAAGTGCTATTGATTTATATAAAATTAATAATAAATTAACTGAAATAACTGATGAAGTTGTAATAGAAGTTGCAAGCAAGCAAGTTAAACAACATAGAGAAAGTATAGAAGAATTTAGAAATGCCGGTAGAGATGACCTTGCAGATCATTTAGAAAATGAAATTAAAATAATTAGTGAATTTTTACCAGAACAATTAACTAAAGAAGAAATTGAAAATGAAGTAAATAAGATATTTGATGAAATTAAACCTGAAGGTAAAAAAGATATGGGTAAAATTATGAAAGAAGCAAATATCAGACTTAAGGGAAAAGCAGATTTTAAACTTGTTAGTACTATTGTTAATGCTAAGCTAGGTATGTAATATACTGGCTTTTTCTTTTGTCTAAAAGATCTAGTATTTATCTAAAAAATATTGTATACTATTTTATAGTAGGAGAGTGCATTCATATGGTATTTACTAGTAAATCTTATCAAATAAATATAGATAAAAACACAAGTTTAGATGAATACATTTTATATGCTAGAAAATCTAATATTGACTCTCTAACATTTATAATTGATGAGCCTATAAGTGATATTGATTTCCCAACTGAAAATAGTATTTCATTGGATGAATTCAATTTAATCATTGATAAAATAAATAGACTTAAACAAAATAATCCTGATTTTAAAATATATACTTGTTTATTAGCAAACTATGAAGTAACAAAAAATAGTTTTTTAAGTGAACTTAGAAGTAAAGTAGATGAAGTAACACTTAAAATATTATCTACTAATCCAAATGAATACCTAAATCAATTGTCATTATCTCTTATGAGTGGTATTTTTGATTCATTATCAGATTTTGAAAACATATTTATTTATAGAGATACATTAGGAATAGATGAAAGAAAAGAATTTGATGAAAAAATGAAAACAATTTATGAGTCGATTTGTTTAAAACTGAATGAATATAAATTACCTATAAAAGTTAATATAAATAATATTCCTTTTAGTAGTCTTAATTTTCTAAGAAATGTATCATATTATGAAACTAGAGTTGTTCCAGTTAAGATAGTTAAATCCTTAAATGGACTTATAGAATCTAATGAGAAAAGCAATCTATTAAAAATGGTAGAACTAAATACTATTAATAAATATAATCCAACAATTGAAAGAATGCAAAATCAAAAACTTAACTATATTTATAATAAAACTTTAATGAACTCATATACCATTTATACTGAACGTGCAAAAAAACTATTATCAACCATATTAAAAAGAATACCAAAAGAAAGTGAAAGAGAATTAATTGAATATTACATTTTAAGTAATTTAGATAGTTCTACTAAACTTGATACAGAAAAATCTAATTATTTAGATAAAGGAGAATTAAATGCTATATCAAGTATTATGACTCTTAATATTTCTAATGAAGAAAAACAAATAAAATTAGAAAATGCAAAAGAAAGATTAAAACAAATAAATAATACATTTGAAAGAAGAATATCACTTATAAATTTAGTTAAAGATAGTGTTAAGTATGCTTTTCAAATAGGTGCTAATAGTGATAGCGATATCTTAAATATTGTAACTTTTCTAATAGAAATTCAATACACTAATAATGAGTCAAAAAAACGCATATTAGTAGATCAACTAACAGAAATAGAAGAAAGATTAAAACAAGGTAATTCAAACAAAGATGAGAGTAAATTATCTAAAAGAAATCCTCTGTTTAGTAATGAATCATCAATTGAAGGCTCATCATTTATATGGAATAATGGTAAAATAAATATCTTTATTTTAATACTAATTTTAACCTTTATATTGGGATTTGGAATAGGAGTTGCCTGTATGTTACTTAACTTAAACTGATTTGTTTAAGTTTTTTCTTTTAATTAAAAGATTAATTTTGTATAATAGTTTTAAGAGGTAAACAATATGGAAAATGAAATTATATTAAAATACTATGAAAATGATGATATTAATTTTGAATTAGAAACAGGTAACTTTTATACATTTATTGGAAGTTTAAATGAACAAATAGTTAAAAATTTATTATTTAAAGAAGAAAATGATTATATCACTTATAATAACAAAAAAGTTACCAAAGATAACTTATCTATTTATAGGAGAAATGTTGCTTTTAGTCTATATGAATTAGTAAATATATATGATTCTGAAACTGTTATTGATGAATTAGCATACCCATTAGAAAATCTTGGATTTAAAAATAAAAGTATGTATGAATCAATAATGGAATTTTCTAATAAATTAAGATTAGATACTATACTAAATGAAAGTCCATATAATATAAATTCTTCTAAACGAGCATTACTTAATGTAGGAAGTGCCCTTGTATTTTGTCCAAAAATAATAATTATTAACAATATATTTGGTTTACTTGATAAAAAAGATAAAGAGGTATTAATAAATTATTTGAAATCTTTCATTAAAACTGGTGGAGTTGTCGTAAATTTTACAAATGATATAGAAGAAAGTTTATATGGAAATAAACTAATTATTTCTAATAAAGAGAAAATAGTTATAAGTGGTAAAACAATAAGTGTCTTAAATGAAGAAATAATTATGAAAAGATTAGGATTTAACTTGCCATTTATTGTACAATTAAATAAATATATGAAAGATTATGAACTTATAAAAAATTATAATTTAAGTTATGAAGGGTTAGTTGATAAAATATGGAAATAGTGTTTAATGATGTAACATACATAGAAAATATGAAATCACCTTTAGAAAAAATATATTTAAAGAATGTATCATTTATGATCGAAGATAATAAAATAACAAGTATAATAGGTAATACATCAAGTGGAATAGAATCTATCGGAGAACTTATAAGTATAATTAAAGTACCAACTAAAGGAACCATAAGAGTATTTAACTATGTAAATGATGGAAGAAGAGTTAAGAATATAAATAAACTAAGGATGAATATAGGTTATGTAAAAAAAGATGTAGAAAAAATGCTATTTAATAATACAGTTAAAGAAGAACTTAATTTTGGAATAAAATACTTTAAATATAAATTAAATAAAAAAGAAATTAGAATTAAAGAAGCAATAAAATTAGTTGATTTAGATGAAGAATATTTAGATAAAAAGATAAGTGAATTAACTTTAGAAGAAAAAAGAAAAGTAAGCCTAGCATCATCTTTAATATTTAACCCTAAATTATTAATACTTGAAGATATAACATTTGGTTTGGGTGCTAAAGAAAAGGAAAAACTTATAAAACTATTAAAATTATTAAGAGATAAATATAAAAAAACAATAATACTAATTACTAAAGATACCGACTTTTGTTATCAAGTAACAGATAAAGTATTTGTAATCGATCGTGGAAGAGTTGTATTAACTGGAGATAGAAAATCTTTAGAAAATGATAAAATGCTTACATTTTATGATTTAGAAACTCCTAATATAGTTAAATTTATAAATGCTTGTAATAAAAAAAATAAAAACATAACTTATACTACAAATATTTTAGATCTTATAAAGGAGGTATATAGAAATGCAAAATAATAAATATTTTGGTTCTTATTATCCAGTTGAAAGTAACATTCATAAATTAAATCCTATTATAAAATTAGTTTGTTTACTTATATTTATATTAACAATGATAGGTAGTATGAATATTAAATTACATGTAGTTATATTATTCTTTGTTTTCATGATGATTTATTATTCTAATGTTCCAATAAGACTTTACATTGGTATGCTTTATGGATTAAGGTATGTTTATATATTTTTGTTATTTATGCTTGCAAGTAAAGGTCTAAGTTTAGAAAATGCAATAACTATATTTATTAAAATAAGTTTAATAATTGAATATCTAATGTTGATTTTTTATACTACAAGTAATAGTGAACTTAAATATTCTATAGAAAAAGTATTAAATGTATTTAATGTATTCAATCTAAAACTAAGTAAAATATCATTTATATTGACTACAGGGATTACTTTCTTTCCAATTCTTATCACGACTGATCTTGAAGTAGTAAAAAGTGCATCATCAAGAGGATTAGATTATTTTCATGGAGATATACTTTCTAGGTTAATAGTACAATTTAACACTATTAAGAATACTTTAAGACTAACTATAAACAAAATAAAAAAAATGAAATTTATGAGTGAGTTGAGACTCTATAATATTAATAGAAAAATGAGAACTAATTTAAATACAAATAAATTTAATTATAGAGATGTATTTTATTTATTGGTACATTTAATATTTATAGCATTTTACATTGTATTTGAGAGGGGACTATTATGAGATATTTGGTTAATATAAGTTATGATGGAACTAATTATTATGGATTCCAAATACAAAAAGATAAAGTTACAATTGAAGGAGAGATAGAAAGAAAACTTAGTAAGATTTTAAATAGAGATATTAAAATAACTGGTTGTTCTAGAACAGATAAAGGTGTACACGCAAATGATTTTTACTTTCATTTTGATTATGATGATATAATAAATACAAAAAAGCTTATTAAAGGACTTAATGATTTAACAAACAAAGATATATATATCAGAAATATAGAAATGGTAAATGATGAATTTCATGCAAGGTATAATGTAATTAGTAAAGAATATGTGTATATTATTAATACAGGGGAATACTCTCCAACAAAAAGAAATATAGAATTTGAGTATAATAAATTAATTAATATTGATTTGCTAAAGGAAGCTACTAAATTTATTATAGGAACACATGACTTCAAAAGTTTTACATCTGATAATGAAAAAGATAATTATGTTAGAACTATAAATTACATAAGATTTAAGGAAGAAAATGAAATATTAAAAATATACATAAATGCAGATGGTTTTTTAAAATATATGGTAAGAAATATAATAGGATTGTTTTTAGAATTAAATGAAGGTAAAAAGAATATAAATGATATAAATAGTATATTGGAAAGTAGAGATAGGACTAAACTTGGAATAACTGCTTCTTCTGAAGGTTTATATTTAAATAAAGTAAATTATTAAAGGAAAGTACTTGTATTTTCCTTATTTTTATGGTATATTTTATTTATCAAGCACAGATGTGTTTTTTTTATGGAGGTCATTATTAATGAAAGATTTTTTTAAAGGTGTTAAAAGTGAAACTAAAGCAATACGTTGGCCTAAGGGAAAAACAATGGTAAAGTATTCTTGTGTAGTACTTGTACTTATGTTATTCTTTGGTGTATATTTTTATGGGCTTGATGTATTATTTACTTTCTTGAAAGGATTAGTGAGTTAGTATGGAAAATGAAAAATTATGGTATGTAGTTAATACTTATTCAGGACATGAAAGTAAAGTAAAAG
>OLHG01000658.1_pt1 | contig 23883 bp, 34 predicted proteins | sample 1605971 | NCBI WGS metagenome assembly OLHG01 (sample SAMN03283289) | human gut metagenome | biome: human-associated habitat; material: feces | host: Homo sapiens | place: Peru | collected 2012 | reverse complement strand
ATAATCTGTCCCTTCAGTTCTTGCAAATTCTGGTATTGTGAAACTCTTTACTAAAAGGATAATATCTCTTTCCTCTAGAATCTCACTTTTTAATCCACAATTTTTTAGTCTACTTATCCAGTTATTTGCTCTTTTATTTAATTCGATTTCTATATTGTCTTTATTTGCATCAAATATCATAATATAGAACTCATTTTCAATTATATTTTTGTTTTCTATCATTTCTGTTGTACTTATAATCCTATTATTTATTATTTCTATACAAACATCACTCGTAAGTTTATTTCTTAATTCTTCTTGTTCTCTGATATAATCAGAAATATCAACTGCTCTTGGAATTACTATGATTTTATATGGAAATTGCTCATTGCTAAATTCAATACTTGCAAAATCCATTTTTGATTCTAATTCTTTATCAGATAATAGCTCTATATTCATAGGATTTACTTTAATAAAAGAAATTACCTGTTCATCTAATGTGTACAAGTAATTTCCTTTTATATCTTTAATATTTAGAAATTGATTTAAACTTTGTGTATTTTTATTTTTTTGAAATAGTTTTATTATTAAAATCACCTCTTTCATATCTATACTCCTTTTGCATAGTTTCATATTTTAATATGTTTTTTATCATATCTATCATAGAAAAATTGTTATTTCCTTTGACTAGAGATATAACTGCAACTACTATTGCTCCAATTACTAATAATGTTGCTAATATAGTTTGATTTGTTATTTTATATAGTATATAGGAAATTACTCCTGCAACTGCTCCCACTATTAAGGTTTTAATCAGTTCTTCCATTCCAAAGCCAATAAAGAATTCAGTTTTCAGTCTTATCTGCCTAGGTATTTTTACTTGTACCTTATCTTGAGCCACCGACCACCACCTCCTCCTGAAGCACCATTTCCTCCTCCTTCATACATTGCTCCACCATTACCTTTACTTGCTTTTAGTTCTTGATATTGTGGGTATGTAGTATCTTTTGGAAATATCATTCCATCACTATCTCTATAATATTTTATATCTGCAAAATAGCCTTTGAATGTTCCTTGCGATTCAGAAAATAGTCTTAAAAAACTTACATTTTCAACAACCTTCCCTGTACTATATAAACCAAATGATGTTACATTATCAAGTGAATCATTATCAGTTAGTGCTCCTATTTTCATATTCGTATCAGTAACAACATACCATTTACCATCAATATTTATAGTTTCACGATTTTGGCAATCTTTATCTTTCAATTCTGCAATTGTAGTTTTTGATACTGTTTCATCTACTATTTGCATATTGTCCCCATAATAATTTTTAGGAATGTCTATAATGGAAAATGATAATGTTATTAAAACTGTTGCAATTAGTAAATGTTTAGTATATTTAATATATTTTTCTTTATATTCAGGTTCAACTGCAATTTTTATCATAAACACAATAAAAGTTATTCCTGCAATTGAAACTCCTATTATTTTTAATACATTAATTATTGCTTTTAATGTTTCCATTTTCTAATGCTTTCTCGGTATCAATGCTCTCATTGATCTCGCTGTATTTCCCATCGCATTAATTGGACTTGCTGATGGTTTAATCATATATCTACTCATAATCATTGGTGTATTTACTGCTACAACTGCTATTGCAATACCATAAATTAATTTGTTCATAAGTAATGTTGCAATCGATAGATTTAATAATGATAATTGAACTACTACTGTAAATGCTGTCATAAGAAAACTTCTAATGTATTCAGGAAATACTCCATTATCACTATTCAAAAGTCCTATACTTGCAAATGGGATTGCAATTCTCATAACCAATAATTCTATGCCTTTCATAATAAATTGGCAAATTAGTATTAACCAACATATTAATAAAACTAGACAAGCAACTGCTGTAAATATTCCTCCCTGTATATTATTAGAAAGTGCCTCTGCTAAATTTACACTATCTACTTGCATTACATTAAGTATTGAATTTAAAAATTCTCCAACTACTCCAACACCTATTGTATATATTTCTTTAAAACAAATCATTACAATAATTGCTTTTAGCATTCCAATTACTAATTGAATTGGATTTTGTTCATTATCTCCATCTTTTAACAAGAAGTATATTTTTATTGCTTTTACAATAAACACAATTACTAACAAATATATTGCATAATCTACGACAACTTTATATATATCATTAAAATTTATTTTATACTGTTTTAAGATTTGTCCTTCAGGTATATACATAAGTTCTCGTTCAATAAAAAACACTAAATTCAACATACTATTAAATATTGAATTTAATGTCGATTCTGCTCCTCCAATAAACTTTTGTATGAGTTCTACAAGCATATCAGCCATATTCTCACCCACTTTATATTAACAAAGTCTTACTTTGTATTTACTTGTAAAATCCCAAAATAGTGTCTATTAGAGCCAAGCCACAGGTTATTAAAACCATACATATTAAAGTAGTTTTTATATTTTGAATGTTCCTTCTTCTTTCTCCTTCATCATTTGTTTTTAAACAATATACATAGTATATGAAGTATCCTCCACACACAGTTATGCCTATTCCTGTAAGCCATGAAATAATTGCATTAACAAGACTTTGTGTTCCTGTTACTAATTTTGTGCTTTCAAGTGATGTAGCAAACACTCCTTTAAACATCATTGCAGAAAATAAAAATACTATCCAAGCTAAAATTTTTGCTGTAATCCTTAATACTTTTTTAAATTTTTTCATTTACCTTTTAAATTCTTCCTGAAGTTATCCTGAATAACTTCTACCTTCATTCTAGGCATTTTTTCTTCTGTTTGTTTATCCCAAATGTTCCAAATTTTAATTGGCTTTATTGGTCTTTCTTCTCTTGCATTTTCCCTTTCAATTCTTAACTTTTGATTATGTTCTTTACTTCCCATACCATTTATTTTATTAAAATGCATTTTTGAAATATCAGGTATTGTCGTTATTGCAGGTGGTTTTCCTGTTGCCATAACCAATGCATATGGGTTTTCTATCATTAAAACTTCATCAGGAGTAAGCAACTTTCTTGAAATCAGACTCATACTACTACTTGCTTTATCATACTTATTATTTGAATTACTACTTTCTCCATAACTTTGTGCAGTATAAGTCCCAAGTCTTTCAGATATTTTATTTGCTGTTTCTATATTTCCTGTTTTTAAGTATATCAACATACAATTGTCTATAATACTTTGTGCTCCTTCTTTTCCATATTTTTCTTCAATTTGTGAAAGTAATGATTGCAAACATAAGAAAAATCTAATATTTCTACCTCTTGCAACTGTCAACATTGCTTGAAATGAATCTATTTTTGTAAAGTTTGCAAATTCATCTAATATAAAGTTCATTCTGTTCTTTAACTCTCCTCCAGTTTGCCTACTTTGTTCAACAAGTGAAGTATATAATTGCTTAACTAAAATACTACCAAGTCTATGATATGTATCTCTATCATCAGGCAATAAAATATATATTGCTGTTTTTTTATTCCCAAAATTGTTAATGTCAAAATCAGATGTTTGAATGTTATTTGCAACATATTCATCTACAAACATTTGAAGTGTCGATAATGCAACAGCAACAAAACTGGCTCTTGTTTTCTGTGGTGCTGTACCGAGCTATTGCAAAAAACTTTTTTATTGGATCGTTTGCCTCTTTATTTGCCATATATTCATCTATTGGCATTTTTCCATTTCTTTCTTTGAACATTTCAGCGACAAAATAATATGCATTAGGTAATGTTTGGTACTCTCTCTTTCCTTTATTCTCCAATACCACAGCCATTATTGCTGTCTTTATAACACTCATCTCCCCATTTTTCCATATAGGCTCTGTTTTTTCATTTTTTTCAACTAATATATTTACTAAATCATTTATTAGACTTTCGGCTAGTGGTATATTGTCTTGCTCAACTGCATTTATTATTATATCTAAATAGTTATATTTATTACTCTTTAAAAAGTTGATGTAATCTATGGCAATCACATCATATCCTAACTTTTTTAAATTTTCTGCTGTATATAGGTAAAGTTCTCCTTTAACATCTGATATACACATATTTTCTCCTGCTAATCCCAACATTGTTATTGTTGGAATTATTACTGACCTACTTTTTCCTGATCCTGTACTCCCAACTAATAAAGTATGCAAATTGTCATTTATATAATATACCTTATCTAGATTACCTTCTCTTTCAAAATGTGTTACTATACCTGCCGAATTTAAACATACTTGATTATACTCTTTCGTTCTGTCTATTACATTACAACTAAAAACTTTATTATAATCCTTTTTATTTAGCCACCATCCAGTACCATATTGCCCCTGTCCAATAGGTTTTGGTACTTTTATTTTTGGTGTCAGTTCTACTTGCTCACTATAATATATATTTTTAGTTTTTCTAGTAACGAATAATAATAAAGATATTACTATTGTTTCTATTATCAAAAACATTTGTAATACCTTTTTATTTGATGTTATGGTTTTAACAATACTAGATATATTTATCATTAGCATATTATCCGTATTTTTTGTTAGCATATAAAATAACATCGTAGAGAAATATGCACTTATAAATACACTTACTATTATTGCTATTATTATTAAAACTTTTCTACTTATTTTTATTCTCCTATACAGGAAATCTTTATTTCCTTTTTAATAACTTATTCTAATTCTTCCTCTTCTAATTCTTCATTAGTTAAACAATGCTCTGCATACCATTCTACCTTATCTAATGTCTCTTGCAGTCTATTGTATTGATCTATCATTTTTATTTGTTTTTCACTATATGGAAATACTTCTTTTTCACCTTCTAGCTTACCATTATCTCTCCAAATATTTCTTAACTCTATACCTCCCAAAATAGTTCCTGCAACAATAATGCTTGAAAATCTGGCTTTTGTATTATTGTCATTAAAATATTCTAGTAATTTTTTATCATTTGTTGTATCTTTTTCAAAATCATCTCGAAGATTATGCATCTGTTCGTATATCTCACTACATTTCTCTTCTAATTCTTTTTTTGAACTAATCTCTTGCTCTTTTAAATTAACTTCAATTTGTCTTTGTTTTACTGTTGTGACCTCAATATCTTCCTTTACTAATTCAAAAGCTCTTTCTTTATCACATCCATTTTTGATATATTCATCGTATTCTAAATAAACAAACCTTAAATCCATAAAAAGTTTATTATACAAATAACCTTCTTCCTTTTCTTCATAACAAAATATTGTTAATTTATGTGCATCTGGCAATAGTCTAGCAAGTTTTTCTGCCTCTTCTGTTGAATAACCTTTTATCAAAAACTGGCATACTGGAAAAATGTTTTGCTTTAAGTATAGTGATTTACCTAAATATAATTTATTATACATATATTTTAAATTCTTATATGAAAGTTTATCTTCTTCTACTTTCTCTGTTAAATAATCATTTAGATTTGTAAAATAATTGTTATTGTGCATTAAGCTCAATAATATCTTTGTTTTTACCTCCAACTTTCCTCCCCAATCTTATCTTTCCTAATAAAAGATAAATATTTTTGCATTAAAATAAGAGTAGCCTATTGCTACTCTTTTATTCCCACTCTTCTGAATCAAATTCTTGCATTGCATCATAAACTTGCACTAATCTCTTGCATATTGAATCTGATTCTTTCATCAAATTATATTTTTCTATAAGTTCTTCTGAAAATATTTTTCTATCAAGCTTATCTTGTTCTATACATTCAATTGCTGTATCAAGTATTTCATCAGGATTAGCTTCTAAATTATTTTTCAGATAATACTTCTCTAATTCTAATTCAGCTAAATCATAACACTCATCACTTATGAAGTCAAAAATCCTGATATAATGCTTTAGCTTTTCATTTTTACTAGAAAGAATATATTCTAGTTCTTCAATTTCTTTTCCTTTCGTAAGAGAAATATATGGTCTGGTCATTTTTTCTAATTCTTTATTAATAATCTCTTCTAAATTTAATGCTTTTTCATCTTTTTCGGTTTCTTTCTTTTTGTACTTCTTAAAAAAGCACTCATCATACTTTAATATAAAATTGTAATAATCTACTGCTAATTTTTTAATATCTTCCATACTTTTAATTCTCCTAATAATATAATTGTTTTTGTATCAAATTTGTATATTATTACTAGGTACAGTAAGTTTATTTTTTGCATTATAACATACAAATTTATTTTTTTCTACTATTTTTATTAAATTTATAATTGTTATTCTAAATTTCATTCTCCCAAATAAATGATGATGTATTTCTTTTTGATATAGCAAGTTCTTTTTTTGCTTGTCTTGATAATTGCTTTTTATATTTGACTTCATAGTTTCGATTTAATTTTCTTTGATTTTCTGCTTGAAAATATAATGCTGTTAGTATTCTATCCATTAAATCTCTACTATCATTAGTATATTTAATATAAGTATATGGTTCATTTGTATTTAACCACTTTCTTTCTATATCTAATATCTGGTTTCCTATCAGTTTTATTATTTCTTCTTGTGCCTCTTCTTTTGCCTTTATCATTGCTTGTTCCATTTTTTCTTTATTAGAATACTTGAATTCTTCTAGTTTTTGTTTTGCCTTTATATATTTTTCAATTTCGATTTTACATTGCATGGATGAATCTATAATTACATTTGAAATATGATCAACCTTATTTATAATATCAGGATATCTTTTCAGATATTGATACTTTATACTACCTGTTGTTTGTTTTAAGTCTTTTTTAAAATCTATCATCAAATCAACAATGTTTTTAATTTCTGTATTACTTAACAATGCTCTTATCCTTCGTGTCTGATTATAGTCTTTTTCATATTTCAATAGTTCTTGTAAAAGTTTTTCATCTGAGGTCACCTTTTTTAGTTCATTCAATATATAATTTTCTGATGTGATATTTTTCTTTGCAATGTCCTTTTCTTGATATATTGGCAATAAATCCTCACGAAAGATTTTATTAGTAAATTCTTTTCTTAATTGATTTTTAATATTGTAATTAATATAATAATTTTTCTTTTGCTCACTCCAAAGCATAAATTGAAAATGTGGATGTCCTTTCTCTATATGTACAGCACCAACATATTGTAAACTTTTATAATCTACATTCAGTTTCTCTGCTATACTTGGAAGTCTATCCTCCAATAACTCTATCCATTTTTCTTGATCATAGAAATTCAGTCTTGTAGCATCTATCTCTTTCAAAGAAATAATTCCTCTAAAAATTGGAAGTTTGTTTTTTGCAAGTTTTTCTATATGCTCTTTTAATGGCTCAATATCCTCTTGCTTTTGTATGTTTGGAAAATTATTTACTTTTCCAAATAATCCATGTGTAGTGTCCTTATTTCTAATCACAAATTTACTATTTGCGATATATTCTGTATAATTTTTAATCTTAAAATAAGTAGTTCTAAAATTAGGATTTAGATTTTCTAATTCAAAGAATACACTACTCATTATGATAAACCTTTCCTATTCCATAGAAATCCAGTAATTCCTCTTTTGAAATTTCTTCTGCATTTCTACTAACAAAATAATTTGCTTTCACTCTACCACTTTCCAATATTTTCATAAATATTTGATGTAGTTCATCTCCCATAACTTTACTCATTACCTCTCCCATAATATAGGTATTCAAAGCACTTATTCGAACATTATTTGTATTTAATTTTCTTTGTGATTTTATAAATGAATCCAATTTAATATCAATTAATTTGCTTAATTCTTTTATAATGACATCCATATTATCTTTGTAAATTTGCAGATTTAACTCTTTATCTATCCCTGCTCTGATTAATTCTGATGCATTATTGTATGAACTTTTGGCTACAACATTATAAATTAATTCTCTCTTACTTTTAGGAACTTTTACAAACATCCTTACTAATTCCTCTTTGTTTTTTTCTTCCATAGCACCCTCCTGTTCTTTCTCGTTTTTTCTTCAAAATTGCCTCACAGCAATTTTGCAGGAAGAAGGGGTCGCTCCGACTCCCTAAAACTGCCTAAAAGCGTGGCTTTTAGCGAGATACTCATTTTTAAATGGGGCGACTTTCAGTCTCCCCACTATTTTACTACTTTATTCGAATTCTTCCTCATCTGTTAGACCTGCCTCATCAGTAATCTCAACATATTCTCCTATAATGTTTAATGCCTCATCGTAACTCTTGGATGAAGTTATTCTATCAATCATTTCTTTTGCTTCTTCCTTCATATTATATTTTTTTAGAGTTCTTGATGCTATTCCCATTAGATTAAATATGTTTCCATCTTGTCCTATTAATGCACATTTTGGTTTTATTTTTTCTCTTTCTCTCCTCAAATTATTATCAACTATATCATCAAACCATCTACACCCCATTTCAAATCTTGGTAGTATAATATTATCAAGATTCTTTATATCTTTGGTATGTATAGATATAATTTGAAATCCAACAGGATATTTATTATCACCTGTCAAATGATATTGTTTGTTCATAACTTCTCCTGATATAGTGTATATAGTTAATGGATCTGATAATTCCGAATAATCTTTTATCCAATTTATAAATGCATTTATATTAGCATCATCATCAAATAGTCCTTCTTTTGTAAATGCAGAACAACTATATAATTCATCTAATTGCTCTTTGGTAGTTACCTCCTCTTTAATAAACATTAGCTCACCTCCATTACTCAAATTCTTCCTCATTATTTTGTTCTATTTCTAAACATTCTTTCTTCATTAAATATCCAGTATCAGTGAATCTTCCACTATATACACAACCATTTTGAGAATATTCTTCTGCTAATTTTTCATAATTAATATAATCTGATAGAGTAGAAACATCGTCAAAATGTCCTGTTTCATTTACTAAAAATTCTCCCATTTCTTTTAGATTTTTTACATCAGGTAATAATTCATAATTTTTAATCTCATCTGTTAATTTTATTATTTCTTTCAAAGAAGAAATATCTGTTTCTTTGCATTCTAATAATGCAGTAAACTTTTCAATTTGAGAATTATTTAACTTTTGAATTCTTATACTTAATTCTTGTACATCTGACAATGATATTTCTTTTTCTCTAAAACTTAATCTATTCATTATTCTTTCCATTGTTAATGTCAAATAAGTATCGGATCTTGGATATAAGTTTAACATATAGCATTCTAAAACTTCTATATTATCATTTTTTAAATCTAATAATTCAATTTTCTCCTGCAACTTTTTTTCAGATATTGGAAATAATATCTCTATTTTTTTACAGGAACTATCTTTTTTATACATTTGTTTATTAGCCACTAATAATCTAATTCTATGTTCTTTCTTTATTCTTCCAGTTATTAAATCATTTCCTAGCATAAGTCTTGTATTTAGTAATACTCCATTTGAACAAAAACTATATTTGATGTTATTAATAGTTAGGAATTTTTTTTCCAATTTTTCAATATCTAAAAATTCATAAAGATATTCTGGTGTATCAAAATCAGGTAAATTATTTATAATATATCTTCCTAGCTCCATATTATTATGAGCTTCTATAATCTGGTAATCTTCTATGTTAGACATCAACTCTATTAGTTCCTCAATACTACCTATTTTATAATTGTTAATTTCTAAATAAGAATCAATTATTTTATAATCATACTCTTGAAACTCACTTAAAATTTTCTCTATTTTATTAACTGTGCTTATTTCTATCAATTTATTCTTATTTATTAAATAATTATTTATGCATTCATTTAATGTTTTATATTCTTTTTCTCCTCTTTTAAACTTTACACTTGTATTTAGATTTTCCACTTGTATATTCCCCCTTTTTTATTCTCTCGCACGAAAATCAATTGTGTGGCTTTTTCAATTTTTATTGGAGTAATTTTACCTTTAAAAATTACTCCAATTCTTCCTCTTCTTGCTCTATCAATTCATCTACAAGTTTTATTTTTTCTTGTGTTTTTTCCCACTCCTTAACATATTGTTTTTTAGGAGTATTCATTAAGTAATCTGATGAATAGCACAAAAGATTATGATTTAACATATCTTTAAATTCTGTTAATAAGTCTACTTTATTCAAATTCTTCCTCCTCTTCTCGTTCCTTATTTAAAACATCCTTTAATAAGCGATTAGTTACTTTTATTGTTTGTTCATTAAATAATCTTTGCCAAGCACATTCTTTCCTAGACCAATGAAAGCCATTATGTTTTAAGTGGTTTCTTATTTCTTCATTTGGGATATTATCAAATATTATTTGAATTCTATTTATGTCTTTATTTTGCACAATCCTTCCACCGCTAAACTCTTTTTCTTCAAATTCAATATTCTCTAATCTTTCTAATGATTGAATTCTTCTTTTTATTTCTCTAATCCTTGCTCCAATATTTTGTAATTGCCAAGTTGAATGATTTTCATCTGCCTTTATAAGTTCTCTTTGTTTTTCCAAATATTCTAATTTATCTTTTAGTTTTTCAATTGCATTTGGATCATCATTATAAATTACTTGATTGTTTTCTATATTTTTAGCTTTATCTTCATAATATTTACTTTTGCTGTCTTCTTTAATAGAATTCCTTATATCATTATGAGCCTTCTCTATTAGTCTTCTATGTTTCTTTTCTGAATGATGTCCTACTAATATTGGTTGTCCGTGGTGTAATTGCTAAAATTCTATTTGCATTTGAATTCATATACTGCTGTGATTTTTCTTTTGCTTTTTGTGCCATTTGTTCATATCTTAATCTTCGTTCTTCTTTTCTTTCTTCATAGTCTGATCTTCCTCCCATTTTTTATCACTCTCCCTTCCTAAAATTAAACAACAATGTAAAAATAGTGTTATTGTTCCTCCAAACATTGCACCACCAATAAATGTTAATAAATACATATCATCTTTTCCTTTCCAATAAAAAAAGACTTCTGTAAGTTGTGTGATAGTTTAACTCTTCTTCACTCATCTTACAAGTCTTATTCAAATTCTTCCTCTTTTTCTATATTTTGTTGATATTTTGCTACTCCTAATGGATCATATTCTTTTAATTTTTCTACATCAAAAACAACCATATCATACATTCCCATATTATAATTGACTGTAGCTATTACTTCTTTAATAATCCCTTTTTTAATCAGAGCATTTTCAAGTCCTAAATCTTTATTAATAGGTTGTATAAAACCTTCGTTTTCATCTATTGAATACCCTGATAAGTTAATTGTAATATCTCCATATAATTCATCTTTTGTATAAGCTATTATTGCTATATTTCCGTTGTTTCTATATTGTCCCACTTCTAGAAACAATTCTTCATTTTTAAATTTCAAAGACTTTCTATCCATATTTACCTCACTTATATTTTAATTTTCTATATTTGTCGTAGTTCTTCCCAACTAAATTCTTCTCTTCCGAAATGACCATAATTTGTAGTTCTAGCATATATAGGCTTTTTCAAATCCAAATACTTTATTATTCCATTAGGTGTCAAATCAAATGCTTCTTTTATTATCCTAATAATATCGCATTCTGGAAGTTTATTTGTACCAAAGCAATCAATGTATAATGAAAGTGGCTCTGCTATTCCAATACCATATGATGCTTGAATTTCGCACTTTCTTGCTAAACCATTAGCAACAATATTTTTTGTTATATGTCTTAACATATATGCAACAGATCTATCAACTTTTGTTGCATCTTTCCCTGAAAAAGCTCCTCCACCGTGATGAGCATAACCTCCATAAGTATCAACTATAATTTTTCTACCTGTAAGTCCAGTATCTGCAACTGCACCACCAATAATAAATTTCCCTGTTGGATTTATTAGGAATTTTGTTTGATAATCAATCATGTCTTCATCAACTGTTGGTTTTATTACTTTTTCTATAATATCATTTTCTAACTCCTCAATAGCAATATCTTCTTGATGTTGGGTTGAAACTAATATCGTATCAATTCGCAATGGGAAGTCATTTATATATTCTACTGTTACTTGTACTTTTCCATCTGACCTTAAGTATGGAATAATGCCTTCTTTTCGAACTTTTGTTAATTGCATTGCTAACTTGTGAGCTGTATCTATTGCATAAGGCATTAGATTTTCTGTTTCTAAACAAGCATAACCAAACATTATTCCTTGATCACCTGCACCTCCTGTATCAACTCCCATTGCTATATCTCTGCTCTGCTTTGTTATGTTGATATCTATGTTGCAAGTTCTGTAATCCATATTATATCTAGCATCATCATAGCCTACTTCTTTTAATTTTTCTCTTACAATGCTTTCAACATCTAAAATTGCATTTGATGTTATTTGTCCTGCTACTGTTACCTTTCCATTAGAAATAAAAGTTTCAACAGCAACTCTTGAATTTTCATCTTGTTCTAAACAAGCATCTAAAATACTATCAGAAATCAAGTCGCACACTTTATCAGGATGCCCCTCTGTTACACTTTCTGATGTTAAAAAATATCTTTTATAATTCATTTTATAATTCTTCCTTTCTTTCGCACCACAATCGATTCTGTGGCTTTTTTATTCCTAATTCGAGTAATTTTACCCTATGCTTTTATAAGAAATCCCAGTCCCAACCTATTCGAGCATAAATTTTAATATCTCTTATTGTTAATCTTTTTATTGTACTATAATTAAGATTTGTTAAAAAACATAAAAAAATCATTAACTCATATATTATTCTACTTTTTTCTGCTTTTATATCTCTGTACATATACTCATCATCAACATATATTGATGCTATTCCCTTTGAAATAATCCTGCAGAAAATATTTTTTTCATAAGCACTCAACTCTTCATATTCCAAATAATTTTTATCTGTAAAAAAAGAAAGATACACTAAAACTATTCGTTCTAATATATCTTTGCTTATTTTTTTTCTATATTCAATCTCTAAAATTGAATCAGTAATTAGTATGTCTAAAACTTCTTGTGTACTACTTTTCATATTATTAATTCTATTTTTAAAAAATTCATTCTTCATTATTCCTGCCTTTCTAAAAATGCTATAATTTTAAAAAAGTCCAAAAAAAGATAGGTTTTTACCTATCTAATTTATAATCAAAGGAGAGGAAACTCTACATATTACAGCATTCTTTCATTTTATCATAAGGAACAATCATCGTAACTACTAGAGCTATAATTGTTATACCTTTATTATTTTTTAGTTCTCTCATAAATATTTCTCCTCTTATATATTATTTTTATTAAATATGTAATTTAATAAAAATCTATATATCCAATATATATCATACCTGTAAAAAAAAATCAATACTAAAAAATTGTTAGTAAAAGAAATTAAAATCCTTAAGGTGCTGAAGAAACGCATCCATAAACCATTACAGCTTTTCTATATTTTTATTAAATTACATATTTAATTAAAATTTTTTAGACAAAAAAAGAAAGCTATTAACAAATAATAGCTTTAATTTTTGGTGACCCCTACGGGAATCGTCGAGCCGCGTCGGGAAAAATGTCCACCCGGACATTTTTCTTTTCCTCCTTTTCGATTCCCTATAAATGTATCATTATAAAAAAATAAGCTATTAACAAATAATAGCTTTAATTTTTGGTGACCCCTACGGGAATCGAACCCATGATTCAGCCTTGAGAGGGCTGCGTCTTAACCGCTTGACCAAGGGGCCATAATATTTAATACTTTAATAATATACCATCATTCTTAAAAATAGTCAATATCAAAAGTTCATTTTGCTAGTTTTTTTGCTTAAAAGTATCAGTGCATAAAACCAACTTATGTTTTTATGCACTGATTCTCATTAATTTTCCAACTTTTTTACTAATGTTTAATCTATACTCTTTAATGATTCTATCATACTTATTTTCTTTAATGTACGATTTACAGCAATATTCACTATTTCTGCAAATACTATTGTTATTACCACTCCATATATAAAACTCATTATTCCTATATTATAATCAAACATAAGCATATCTAATTCACATGTTTTAACGGCATACATTGCTAGGAAATATCCTCCCAAAAGGCCTAGTAATATTCCTATTACTGTTAGTATTCTTGTTTCTTTTGCTACATAATTAAACACTTCTTTGTTATAGAATCCAAGTACCTTTATTGTTGCAAGTTCTCTTATTCTCTCGCTTATATTTACATTCGATAAATTATATAGTACTGCAAATGCTAGCAATCCTGCTGCAATTATTAGAATATATACTACCAGTTGCATTTTATCCATTACCATAGAAAATATATCTTTTGTTGATGATAAAAAGGTTACTCCTACCACATTACTTTCATCTGCTAAGATTATTTTTCCTATATTATCTTCTTCATCCAGCGTAATTTCTTGCTCTTCCTTTATTAGAATTGTATTTGGTTTATATTCATTTTCTCCATATATTGAGTTATATAAATTGCTTGACATATACATATAATGATATATGTAGTTTTCTGTTATATTTCCAACCGTTACAGTTTTTTCTATATCATCTGTATCTTTTATTGTTATTTTATCCCCAACATTTGCATTTAATAATTTTGCAAGTTTTTCTGATATTATTACCGAATCATTACTTAGTGTATATTCATTTTTCTTGTTATTTCTAGCTCTTAGACTCACAAAATCTTTTAATTCGTTTATTCTATCTGTTACCATTAGATTTATAGTTTGAGTGCTTTCCATCTGTGTAGTTTCTACGGCTGTCATATAACATGTTAGTGTTTTTGATACTTTTTCAATATCTTTTATTTCATTTTCTTCATTGACTATTGCATCTTGGTTTAAATCATCTTTTAGGCTAACAGTTCCCTCATATTTAAATATCTCACCAAATTGGTCTGGTATCATATTTCCAATGGCATTTCTTATGCCAAAACCTGCTATTATTAATGATGTACAACCTGCTACTCCTATTACTGTCATCAAAAACTTCTTTTTATATCTAAATAAGTTTCTTGCTGTTACTTTATTTGTGAATTTCATTCGATTCCATATAAATGTTATTCTTTCTAATAGAATTCTTTTTCCTGGTTTTGGTGCTTTTGGTAACATTAATATTGCCGGCTTTTCTATCAGCTCTTTTATACAAGTATAAATTGTTGCTCCAATTGTGCATACTAATGCAAATACAAGTCCTGTGATTCCTATATCTAATCTAAACGGACATTCTGCATTTGAAATTGTATACATCATTTGGTACATCATTGTTATTATTTTTGGAAGCAATTTAAATCCTACACACATTCCTGTTACTCCACCAATTATTGTTGCAAGAAGTGCATATATTACATATTTCATTGATATTTGTGCTTTGTTGTATCCAATTGCCTTCAATGTTCCTATTTGTGTTCTTTGCTCTTCTATCATTCTTGACATTGATGTTAAACTAATTAATGCTGCAACTAAGAAGAATACTAATGGAAATACTTTTGCTAGATTTGCTATTCTGTCTGTGTCTTGTATATATTCTGCATATCCATAGTTAGAATTTCTATCTAATATATACCAAGTTGGTTTCTCTATTTTATTCACTTCTTCTCTTGCGTCATTTATTTTTTGCTGCGCCTCTTCTAATTTTTCATTTGCTTCTTTTCTTGAGTCCTCTAGTTTCGACTCATTTTCTGAGATTTCCGATTTTGAGTTTTCTATTTTTCTTCTCGCTGATGCAAATTCGTTTTCTGCTTTCTTCTTATTACTTTCTAGTTCTGCTTTTTGATTATTCAAATTTGCCTCATTTTGTTCTATTTGTTTTGTTGCCACTTCTAACTGTTGTTTTGCATATTCTTTTTCTTGCGATTCTGGCATCATTTCTATTTGTTGTCTTTGATTTTCTAATTGTGTTTTTGCATTTTGGATTTGACTTTCTGCTTCTTTTATTTGATTGTCTGCATCTTTAAATTTATTATTTGTACTAGCTATGTTGTTTTCCAATGTTGTTTGCGCATTTCTTATTTGTCTTTTTGCATCTTCAATTTGATTTTCAGCATCATTTATTTTGTCTTCTGCTTCTTGTTTTTTGTCATTATATTCGTTTTGTGCATCATCTAATTTTTTATTTGCTTCTTCTATAATTTCGTTATATCTTGCTTGTTTTCTTTCTTCCGAGATTGCTTCTACATTATCCTTTACTTGTGATACTAAGTCTTTATAATCCTGGTTATACGTTGCAAGCTCTTTTGCCCCACTCACTGTTATATATGCAACTGTATATACATCCATATTAATGTTTTCTCTTGGTATAAACATATAATAATTTATGCTTCCTGCACCTAATTTACTTGTGCCTCTCGATCTAGATATATATTCAGGCGATTCTACAACTCCTACTATTTTTATCTTCTTTTCAATTATTACATCTGTATTTTCGTCTTGTCCTAATTCTAATTTTTCTGGGGTTAATTCTATATAATCGCCAATTTTATATCCTGTACCAATTAATAATGACTCCTCAACTACACATTCATTATTATTTTGAGGAAGATTTCCATCAATTAGTTTAATTTTATTTACGTTTTCAGGCATTGCCTTTACTTTAATAACAAATTCTTTTTCTTCATTACTCAAAGTAGCATCAAAACTATAGTTACCTTCTACATTTCCGACTCCTTCAACATTTTTTAAAGCCTCTATATCATTTTGAGTTAATCCTAATGTCGAAAGTACTTCTATATCCATTACATCTTGTAAATCGTAATATGTGTCTATTGTATCTTTCATATCTGGACTTGTAGCTCTTATTCCCGCAAAAAAGCCTACGCCTAAGAACACTATTAAAACGATTGATAAAAATCTTTTAAAAGTGTTTTTTATTTGTCTTATACTATCTTTCACTAAGGCTCTTTTCATTTTTGTATTCCTTTCGCAAATTACTTTTTAATTTTGTACAAGTATTCTATCATTATTCTTTCCATAATTCAATGAACATTGTGTGAATTCTAACTTTTTTATTTATATTTTATAGTATTAGTGTAAAAGAGTGGACTGAAAAAACAAATGCAATTGGAATAATTTCAAAAGCTGGTAGATATGGTGGAACTTATGCTCATAAAGATATTGCTAATGATGTAGTCAAATAAACAATAATAATATAGCTTATTAAAAATCAACAATATAATTACAATATTGGATATATATTTTAAAATAGAAGAAGTTAATGGTACAAAATTGATATGCCTTATTTATGTATATCTAAACAAAGTAAATTTAGTCCACTTTCTAATATTTAATGACCAAGAGATTTTTTACATACAAAAAAACAAAGATAGCTTAAAGGCTATCTTTGTTTATTTGGAGCCACTAAGCAGAATCGAACTGCTGACCTACGGGTTACGAATTTTAGTGGCTCTCTTTTTTTATTCTTTAACTAGTAATATATATAAATATAAATACATTGAATCATTTGATATATTACTTGCTTTAATTTTAAATCCTTGTTCTAAATATGAATTTATTTCTTCTTCTATTCTCGTTTTAAAACTTTCTGTATTTTCCAATTTTGATTTTGATTTTATTATAATTTTACTTTCCATTTTTATTTATTCCTTTCTTTTATTCTCGGATATGGTTTTATTTCATCCGTTAATCCAAGTAAGTAATCTGTTGATGTATTATAAAATTTTGCTAATTCCATTAGATTATATATATCTATTGTTATCTCCCCTGTTTCATATCTTGAATATGTTTGTTGAGTGCATTTTAATATTTGACTTACTTGTTTTTGTGTTAAGTCTTTATCTTCTCTAATATCTCTTATTTTTAACACTATATATTCACCTCATAAATTATTATAAAATATTCTTATTTCGTGTATTGACATTTACGCGTAATACGTGTATAATCATTTTCAGATACACGTAAACCGTGTAAAGGAGGTTTTAAAATGAAAATTGAAAAAGAATTTACTTTACTAAAAATTGAGAGTAAAGAAAGAACAGATGATGATGGAAACAAAAGCACTTATTTAATTATTAATTTATTAGATGAAGATATGGAAACTTGTAAATTTTTCGTATTTAAAGATGATTTAGTAAATGAAATAATTAAAAATGCTAATGGAGTTAAAGCAATGCAAAAAGTTTTAATCGATATGAATTTAGTTTATAACGGTAGACTTTGGAATTGTAATTTAGAAGATATTTTATTTAGTTATTAGTAGGTGTAATTATGAACAATATTTTAACATTTTTTGCGTTAATAATTTATTTATTAATTATTTCGTATATTTCGAGTATGGTTGTCTTTGACTTTAAGAAATATATTTTAAAAGATAAAATTTTAAAGAATATGAGCTTTTGTTTTAATTGGAAAGAAAAATACAATTATACTAAAGCACTAGAAGATTTAAAACTTAAATTAGAATCAGATAAACTTAAAATTTTCGATGATGTTGAGAACAGCAACACATCTAAATAATTGTTTTAGTGACTAAAAAAGCGAAGCGTGGGAACGACGAATGTAATGAGGAGTGTAGACCGTAGGTAGTGAACAGCCCTTCGGCGCCTGAGAAAATATAAACTTGTATGTTGTTTTTAATATTGTACATAACAATATTTCGATACTTAGCAGAAAGAAAGGAGAAAAAATTGGAAGAAACAGTAACTAATGTTGTTAGTAATACGGTAAATGAAATTGAATTATTGACCTCTATTAATGACTCACTTTCAGTTATTAACTGCTTTCTTGTTTTTTTCGTACTAGTTATTATCTGCTATTTCGCATACAAGTTTTTTGATATGTTTTTCAAAATTTAATCAGGAAGGAGGGCTCGAATATGGAAGCAGGAGCTACATCTACAGCTGTATTATCAAAAGTTGTTACTGCAGAAATGCTATCAGGAGTATTAAGTGAGATAACATCACTTTTACCTATAGTTATACCAGTAATGATAGGATTTATAGCTATTAGAAAAGGTATCGCGTTTGTACAACATATATTACACGCTGCCTAATCCAAGCCCCTAAACACGAGATAGAAGTGGGCTCGAAAAATAAACCTCAGGATTGGACTTTTTTGTTCGATCCTTTTTTTTAAAGAAAGGAGAAAAAAATGAGTTTTAAAAAAATATTTTTTACGCTTATTGCTATACCTATTTTTTTATTATTACTGCATCCTGTAAGCTTTGCATCTGTTGAATACGAACTAAAAGGCGAAAAAGTACAATTGCCGGATTTATTACCAGAAATGATTGACAAACACTATATTTTAAATTACACGAGCTTTTATCCTGGTTATCAATTTATGATTGCTAAAGATTGGACAGAGGACAGTATTTTTTATACTGACGGTGGCAAATATATATATTATGACAATAATGCTTCTTTTGATTATTATCTATGTAGATCTAATGAAAGTGAATTACAATGGGAGTTTTTAGGAACATATAATTATATAAACTATGATGGTAAACCCCAATTGATTATGTACTCTACTGAAAACATATACGATAAGGATAAGAGTACAATTTTTTTTCAAGGACTCCTACAGGGTCGTCTAGCTCCGGTTCTGTGGGGGGTGAAGAGTCAGACTCAGGTTCTCAAGGAAGTGGTGGAAGTTCTTCCACTGATTTTAGTGATACTGGTGTCTTTAGTTGGATTGCGAATGGCTTTAAAAATGTTATCGAGGCTATTACATCAATCTTAAATTATCTTAATCCATTGAGCGAAAAATTTATACTAAAAGATATTATTTCAGGACTTGGAAATGTATTGAAATATATTAACCCATTTAGTGACGATTTTATTTTGAAAGGTGTACTTTCCTTTTTAAGTAATATTTTGAGCTATTTAAACCCATTTAGTGATAATTTTTTTGGTCATAAAATTGTTACTTTATTTAGTGATTTGCTAAAAAGCTTATTTATACCTTCAGAAGAAAATTTAAACAATCTTACCGGCACAGTAAAAGACAAGTTTGAATTTGTTGAAACTATAAAAATTGCAATAAATTCAATTCAAAACTCAATAAATAATGTTGAGGGAGCGCCTAGTTATTATATTGATGTTGGAGCAACTAAGTTTACTAATGCTACTAAATTAAAAATAATCGATTTTAGTTTTTATGCCCCTTATAAAAACTATAGTGATACCGTTATTACAGGATTTATTTATGCTTTTTATATATGGCGCTTATTTATTAAATTACCAAACATTATATCTGGTGCTGGTGGAGCTGTTGAAACTGTCAGTCGTGTGGAAAGTAGAGGTGGAAAAAAATGATAACTAATTCTATTTTAAATGTATTAGGTGTTGTACTTGGTGGACTATTATCTCCTCTAAGTTTAATAAATATAACTATTGATTTTGTTGCAAGTATACCTATTGTTTTTAGTTTTTTGCAAGTTGTCGCCTATCTTTTACCTTGGAAAAATATTTTACCTTTAATAATACTTAATATTTCTTTGTTTATGCTTAGAATTATTATTTCACTTATTAAAACAATCTGGTCAATTATACCTTTTACTTAATGATAGGAGATTACGAATATGTTTATACTATTAATTTTATTTTTTATTATATTTGTTGTTAGTTATGTTTTTATAATATATAAATTAAAACTTTTAGATGATGATATTAATACACTTTACGATAAATATGCAGAAGCACTTGCAAATTCTTTTAACGGAGGTAAAACAAATGGCTAAAGCTTTTATTGAAGTATTGAAAGCTATATTTGTATTCTTAAAGTACCCCCTATACTTAATTTTAATTTGTTTTACTGTTTTTATAACTTGTTGTGCATTTTTCTTTATCTTTAATTTATTTAAAGGCAAGAAAATAAAAAAAGGAGAACATCGCTACATAAAGAAAGAAGGTTTTTTATATAGATTATTTATAAAATTACCTAGACAAGTTGTAGAAGATTTTTTCAATAGGGACCCTGATTTTTTTCCATATCAAGGCTGTATCATTTTTGAGGGTCGACAAGGTGCTGGCAAGACAATTGGAATGGTCGAATTTGCGATGAGGATGCAAAATGAGTACCCTAAAGCAAAGTGTACAACTAATTTAGGCTATACGCAGGAAAATATCGAATTAGAGGATTGGAGAATGTTATTAGACTATATGAACGACATCTTTGGAGTAATTGTTGTTATTGACGAACTACAAAATTGGTTTTCATCAATGGACTCTAAAAATTTTCCACCAGATATGCTTGAGATTATAACTCAGAATAGAAAAAATAGGCGTATTCTTTTAGGTACTGCACAGAATTTTTATTTATTGGCAAAAGCTATAAGGTCACAAGCTACCGAGGTGCGTAGGTGTACTACGCTCCTCGGAGCTCTAACACTCGTTCGTAGATTTGAACCAATATTAGATAGCGAAGGAAATGTAAAAGAATTTAAAAGAAAAGGTATGTATTTCTTTGTACACGATAAAAAGTTAAGAGAATGCTACGATACATACAAGGTTATAAAGAGATTACAAAAAGTTGGTTTCCAGGACAAACCAGCTGATGTTATTACAAATGTATTTAATGTAATTCAAAAAAAGAAATAATGGAGGTTTATGAAATGTATAAAATTGATGTTATAGATATATTATTTATAATTTTTATGATTATTAGTATTAGTTTATTGGTTTTTCTTTTTTCTGATCCAAGATTTAGAGTTAATAGTTTTAAAGGAACTGTTATTGATAAATTTATAACAAGTAGTAGGTATGGTTCTCCTTGTTTTTATATTGTAATAGATACAAATGGAGATACCATCAATAGACAAGTTAATCCAGATGATTATTATAATGGTTATTTTATAGGAGATACTTATGAGTTTGAGTAGTAATTTACATAACTAAAAATGAGGAGGGTTCTTAGTAACACCCTCCCTGAGTCCCACCAGTGGGAATTTTATATAAAAATTTGAGAAATTTTGAGGTTTTAAAAAATGATTGATACAGTAAAAATTTATACTATGATTAATAAAGATATTTACAAAAAAATATATCATAGTTCTGATATAAAAGCAAGTTATAATTTGTCTACTGGAGAAATTTTTTACGAGATTGCGAACGGTTATTTATCAGGTTCTTATGATAATAGATTATCTGTTCGAGTAGGTTTAGGTGCAAAATATAAATTCAAAGATAAATATTTTCTTGAAATTGAAGGAAGTTATCATAAAATTGTGCGTGGTTTTAATGCTTATGACGGATTTTACAATTTATATGATATTGCAAAATTCTTTATTCAAGCTGTTGAGAATGTTTATAATGTTGAGCTACCTAATATAAAGCATTGGTTTTTACAAAGAGTAGATATTGCAATTTGCTATGATTTAGAAAATAATAAAAATGTTTGTAATTATATAAATAATTTAAAGTTGTGTAACTATGCTAAGAGAAATATAAAACACTATCAAGACGAGAGTATCTATTGTACTGGTACAACAACAACTTTAAAGATTTATAATAAGCTTTTAGAGTTTAAAAAGCACGATTTAAAAAAGTTTTTTGGATTTAATTTTGATGTTAATTCATTTATGTGTAAGATTAGTGGATTTGTTCGTTTTGAATGTGAAATAAAAAAGAAAAAACTAGAGAATATTTATAATAAAAAATATATAAGAGTAAGAGAAGTAAATTATAAGGATTTGAAAAGTATTTGGAGTGATGAATTTATGAAATTATTAAAATTATTCGAGAGTGATTTGTATATTGTTAGAAAAAAAGATGATATAAAAAATAGACTATATAGTTTGTATTCTAATAGACAGGCAGGAATACTTTATAACTTTTACATATGTTTAATGGCTGATGGAGAAGATTCAATTAAAGAGCGTTTTAGCTCGACAACTTATTACAGAAATATGAATTTGTTGAAACAAGCTGGTATAGATTTATCTCAAAAATACTCACTTGACCTTATTGACAACTATGTATATTTTAATCCATTTGAAGCACAGGAGGTTTTGTAAAATGTTATGTTCAAAGGCAATGCAAAAGTTTATCGAATATCAAAATATTATAGGAAGTGTAACTCCTACAATTAATTATTACAAGCAAAATATCAATTACTTTATAAACATAGTTGGAGATAAACCTATCAACCAGTTATCTATAAATGATTATAATACTTATGTTTTATATCTAAGAAATAAAAATGTTGTAAATAACAACAAAGTTTTAAATAAGAAATTATCAACTGATACTATTAGAACAAGAACTACTGCTATAAAAGCTTTCTTTAATTATTTGTATAACAATAGACTTATAAAAACTGATATTACTTATGGTCTTTCTTCATTTCGTTACGGTAAAAAAGTTATTGCTGTTTTATCTAGCTCACAAATTAAAGATATTATAAATTATTACAAACCAGATAATTTTATGGGTTCTCGCAATTTACTTATTCTTAGCTTGTTTTTAGATTGTGGGCTAAGACTTTCAGAATTAACAAGATTACATATTCAAGATTTTAATTTAGAGCAAAATGTAATAAAGGTTTTAGGAAAAGGCAACAAAGAACGATTTGTTCCACTTTCTCCAGCTGTTAAAAAATATTTTCTAATATATCGTAAATTCTATACTTTTCCAAAAGGCAAATTACTTGTAGATGAAAAGTTTAGACCTGTTACAAATTCTTGTATATCTCGTATTTTTAGAACATTAAAAAGTAAACTAAGTTATGAAGAATTACATCCACATTATTTAAGGCACACATTCGCTACATTGTTTTTAATTAATGGTGGTGACCCTATTTCATTACAATTAATTTTAGGTCATTCTACTCTTAATATGACAGAAAAATATGTACATATTGCAGAACAAATGGTTATATCTAAACAAAGTAAATTTAGTCCACTTTCTAATATTTAATAACCAAGAGATTTTTTACATACAAAAAAATAAAGATAGCTCAAAGGCTATCTTTGTTTATTTGGAGCCACTAAGCAGAATCGAACTGCTGACCTAC
>OLHG01000650.1_pt1 | contig 24069 bp, 20 predicted proteins | sample 1605971 | NCBI WGS metagenome assembly OLHG01 (sample SAMN03283289) | human gut metagenome | biome: human-associated habitat; material: feces | host: Homo sapiens | place: Peru | collected 2012 | reverse complement strand
ACATCATGATCCCGCTGGTCGGCGAGGTCAAGGAGCTGAAGTTCGTCAAGGACGTTGTCGTCAAGGTCGCGGACGAGCTGATCGCTGCTGCCGGCGTTGACATGAAGTATCTGGTCGGTACCATGATCGAGATCCCGCGCGCCGCTCTGACCGCCGGTGAGATCGCCAAGGAGGCTGAGTTCTTCAGCTTCGGCACCAATGACCTGACCCAGATGACCTTCGGCTTCAGCCGTGACGATGCTGCCAAGTTCCTCGGCGCATACTACGAGAACAAGATCTACGAGAGCGATCCGTTCCAGCACCTCGATCAGGTCGGCGTCGGCAAGCTGGTCAAGATGGCTGCCCACGATGGCCGCGAGACCCGCCCCGATCTGGGTCTGGGCATCTGCGGCGAGCACGGCGGCGATCCCACGAGCGTCGAGTTCTGCCATAACGTTGGTCTGGACTACGTCAGCTGCTCTCCCTTCCGTGTGCCCATCGCCCGCCTCGCTGCGGCTCAGGCTGCTATCAAAAATCCCAGAAAGTGAGATTGTTGCATGAAGATGCACTAATCGTGCAAAACATGGGAAGATAAGCGTATGATAAACCTCCCCGGTGAAACTGAATGGTTTTGCCGGGGAGGTTTTTGATTAAAAAGAACTTTTATAAGGTTATAGTGTAGGAAGGACGAGGCTAAAATGGCGTCTAAAGATTGGAAATTGCCAGATGCACAGCACAAAATTACGGATGAAAAGGGCTTAGACATAGAAAACGAAAGTATACAGATGCAGTGTGAAAAGACCCTTATATCGTTTATAAGACTACAGGACGCTTTTTCTGATATAGATGATTATGACGATACCGAAGAAGGAGAGATACCATATAGGCAGTATTTAATGCGCAGATGGTTGTTCATCCATCAGGATAAATATAAGAACGAGACACTTAAGGACGAAGATAAAAAGAAGGTAAATGAATTACTGAAGAAAGAACATATCAAAGAAGATAAGTTCATGGATGTAATAGGTGGATTCTGCAATAATAATGTTGGCCAAATTGATGATATGGCAAAAAAGTTACAGAGACGATTGAATAAGATAATGGGTAAGGTTCCATTTAAAGGAAAATTTGTAGAAGCATCCGAGGTGCTAACATTCAACTCAACAAGAAGCACGCCGACATTGCTCACAGTAGCAAATTGCCGTTTTTTTGACATTTTGCTAATGGTAGATTCCGATGGAAAGGGCTTCTCGGAGCTGTTGAAGCGCATACGGAGGCCAATTCAAGCTGTTGATAGTGATGAGAGCCACGAGGATTTGTATTTGCAGTGCTCAATTAGAGAAGGTATGCGATCCTTGGCAAAGAATAAAAGTCTCAAGTATACAAGTGGTATGATAAAATTTTCTTTGTTGCAGTCCTTCCCGGAATATTACAATGGAGAAATGGAAAAAGGGTATGTCCGTCAGGCGCTTTTAGATCTTTCAGAGATGGTATTATATTATATTGACAAGTATCCACGCGATGAGCTATGTAATAGGCAGGCATATAGACAAATAGCAGAATATTTGATAAACACCGAATATAAGATTCAGAAGTTTGCGGAAGGTCCAAAAGGATTCCGGCAGTAAGAGATTTAAGCGTGATGCTTCTTGGAGACAGAATTTTAATGTCTCCAAGAAGCATCACTTTTTTGTTGCTGGGCAAAAATGGTCGTGCATTTTTTCTGAGAAAAAAATAAAAAAAACACTGTGCGAAAAAAATGATGGCTATGATATTATATTTTTGCAAACGAGGTAGCCACTTCGAAGCACAAAAAATAATGGATTTGCGAGGTATTTTGCTATGACACAGAATGAATGTGACAAGTGGTATCGGGAACTCAACGAAACTCAGAAAGAAGTTACGGATGAGTTCTTTGCTTGGAAAGAGAAAGCATCTAAGGGTAAAGACGGCTATGCAGATATTGTGATTACCATGATAAATGGCAAGGCTGAGGTTGCTATTCGGGAAGGCGAGTACATTTCTCCGTTCAGAGGTTTCCAAATGAGCTTGAAACAGAATGGGAGAATTTTGTCAAGCTGTAATTGGAGATGTGAGGATGGAGTAGAAAAATTTCCGCTTATGTTCGGCACAAAAACATTCAAGTCCGGAAAAATAGCTGCTGGTATTTTTGTCCGAGGCGGAACAATGAAATCTCCGATTATACTTGGATGCCCGGACGATTTTGAACCGGATGCTTTCTATGAGGTGTTTGTACATGCTTGGGGAGCGGAAATGGGCTATCTTTGGGAGGGAGACGGAAAGATTCAGGGATTAACAAGAATCGACTATCTGCTCTCTGGTAATCTGGGAGAAACGCAGAATCCCATCGAAAAATTGGTCGAGCAGATGTACTTCCAGAAGACCACTTCGGAGGAAACCAACCATGAGTAATATGTATGGAAAGGACAAATTCCATGACAGGCAAAAAGCGGTATTACAGAAGTCCGCTCAAAAAATTGAGAATGATTCCGGCTGGTCACAGGATAATTTTTTGAGGGAATATACTGAAGAAATTCTTCCGGCATCAAGAGCTGAACTATCCTTTGACGAACTTTGCGTAATAGGGGAGCAAGTTGAACAAGAGGCCGCTTTTTCTGCAAAGGAGGCGATGCGCAACAAAATCAAGGCAAGACGAGATGTTGAACGATACAAGGCAACAAGCACGGACAGCGGAAAGCGGACTCCTAATCCGTTTGAAGATTCTAATGCGGTCGCTATAGAGTCTCCGAAAAATGAGGACACATTAAACACAACGAGAAAACACGCCGATGCCCCACCGACAAAATCAGCTGTGATAAAAACCTCAAAAAAACAGTCCCTTGTCGAAACGGCAAGGGAGTTGAAAAAGTATATTATTCAGGTAAAAACGCTTGAATCAAATCCAAGATAGCAGTTCTTTGTGATGGAGAAAGTCTATCCCAAGTGGTTAAGAGGGATTTCTGCTCCTCTGTTAGATGATGAATGGCAGCGTCCTCTTCAAAAAACTGTGAGAGGGTGATGCCAAGGCCGTGACAAATTTTTTCAATCGAGGTCACGTTGGGCTGAAGATTTCTTCTGCGCCATGTTGATAAGGTTGATTGCGTCAGGCCAGAGTTTTCGGCAAGGGTGTATTCAGACCATCCACGAGCTAACCGCTCCCGGTCAATTCTTCCCAGAATGTCAAAGTTCGGCTTCTCGCGTTCCATGTCATTGCCCTCCTTAGATAAATCGTAGTGCTACTTACGATTTTAAGTGTGGATGCCTTGACAGGTAATTCTATAAATCGTATAATTTTAACAAGACAAATCGTAATAATGAGCAGCGATTTTGTCTTTTTTGATATGAAATGCTCACAAACTGCAAAGGAGAGCATGTAGCTATGGCAGATTTTTGCTATTTTTGCAAGAAGAAAATTGGCTTTTTTGATACATCATCAAGGACGGCTTTTGCCCAGACCGTATGCGGAAATTGTGTAAACAAAGTTAATCGCGTTGCAATCCTATACAATAGGGAATTTTCGGAATACACGCTATATTCACTGGAAGATGCCGGAAAGATCCTAGAGAAAGCACCGTCTTTTGAAATGTATATAAGTAGGTATTTGAAAATTCGTGCTGAATATGAGCCACAAATTCAACATTACCAAGAATTGGCTGAAAAAGAGAAAAAGACACTAAAAGAAATCGAAAAAGGCATGGATGATGACAGAAGAGAATACGAAGCTGAACTGAAAGAATGTGAAAAGGAATGGAAAGCAGAGCGTGCATCGTCTGACTATAAAAATGAACTTAAGGAGTATGAAAAAGCAAGACGAAGAGGTGATGAAGTAGCAGCACGCACCTTGAAGAGACTTATGGATGCTGTTGATGACAACTATCGAGCGGAGGTTGAAGAAAAGCAGAATTTATATAATAGGTCTCAAAGAGAACCACTTGAGTTATGTGAAGAGTGGAAAAGCATTGTTAAATGCTACGAAGCGATAGTTAATCGATTGAGAAACTATCAGGCGGTTAAAGAGTATGTTTTTCGTGTGACGGAGGTTCCATCGGAAAAGCTAGTCCTAGGACATGAGATAGAAAGACGGTCAGAAGAAAAAAGCGAAGGCAGAGAATATATTCTGTTGTATTTGAAGAAAATCCTTAAGGTTGATGAGTCGCGATTGCAAGAGGCAGCGAATAATGATGTGATTCTTGCAGAATTTGGGAAAAACTGGATAAATAGTGGAGTTGAAAAACTACTTATTAAGGAGCGACTAAATGAAGGAAGCATAGAAAGACTTCAGCATGCAATTAAATCACATAAAATTCTGCTAAGTACTATAAGCGATCCGGATAATCTTAGACGAGTGGAAGATGCGATGGATGAATCTGAAAAAACTTTAGATGAGTGTATGAAAACGCGAGGTGATTTAGATAAAGAATTTAACCGTAAGGATTTAGAGTTAAAAGCGGCGTTTAATCGATTGACGGAACCAGATACCCGGAAGTTGGCTTCAGAAAACAATGCCAATAGTGCAAACATAGTAAAAGCTACAACTACAAAGCAATCGAATAACAGTCAAACGGTAACAATAGCACAGCCTGCCGCAGTAAAACCGAGTGAAAAACAGGAAAAAGGTGTTGCTTGCGGTAACTGTGGGAAGGAAAACAAAGATGGAGCTAAATTCTGTCGGTATTGCGGAACACCGCTTGTTGCCAAATCCATCCGGTTTTGCACGGAATGTGGACATAAAATAAGACCGGGGGGGAAATTTTGTCCTGCGTGCGGTACGAAAGTTGAAGATTAAAAGAAATGGGTGATGTAAAATGAGCAAAAAATGTATTTACTGTGGTGCCGAGTTAGAAGACGATGACCTTTTTTGTGATGTATGTGGTCGGAAGCAAGAAGAGAACACTTCACACAAGGCAGTACAGACGCCATCACAAGAAGAAACTTCAGCTGTAGAAGAAAAGACTAAGGAAGAGGATGTTTTAGATGTTTCCCAAGCTACGGAGCCAGAGATTCAGCAAATATCCGAGGCAAAAGATACAGTAGAAGTGAAGATGGCAGAACCTGAAAAGGTAGAAGAAAAGCCTGAACAGAAAAGTGAAAAAGTATTAAGAGATGATACTGCTAAAGCTGTGACAACTCAACCTAAAAGTGGCATACGAAAAGTCAGGGATATTGTGCTTTGGATTTTGACCATTGTTATGATTCTTTCGGTGGTTGTAGCCGTAGTATCTGGGATGGGTGTAACGTCAGTGGCGTATATTATCGCAGCTGTTGTTCTTTGTCCAAAGTTTAAGCCGGAAATGGGTTTCTGGAAACGCATTTTGATTATGTTTGGAGCGTGGATTGCGGTCTCGGTAGTGCTTACTATACTTTGATTAACGTAAAAAGAGCATTGCGGAGGAACAGATGAAAGATTACTATAAAATCTTACAAGTAGCATCTGATGCGTCACCAGAAGTAATTCAGATGGCATACAAGGCTCTTGCAAAAAAATATCACCCGGACTTAAATCCGGGACAGGAAGAAGTAATGCAAGAGAAAATGAAAGATCTGAATGAAGCTTATGAAGTTTTGTCGGATAAAGATAAAAGATGGCAATATAATCAGAGCTTTTATCAAAATGAAGAATCGTCACATTACTCGGAATCGGAACCGCCAAGAAACTCTTGGACAGAATCATCGTATAGAGCACAAGCGGAAACAGCATCACAAGGCAGTAAAACTACTTCAGGAAAAGGCTGCGCAAGGACTGGCTGCGGATGTTTGACTGTGCTTATTGTGATTTTTATGTTGATGGGTGTTGTAGGAAGTTTTTCGTTAACGAAAGAGAATAAATCAGCTTCTGCGTCAGAAGTAAGCACAGCGGCATCAATGAACGATCAGCCAGAGAGTAGGACGGAAGAAACCATGCCCATTAGTAATGAGACAAAGGCTTCCTCTGAAATTCAGAATGCTCCAACCTATAACTCTGTCGATCCGCCTGATTCTACTGATTCTAGGCAAGAAATTCTGGTGGAGGCAACCGGGAGTAATGCAATGCTGACGCTCTGGACATATCGGGATGGTCAATGGGTCGAGGACATGAGCACTACGGCAGCGATTGGCTCAAATGGGCTTACAACGAATAAGACGGAAGGCGACCACATGACACCAGAGGGAACGTTTCCAATCTATTTTGCTTTCTCTACAAAAGCAAAAAATACAAAAATCGCTTTTGAAACAATTAGTGAGGATAGCGTATGGGTGTGTGATCCAGAGTCTGTCTACTATAATACCCTTCAATCTAAGAATAACCCCGATAGAGATTGGGCAGATAAAGGCGGAGCAGAGAATATGTACCTAAAATTCTCGAAAGGTTCTTCAAATGCCTGTATTTGTTTCGGCTTTAATGGAGATGGCTGGAGTCCGTATGGTGCAGTAGCTTACGGCGGATCGGCACTCTTCATTGATGGTGTTGGTGAGAATGGTAAAATGAACTCTGGATATGGTGATATTAAAATTTCCGGTAAGGATATGACAAAGCTGTTGTCGTATCTGGACTCTGACTATAACCCAACGATTACTATTCGAGCAGCGCAATAAGCTGTAAAAAGACCTCCGCTTTCATTTATGGTAGAAAGCGGAGGTCTTTTACTATCAGAAAGACACTTATAAATTGCTGATAAGAATAAAATTTTCTAAAATGCTAGAATAAAAATAAAAAATGAGGTATACTAATAGCGGAAAGGAGTTGAAAGAATGCTTTGCCAATTTTCTTTTCAGAATTTTAAGTCTTATAAGGATGAAACGACATTTGATTTCCGTGCAATGGCGATTCCGGAGTTTCAGGATGCCTTGATCCGGCAGGAGAAAGCGGAAGATTTGCTTCCGGTTAGTGCAATTTACGGCCCTAATGGTGGCGGCAAGACGAATTTGTTACAGGCATTCTTTTGTCTGATTAACCTTGTCGTAAAGCCGATTCATGCGTTGGAGAAGAACCGACAGCCGATGATTTTCCAGCAGGGCAGCAGTGTGGCTCCCTTTATGCTGGATGAAAACTCTGTAAATGAGCCTACGATTTTTCAGGTGTTCTTCCGTGTAGGCGAGAAGGAATACCAGTATTACATTTCGCTCAAGGAAGAAATTGTCTTTGAGTCTCTTTTGTGGCGTACACTGGGCGGCAAGAAGACAGGCTTGATTTTTGAGCGAGACGGTCAGAAGATTGAATTGGGCGCGAGCATCAATAAGGCAAGCATCAATCTGGATGTCAATCCGAAGATGCCGTATCTTTCTTTTTTGGCAATCAATTATAATATTCTTGTGATTGCAGAAGTGCAAAATTGGTTTGAATCCTGTATTACACAGAGCTACGCAAACCCCAGAGCAGAAAACATTGTGCTGGTGTCCAAGAGTGAGACGACTAAGGAAAGACTGATTCATGCACTGAATGATGTAGGTATTGATTTGTCCGGTTATCGCTATGATGAGGATAGCAAGCACCTGTTTACGCAGAGAACGATCAATGGAAAGGTCTATGAGCTTCCCTTTGAAGCGGAGTCGGATGGAACCAAGAAAATGATTGCAGCTCTGCCGGTTCTGATGGTGGCATTGCAGGAAGGCCGCACAGTGGTTGTGGATGAACTGGATGCAAAGCTGCATCCGAAGCTGCTCCGGTATGTAATTCAGACGTTCAAGAACCCGGAACTGAATAAGAAGGGCGCACAACTGCTATTCAGTTCTCACGACCTGACTACGATGAAGAATACGGTTTTCCGTCGTGATGAAATTTGGTTTGCCGCAATGAATGACAATCATGAGAGCGAGATTTATTCGCTTTATGAATTCCGGCAGGAGGACAACACACGCGTCAAGAGCACAGCGGCCTTTGATAAGCAATATCTGGAAGGCCGATATGGTGCAGATCAATGTGTATCTGCATTTGGAATTCTGGCAAATGATAGGGCGAAAAGTTTACATGGGCGTGATTGATTCAACCTGTGCATTGTGGTAATATAAGAAAAAAGAAAGGCGGTGAGTCTGTGGCAGAAAAGGACGCATCTGAAAAGATTCTGGAATCCTACAATGATGTATTCTCTGATATTGTAAATGTACTGCTATTCAACGGAAGGCAAGTTTTAGGTGCAGACGAATTGGAAGATCAGGCTCCACGTGCCTATTATAAAGCAGATGGAAGACTCCATGAAATTGAACGTGACGTTGCCAAACGATGGAAGAATGGTAATATCCGGGTGGCTTGTATCGGATTTGAGAACCAAACAGCTTCTGACCCGGATATGCCACTCCGAGTGATAGGTTATGATGGTGCAGAGTATCGGGCGCAGCTTCTGGGAGATAATGATACAGGGAGTCGCTACCCAGTCGTGACGCTGGTTCTCTATTTTGGACATGAAAAACCGTGGAGTGGGCCGCTTTCTCTGAAAGAACGACTGAATGTCCCAAAAGAGTTTGAACCATACGTCAACGATTATAAAATCAATTTGTTCCAGATCGCATATCTGAACCGTGAGCAGGTAGAGCTGTTCCAAAGCGATTTCAAGGTAGTTGCAGACTACTTTGTGCAGAAAAGAGAGAATGGCGACTATGTGCCAAGCTCACAGGATTTGACTCATGTGCAGGAAACGCTTCAGTTGTTGAGCATCATGACGAATGACCACCGATTTGAAGACGCATACAATACCAGTATCGATGACAGGAAAGGAGGCCCACGCAATATGTGTGATGTGCTTGATAAAGTGGAAAACAGAGGCATTGAAAAAGGCATCGTGAAAGGCGAGAGCCGCGGAGAAAACAAAATGGCTTTACTGGTAAAGAAGCTCCTTGACCAGAATCGCATTGACGATGTAAAGAGGGCTTCCGAAGATGAAAAGAGCCGTGCGGAGTTGATGAAAGAGCTTGGAATCAACTGAAAAATTGAAAACCGCGATGTGTCGTTATTCCAAACGCTCTGTGATTTTGGCACCCGCTCAGGCTGCCATCAAGAACCCCCGCAAGTAATTGCGTAAGGGCCTGAACCGACACAAATAACGCAAACAAACCGCCCCGGTTTCCGCAACAGGAAGCCGGGGCGGTTTGTTGCGCTCACGGAGGGACAGATGAAAAACGCAGTATGAATATATACCATATAGAAATGAATATATGCTAAAATTTCGGGGAAATACTTGCATTTTCATTGAAATGGGTGTATTATAACACCCGCCGACGAAATGCCGACAATCAACAAGAGAGGGATCGATACTATTATGTCTTTGAAGAAGAAAATTGCTGCGGCTTTCATCGCCTGTGCGATGACGCTTGCCGTGGTTCCTTCCGCCTTCGCCTGCACGGCACTCTATGTCGGCAGCGACCTCACCGAGGATGGCACCACCATGTTTGGCCGGATCGAGGATCTGGGCACCAACGATTACAACAAGCTGTTCAACATCAGCCCCGCCGGGAAGCACACCGCGGGCGAGGTGTACGAGGGCTGCTACGGCTTTACCTACACCTTCACCCACGACAGCTACCGCTACACCGCCCGCCGGGACGACAACGGTCTGGGTGTCTGCCCGGACTGCGACAGCACCCACGAGCACACCCCCTATGAGGAGGCTGGCACCAACGAGAAGGGCGTCATGGTCTCTGCCACCGAGTCTCTCTACGGCACCGACGCCGTGCTGAGCGTAGACCCCTATGTGGACAACGGCATTGAGGAAGCCGAGATCACCACGGTGCTGCTGAGCGAAGCTTCCACGGCCCGCGAGGGTGTTGCCCTGCTGACCTCTATCTACGACAACGCCGGTGCAGCCGGCGGCTCCGGCGTGTTCATTGCCGACCAGAACGAGACCTGGTTCGTGGAGAACCTGACGGGCCACACCTACCTTGCCCTGAAGCTCTCCTCCAGCGTGGTCTTCATGCAGCCCAACATCGCCGCTATGGGCAAGATCGATCTGGATGACACCGACCATGTGGTGGCCTCTGCCAACCTGATCTCCGTGGCCCAGAAGGCCGGTACCTTTGTGGGCGACGCCGCTGCCAATGTCATCGATCTGGATGCCTCCTACAACGGCGACATCGCATCGGACCGCATGGCAGCCGGCCTGAACTACCTGTACGGCACCGACACCTTTACGAAGGACAACTACAGCGAGACCGACTTTGCTATCAGCAACGTCGGCGAGAACGGTGCCATCGTCCCGGTCTACTCCAACATCCAGCTGACCAAGAAGTTCTCGGTGGAGGATTCCATCCACTTCTTTCAGACCGAGCCCATCGGCAAGACGGGCAATGTGGAGACTCATCTGTTCCAGGTGAGCGCCACCGGCGATCTGAACACCGCCATTACCGAGTGGACCGCTTTTGACGACGACGTGTACAACGCCTTCGTCCCTTACTATCCGATGCTGACCACCGACACCGCAGATGTCTACAAGGTCTCGGTCCATAAGGTCACCCGTTCCGACGAGCAGCCCACCGAGGGCGTCTGGTATCAGGATGCCAAGGGCCGCTACTACACCTACCCGGACGACTGGACCGACTCCTTCTATGGCGTGCGTGACGCCCTCTCCAACCTGCTGACCTACGGCAGCAATGGCAATCAGGTCACCGCAAAGGATCAGGCTGCAGCCAAGGCCAGCTACGCCGCGCTCCAGCAGGAGATCATGGCCGACTACGCCGATATGAAGGCCGCCGTTGCCGCCGCCGACACGCTTGAGGCCAAGCAGGCTGCCGCCACCAACGCCAGCAATGCCATGAGCCAGAAGGTGTACAACACCACCCTGAAGATGTACAATAAGCTCCAGGCCAAGACGGCCGCCCGGGCATGGGTCAGCTCTCTGCTGCACTGAGGCTTTGCAGCGCCTGAGGCGTTTCCCATAAAACCGCAGCGCCCCTGGTTTCCATGACAGGAAGCCGGGGGCGCTTTGTGCGTGACTGCTCCTTGCAAACGCCGCCCATTCGTTCTATATGACAAGGCAAAACTGCCGGAATTCTACTTGCAGGAAGAAAATTTGGAGAAGATCATTGCGGAGATGGGGTAAAACACACTGGAAATTCACAAATAGCATATCATTGTTACTCCGAACGCTCTGTAATTTTGGCACCCGCCCAGGCTGCGATTAAGTCTCCCCGGAAATAAAATCTGGTAGGGTAAAGAAGATAAAAGCTCTTGGCTTCTGTAATGGAGGCCAAGAGCTTTTTGCATCTTGTTTTGTAAGCGGAAAGAGGTTACAATAATAGAAAAGAAAGCGTATATCAGTCGAATAAGGTGGTAGGCCTATGAAGTTTTTCGAAGTGGTTCCCAGTGAACTTTTCTCGCCGTTGGCTTCGCCCAACCGTATTTTATATGCGGATGCACTGGACGTACTGTACGCAGCATACCAAGAAAACTTGAAAATACGGGAAGATGTCTTGTATTCAATGCTGCGCGGCAGGCTGGAGCAGGAACTGGCGGATGCTACGTTTGAAGATGAAGACATTGACGAAGAGGAATTGAGGGATATCTCTGGCCGCGCTCGTTTTTTGATCCGCAAGCTGTGTAGTAAGGGGTGGTTTGAGAAGGAACGTGGGGATGATTTTGAAGAGTATATCACGATTCCTAATTACAGCAGCCGTTTGCTGGAATTATTCCACCAACTCTGCGATGATAGCCCGGCTCGTGGATATTCCTATGTGTTCGGAACGTTCTCTGCATTAAAGGTCGCTGACGATAGCGACAATGCTTACGAAAAAATGACGGCGCTTTACAGTGCCTACGATAACACAACGGCACTGATTGGTTTGTTGCAAATGGTCTATCATAACGTAAAGCATTACTTTCAGATGCAGATCGATATGCAGGATGTCAACCAGGTGCTGGCTGCACACTTCAATGACTTCGGACAAAAAGTTGTGGAGGCATACATCCGTCCGCTGAAAATCAAAGACTCAGTGCCGAAGTATCGTGTCCCAATTCAATCTATACTGAGACGGTGGGAAGAAGATGACGCGCTGCTGATGACGATGGCAAATGAAGCATTGCGTGATAAGCGGGGCAAGACATTGGAAGACTGCCGTGCCGATCTGCTGAGGAAAATTTTCTGGATCGAAGAACGCTATGACAATTTAGAGAAGGACTATCTTGAAGAAATTGATACGCAGGTCCGGCGCTATACCAGGGCAGCAACACAGAAAATTGAGAACCTGACGAACCGAGATCAAAGCGTGCGCGGCAATTTGAATGTTTTGCTGACGGCACTGTCCAGAAACCGCAGGGCGTCTGAGCTGGTGGACCAGATACAACCGGCATTTCAATTGTATGAGCAGTCTTTTTTGTCAGAAAAAAGTCTGTGGTACCGTAAGCGCCCCGAAAAACGGACAAAAACCGCGTCGGTGCTGATACAAGATGATCAGGCACCGAATACGGAAGAACAGGTCAGAGCGGCACAGTTACTGCAATCGAAATATGGCCGGGCAGCAGTAAATGCTTACGTGCAGGGATGGCTGGGAGACGCTGACATTCGTTGCTCGGAGGAGCTCTCGCTTGAAGAGGACAAGGATTATATCATGAGTTTGCTGGCAATCCTTGGAAGCAAGGATGCATCTGCCGGTTATGTGGTCCAGGAACTCGATGGCATTTTTTGCAAAAATGGCTATTCGATCCCGCAAATGCAGATCCGGAGGAAGGAGAAGAAGCCGTGAATTTTGATTTTGTTACCAATGCAACGGCAAAAGAACTGGAACAATTCAAATCTGTCTGCAATCAGCTGCTCAGCCGCACATACATTGTGCGAACCATCTACCAGCCGGGAAAAGGCAGGGTGGATAACCCAGACTATCTTTTTCTATCACGGCACTATGAGGCTGTACAGGAGTACCTGAGCCTGCTGGACTGGGATTTGCGCAGGGATGAACTGAACGGATATTTTTATGTGTTGAACACAGACGAGGCTAATCGTTGCAACCTCAATAAAAAAGAAACGGCGATTTTGCTGGCATTACGGCTGATTTACGAAGAAAATATGGAGCGTTTGGGTTTGGAGCAGGATGCCGTGTGTACTGTGCGGGATGTGCTGGAAAAAGTGGTGACCGACTATCCCGTTTTTCCGGCTAAGCCGAATATGGAAGAGGTCAAACGCGCGTTTACGGTACTGGAAAACCATTCTGTGATTCAAAGACTGGAAGGAAAATTCAACCAGGGCAGCTGCAGGATCGCAATATTGCCCACCATTCTCTCTGCGGTCTCCAGCGAAAAGCTGAACTTGGTGGTGTCTGTTTTGAAAAAGGAGGAAACAGATGAAGAAGCTGAAGAAGATCCTGCTGATCAACTGGCTCTATTTTAGTAAGGAACTGATTGAAGTGGGCGACATCAATTTCCTGACTGGCAAGAACGGCGCCGGAAAGTCAACGGTCATCGATGCACTGCAGATCGTACTGCTGGGCGAGACAAATTCCCGCAATTTTAATCAGGCAGCCAACGAAAAATCGCAGCGCACATTGGAAGGCTATCTGCGCGCCGACATGGATGATAACAGCCCGTATTCCCGCCGCGGTAAGGACTTTTCTACCTATATTGTCTGCGAATTTCAGGATGAGATGGAGGGCAGCAGCTTTGTGACGGGCGTTACCTTTGACTGCCGCAGCGATGGAAGTTACCGTGATACATTCTTTATTTACACGGGGACACTGCCGGAAAATTGCTTTATTGAGCAGGGCGAGGCAATGGAGACTTCTGCACTTCGCCGTTTTTTGAAGCAGAACTATGCACGGGCAGAATTTTACGATACTCAAAAAGAGTATCGCCACAACATGCTTGCAAAGTGGAACGTCCACAACGAGCAGGTCTTACGGATGATGAAGAAGGCTGTTTCGTTCCGGCCAATTGTGGATATCCAAAAATTTATTACGGAGAACATCTGCGATATTCCGGATAAACCCAATATTGAGCTGATGCAGCAAAACATCCGGGATTATAAACGGCACGAATTGCTGGCGCAGCGTCAGCAGGAAAAGCTGGATGCGCTGCAGCAAATCAGCAGGCTGTATCAGGAGATGAACCAAGCCATAGACCGCTGCCAGATCCAGAAGTTTCTGGTACGGTGGGCCGAAAAAGAAGCTGCGCAGACAGAGATCGACCAGAGGGAATTGGAACGAACTGAATGCAAGGAGAACCTTGCAAATGTGAATGAGCAACGGGAGGAGCTTGAGCGGCAGATCGAACAGAAAGAAACGCGCCGCAGTGAGCTGGAGCTGGCCTACAGGCAGAGCAACGTTTTCCAGGAGGAAGAGCGTCTGCTCAACACGGAAAAGGCTCTGAGAGATGAGCAGAAAAAGCTGGAACAGGGTCTGCAAAATCTTGAAGTGGAGATTAAGCGGGAAGCACGGCATTTGCAGAGATTCTGTGGGGAGATACAAGAACTGGAACCGGAAGAACTTCTCATACCGGTGCAGGAAGCAGCGAACACGGCGCAGAAAGCATATGCTGTATTTACTGGTGACGAGAAGGGATTGTTTGCCCGGCCTGTGGAATTGTTTGAAACGGGGCAGCAGGCAGTGGCCGAATTGTCGGATGCTGTCCGCAGTGCGGCTCATAAAACAGAGGATCGTATTGCAGAGCTGAAGAAGCAAGCCGACCAGAAAAGTGCGGTGCTTGCAAATCTGCGCAGGAACATAAAAGATTATCCCCATGGACTTTTGCTGTTCAAAGACCGGCTGGAAAAGGATCTGGCGGATAAAACGGGGCATGCGGTTCCCGTTTATATTCTGGCTGATGTGCTGGAAATGGCAGATGAGCGCTGGCGTGGGGCGGTAGAAGGCTACCTAAATAACCAGAAATATTATCTGCTGGTGGAGCCGGGACGTTATCAGGATGCACTTAACATTTACGACCGGCTGAAGCAGGAAGCAGAGTACCGTGCGTTTGGTCTGGTAGATATCGGAAAACTGCGGGAAAAAGAAACACTCCGACCGCTGCCCGGCAGTCTGGCAGAAAAGGTGGAGACAGAAAACAAGCTGGCACGCAGCTATGTGGACTATCTTCTGGGTCGGGTGATATGCTGCGACACGGCAGAACAGTTGCGCTGCTATAAGACGGCAATTACGGCAGAGGGAATGCTGTATCAGGGCTATGTGGCCCGCGCACTTCGGAAGGGCTGGATGGAAGACGCCTTCATCGGGCGGCGTGCGGTGCAGCTCCGCATCGACCATCTGGAAAAGGAACTGGCCTGTCTGCAGGAAGAGCTGCGGCATTGGCAGCCGCTCCAGAAGCAGCTGACCGGCCTGCAGGAGCCGCTTTTTACCCAAAGATTCGTCCGAATCGATGTGGCGCAAAAGCAGGAGGACTACCAGCGCGTCCAGACGATCATCAAGGAAATCGCAGAAGTCAAAAATCAGCTTTCCCAGTTGAATCTGTTCTGGTTGGATGAGCAGCGACGCATCATTGAACAGTTGAAAGAAGAGATCCTTGCATTCAATAAGGAAAAAGATGCGAAAAATGTGCAAAAAGGGAAGTTGGAAGGTCGCATCCATCAGCTGGAATATGAGATCTTGCCGGAAAAATACCAACGGTATGAGGCCATCGAAGATGTTTTGAACGAGGAATTCACGAAGGAATACCGAGAAACCATCGGCGTTCCCCGCTACCAGCAGGAGCTTGTCCGCTTGAAAAAGGCAGATGTCATCCGCAAGAACTTTGGCGACAGTTTGGCGCAGAGCACAAAGGCGATGGACGGGGCTCAGAAGAAACTGTTTGCAGCACGCAGAGAATATGCAGAACGGTTCAAACCTTGTGCATTCCAGATCGAGGTGATGGATAACACCGAATACGAGGAAGAACGGCGTACTCTGCAGGAAAGCGAGCTGCCCCGATACAAAGAAAAAATTCGGGCGGCACGGGAAAGCGCAATGGAGCAATTCCAGAACGATTTCCTTGCCAAACTGAAATCCAGCATCGACCAGGTGCAAGAACAGGTGCACAATCTGAACAAGGCCCTGCGCCAGGCACAATTTGGCACAGACAAGTACCAATTCCGTGTAGGGCCAAACCCGGATTATCTGGATTACTATAACATGATCACGGCAGATGAACTGATGGAAGGCAAATCCGGTCTATTCGCACTGCCCTTTCAGCAAAAATACGGTCCATTGATCGAAAAACTGTTCAGCCAGATCACAATGGCAGACGATACGCAGCTCAATGCCCGCAAACAGAGCGAACTGCAGGAGAATATCGTCCGCTATACAGACTTCCGGACGTATCTGAAGTTTGATTTGGAAACGACCGATCAGAACGGTTCCAAGCAGCTGCTTTCTCAAACACTGAATATGAAGTCCGGTGGCGAAACACAAACGCCATTCTATATTGCGGTGCTGGCCTCGTTTGCCCAGCTGTACCGCGTCAACGATGCTACCCGTTTTGGTAATACGGTGCGTCTGGTGGTGTTCGATGAAGCTTTCAATAAAATGGATAGTGACCGGATCACGGAGAGTGTACTCCTTCTCCGAAAGATGGGGCTGCAGGCGATCATCTGTACGCCGCCGGATAAGGTCTCGGACATTATGCCCATTGCAGACCGTACATTATTAGTGGACAAATCCGGATACCGGATGCACATCATTCCATTTGGAAAGGAGATGCAGAATGAAGGAAGCACAGGTGATCCTGAATCGTCTGCTGGATAAGTTTGAAAACAGTAAGCATCTTTCTGAACCCAACACATCCAGACGTCGGGTAATGCTGCGCATTGATAAAAGGGAGTTGCCGGAGTATCAATACGAAGATGCGGTGGTTCGGGATGCTTACAATATTGCAGCGCGGGAGCTGGAGCAGCAGGCTTTGGTGCGTCTGGAATGGGCGAGAAAGCAGAGCGTTCTCTCCTGCATTGTGCTGGATCTGGAACGGGTCGCACAGTGCTATGAATGCGCCGACAGAGTGCATCCGCGAAAAAAGGCAGAAGAGGTTGCAAACATCATCATGCAGAAGCTGGCAGACAATCCCGTTCCATGGATTGCGGCATGGAGGGATGCTGTATGTGCTCAGGTGCGGAACAGCATGAAAGTGCCGACGTATTGCAGGGAAAACGACGGTCTGCTGCAGGAGCTTTTGCTCACGTTTCAACGGTATGCGGAGCTGTCCGGCAGTGTGACGATGCGTGCATTCAGCAGCCAGTGTTTTCACGATACCAAGTATTTTGAGCGAAATGTACGGGAGCTGTTTCTTACCATTGCACGAAAGTACAATACCCAACTGGCGGCGGCCTGTACAGAAGCGGAACTTGGTGAGCGGGATCAGCTTGCTTTTCTGGGAATCTATGCCCGCCCGGAGCTTTACGAACTCTCGGGCGATTGCGCGATCTGCTTGAAGAAGGGAGAACTACAGCTCAGCGCAGCAGAACCTTATGGATTGGCTTTGCCCAGTACACTTGTGTCAGAGATTGTGGACATTGAACTGAAAAACATCTGCTGCATTACCTTTATCGAAAATAAAACGAACTATGATGAATATTTGCTGGCGGAAAAACAGCCGGAAGAACTTGTTGTTTATCACGGCGGCTTTCTGAGCCCGCAGAAGAAAAAACTTTTTGAAAAACTGGCTGCTGCGGCAGGGGAAACCATGCAAATTCGATTCTGGGCGGATATTGATCTGGGCGGTTTTTGTATGTTTGAAAACCTGCAAACGGTGTTTCTACAACTTGAACCCATGCGTATGGAAGGGCGCTTTGTGGAACAGTACCACAAAAATGGCCTGAAGCGGCCGGAGCAGTATCTGAAGAAGCTGAAGAAAGAGCGGAATGAGGGAAGATATACGCTGTTTGTTGATGCAATTGATAAGATTTTGCAATATGGGGTCACAATCGAACAAGAAACATTTCTGGAGTAGAATTCATGCGAAGATAAAAACGCTTGTTGACCTATAAAAACGTACTATTATTCTTTTCAACGCCCTGCAATTTTGGCACCCGCCCAGGCTGCAATTAAGTCTCCCCGGAAATAAAATCTGGTAGGACAAAGAAGATAAAAGCTCTTGGCTTCTGTAATGGAGGACAAGAGCTTTTTGCATCTTGTTTTGTAAGCGGAAAGAGGGTACAATGATAGCAGAAGTACGCACATCAATGAGGTGATACTATGCTGAACATTTTTTACGGTGATATGAAGGAAGCGGTGTACAATACGGCTTCTTATTTCAAATACGATTACGAAGAAGACTGGATCGTTGACCCGATGGTCAAGGAAATGATTCAGGATGTGGATAAGTCTACCGTTATCGACAGCGGTGTAATTGACAGCCCGGTCTTGGGTAAAATTCCACCGATTGGTTTGTCTGGTGGCGTAAAGACACTGATTTTGGTAAAGTTTGAGCCGGAGAAAGTGTTCAATGTATCGACTTGTGGCGACAACTGTGCAAAGTGGCTGCTCAAAATTGCAGAGCAGGAGGATCGCACGGTGAATTTGCGCCACCTGATGGATTTTGGCAAAAAACCATTTACAATAAAAGTGCTGAATACGAATCAAATCGTTCATAGTATGGAAGAGCTGATTTTGGCCGCAGGTGAGTTTGTGTAAAGGGGCTGACAGAAATGAAAGACATTCACAAAGTGGTTGTTGGCACAAAGTACCTGAAATATGAATTTGAACTGCGGCGCAACTTAACCATCATTCGCGGGGATAGCGCAACGGGTAAAACGACCCTCGTGGATATGATTCGTACGCATATGAACGATGGAGAAAGTGGGCCGGTCACTCTAAATTGTGATAAAGGCTGCTATGTGGTAGAAGGAAATCTTTGGAAGGGACAGCTCAACAACATTCAGGACAGCATTGTTTTTATCGACGAAGGAAACGAGTTTGTCAAGACCAAAGATTTTGCGCGTGCGATTCAGCAGACGGATAACTATTATGTTATCGTGACCAGAGAGGGTTTGCCAGCCTTGCCATACAGTGTGGAAGAAGTGTATGGTATCCGAACCTCTGGAAAGTATGGGGCGCTGAAACAGAGCTACCACTCGTTCTATCGAATTTACCCGGATAGTACAGCTGAAAACATTAAACCGGAGAAGATCTTGACAGAGGACAGCAATTCGGGGTATCAATTCTTTGATGCGGTCTGTAAAGAACAGCAAATACAGTGTGATACTGCAAACGGAAAGTCCAATGTATTTTCCTATTTGAAGGCTCATAGGAATGAAAAAATCTTGGTAATTGCAGATGGCGCTGCCTTTGGCCCGGAAATGGATAGGGTGTTGCAGTTGGTGCTGACAAGAGAGAATCTGGCACTCTATTTGCCAGAATCTTTTGAATGGTTAGTACTTTCTTCTGGGATCCTGAAAGATACGGAGGTTGCACAGATTTTGCAGACACCGTCTGACTACATCGACAGCAAGGAATATTTTAGCTGGGAGCGTTACTTTACGGCGCTTCTGACGGAGAAAACGGCGGGAACATATCTGAATTATACCAAGAGAACGCTGAATGAGGCCTATCTGAGGGATGGTGTGAAAAACGCGATTTTGGGACAGATGCAGAAAGTCGAATTGAAATAAAATCAAAAGAAAGTGGAATCGTAATGAGGATACAGTATACATTAAAGGTTTATCCGGCAGGGCTTGGGCGCAGCGTATACAGAACGATAACCATCTGTGGTACGGATACACTGGATCAGCTCTGCATGGCGATTTTGAATGCATTTGATTTTACGGTAGAGCATCTGTATGAATTTTGCATGGACAACAAGATGTACAGCGAAGACTGCTATCGATTCAATCCGATGGAAGATGACCTGTTTGACGAAGATGATGCAGAAGGAACCGATATTGCATTGGATGAACTGGGGTTGATCGAAGGACAGAAATTCTCGCTCCATTATGACTTTGGTGATGATTGGATGTTTGCCATCCGTGTGATGAAAATAGAAGAAGTAAAAAGACATCGCAAGCCGATGCTGCTCAGTTCAAAAGGAAGCGTTGAGCAGTACCCGGAGGGAGAAGAACGATTCCCAACGCTCTGCAATTTTGGCACCCGCCCAGGCTGCTATCAAAAAACCGAGAGCATAAGGATTTTATAGCGAATTATCGTTAAAAATAAAACATACAATAATGCTCACCGTCAATTTTGGCGGTGGGCCTTATTTGTTTGCTAATGTATGAGGTGAATTGCGTTTAATACAGGGCTGCTTCCCAGAAGCATCACAGATAGTTCAGCTTGCGCTTTTTGATTTTTTCGATTTTGCTCTGAATCGGTGCAACGGACATTCGTGTGGCAGCTTTTCCGTTCTGACAGCTTTCGATCATCTTACAGGCACGAAGGATGGCTTTATCGACCTCCGTTCAGGTCCAGACTGTTCATTAGGGCTTCGTTGATCTGGTACATTTCGTCCGGCGTAATTTCTTTTGTTCTTCTGTGGTAAACGGCAGCAGTATTTTTGGGGATTTTTGTGGCAGTTTTACCGTGATCTCTAAAGGGCGAATGAGATGAAAATGCGCTGCATACTTGCAGATGCGCCGCAGCATCGACAAGCACTCCTGTGCCATGGTTGACCCTAAAGGCTTTTGCTTGCCGTTGGCTGGTGTTATCACTGCCAAAAGTCCCTGCTCCAGAATTTTTTCGCTTAAAGCACTCACTTTGAAATCTCCGAAAACAGGCTGGAGATAATGTCGTAGAGTATACTGATAGTGTGCGAAAGTTGATTCTTTTACACCCTGTCGGACAGAATACAACCATTGCTCTGAAATTTCCGAAAAAGTAATATCGGTGCTGTTCAGGTTATAAATGCCGTACTCTGCCTTTTTGCGGGCAGAGATTTCCCGCACCTCGGCATAGGTTGTCCCATATACATAGCCCCAGCAGGGCTTTCCGCCCGCAGAACGGCCTTTGATGTATCGACCCTCCCACCGTCCATCGCTTCGCTTTCGGATGTTTTCACCTCGTCTTGCCATATAAAGCCTCCTACTGACACCTTATTGACCACTAATGATTTGAAAATTGAAGTTGTGGCTGATTATCTGAACAACTTGGACAACAAATCACAAAATGATTGACTATATCGCTGAAAATTATCCGGGGGTGGCACAAAATGATGCCGGACCCTCTTTACTCAATGGTAATTCAATGGTAAAATAGAATGGTTAAAATAACAAGATTTGTTAAACACATGGTATCTTCCATTAACCAAATGAGAGATACCCCTTTATGCGGGAAGGGGTGAACAAGGTGGCATTATGTCTATTTGAGCACAACGAAAAAGCATATCATGCGGCAGTCCGGATGATGGAGCAGTATGGCAAGGCTGCCATTGTTCATCCCACCGGCACCGGAAAGAGCTACATTGCGTTCAAGCTGATCGAGGACAACCCGGAGAAGGTCGTGATCTGGCTTTCTCCCAGTGAATATATCTTCAAGACCCAGCTGGAAAGCCTGAAAAGGAACGACCCGGATTTTCCGTTGGCAAATGTTCACTTTTATACCTATGCCAAACTGATGTGCTGCACGCAGGCACAGCTGGACGAAATAGCGGCACAGAAGCCCGCCTATATTATACTCGATGAATTCCACCGTGCCGGTGCGGAATACTGGGGCGAAAGCACGGTGGATTTATTAAAGTTATGCCCAGCTGCAAAACTTCTGGGACAGTGGGTCGCAAGCCAGCAAGGGGCGTACCCGAAAGGAAAATTGACGGACGAACAAGTCGAGCGTCTCAACCGTATCGGGATGTACTGGGGCAACCGCAATGAGCGTCAGCGGAACGAAGGGCATCAGGAAGCAAAGCGCTACTTTGAAGCCCACGGCGACCTGAACGTCCCGGCAGAATATGTGTCACCGAACGGATATAACCTTGGAAATTGGGTCAAGCGGCAGCGGTATACCCGTCATAATCCTGAAAAAAGCTGCGCTGTGCTGACAGAAGAGCATATTACAAAGCTGGATGAGATCGGGATGCGGTGGGAGAAAAGCAACCCGAAGCGCTCGTCTAGGCAGGCGGTACAAGCCGAAACCGTTACGGCAAAAGCAGGCTAAAACAAGAAATCTATAAACAAACACGAATTTATGTGAGGAGAAGAAATGGCTACGAATACTGTCGGAATCGATAAGGAAGTTGAAGTTGACCGAAAGGAAAATCTGCGCGACCATCGCCTGTACTGGATCGGGCGTCGGACGCAGGATGTGATCTTGTCGTCTCTGGCGCTGGTGGTGCTATCGCCAGTCATGCTGGCTACTGCCATCGCAATTGTGGTGGATGACCCATCGGCTGGCCCAATCTTCTCACAGGAGCGCATTGGACGCGACGGCAAACCGTTCAAGTTTTACAAATTCCGCTCGATGTGTCCAAATGCCGAAGCAAAGTTGGATGGTCTGCTCGACAAGAACGAAATGGATGGTCCTGTGTTCAAGATCAAGGACGACCCGCGCATTACCCGTGTGGGCAAGTTTATCCGCAAGACTAGCATCGATGAGCTGCCGCAGCTGTGGAATATCCTGAAGGGTGATATGAGCATCGTGGGTCCCCGCCCGGCACTTCCCCGCGAGGTGGAGCAGTACGGCGACTACGAAAAGCAGCGCCTGTATGTGACCCCCGGCCTGAGCTGCTATTGGCAGATCGCCCCGCATCGCAATGACCTCTCTTTTGAAGAGTGGATGGATTTGGATGTAAAGTATGTCAAAGAGCGCAGCTTCTGGGTCGATTGGAAAATAATTTTTAAGACCTTCAAGGTGTGTTTGTTGGGGCATGGGGAGTAAAAGGCTTACATGGACTTGTGAAAAGAAAAATGACGAGGAGCATTTGAGGAATGAGAAAGAATAAAATCAGGATACTGCATGTGGCGCAGGCTGCAGGCGGCGTGGATCGTTACATTCGAATGCTCCTCAAGTATTTGGATAAAGAAAAGTTCGAGAATATACTGGTTTGTTCACAGGATTTCCGAACGGAAAACTACAGCGGTTTGGTTGATTCGATTGAACAGATTGAAATGACAAGAGCCATTGGAGGTAACGATTTAAGGGCAATTAAGGAGGTTAGAAGTCTAATAAAGAAATATAACCCTGATATTGTCTATGCTCATTCCAGCAAAGCTGGAGCAATTACTCGTGTTGCAGATATTGGTTTGAAGAATCACTGCGTATATAACCCACATGGGTGGGCATTTAACATGCGTTGCTCTGCAAAGAAAAAAGCAATATATACCGCTATTGAAAAGATGGCTGCACCATTTTGCGACAAAATCATCTGCATTTCCGATGCGGAGAAGCAGTCAGCACTGGATAAAAAAATTTGCAGAGAGGATAAGTTACAGGTGATCTTCAACGGGGTGGACATCGAATCCTATGAAAATGGAGCGCATGGTGCTGTTAGGAGAAAGGACCTGAACATACCAGAAGATGCTTTTGTTGTTGGTATGGTTGGACGAATGAGTCCGCAGAAAGCACCGGATGTCTTTATTAAGATGGCAAGGCAGGTGAAAAATAAGATCCCAAATGCTCACTTCATTATCGTTGGCAGCGGAAACCAAGAAGCCGAGATTAGAAAGTATGCGGAAGAAAGTGGATTTTTAGACAGCCTACATATCACAGGGTGGGTTGATAATCCAATGAGCTATGTAGAGCTATTTGATGTTGCGTGCTTGCTGAGTCGATGGGAGGGCTTTGGATTAGCTCTGCCTGAGTATATGATGGCAAGTAAACCCATTGTGGCAAGCAGGGTGGATGCTATTCCTAATATAATCCGGGATGGAGAAAATGGTTTGCTTGTTGAAGTGGATGATGATATTGGAGCAAGTAATGCTGTGCTGCGGATCTATCAGGAAGATGGATTAAAAAACCGATTAGTGGCGCAGGGTATGAAAGATGTACATAACAGATTTAATGCTCGAAGAGTTTCAGAAGAACATGGGAAACTGTTTGAGCAAATGTAAAAATTGATGAGAGAATAAATTATGGATATCAAAAAAGAATATGAGCGCTGGCTGGCAAATGCCACCACCGATGCCGATGTAGTGGCAGAGCTGAAAACGCTGGACGATGCAAAAATCGAGGACGCATTCTACCGTGACCTTGCCTTTGGTACGGGCGGTCTGCGCGGCGTCATCGGCGCTGGCACCAACCGGATGAACGTCTACACGGTGGCAAAGGCTTCTCAGG
>OLHG01000649.1_pt1 | contig 24078 bp, 26 predicted proteins | sample 1605971 | NCBI WGS metagenome assembly OLHG01 (sample SAMN03283289) | human gut metagenome | biome: human-associated habitat; material: feces | host: Homo sapiens | place: Peru | collected 2012 | reverse complement strand
TAGGTTACCCCCCCCCCCAGGCGTTATTTTTTCTCATTCTTATCCCTACCTTCTTATTTTCAACTATACTCATTATACTAAAAAAGAATTGATTAATCAATCCTATATTTTTTTGTTTTTCGTTCTTTTTTTTATATCTTTTACGAATTTTTTATTTAATTTTTTTATACTACGATTCTTATATTTTTCCATTTTTAAATCTAATACACAAATTGTTCTATTATAAAATGTTAAATCTTTAAAAAGAATAGGTTGTTCATATAAAAAGGCATTCAAAGTGTTATAGTACATAGGATCATCTACTAATTCTTGTAACTCTTCTTCTATAAATTCTTTATCTGATGTATCTATACTATTTTGTGCAGAAAATACTAGAAAATCGTTACAAATAGATTTTTTAATATTATCTATTTCTGCTGCCACTTGTTCTCCACTATATGATAAGCATCTCTTATCATCTTGTCTTTTATATAATTCATATTTATAAAATCCCATAGAATTATCTACACTGCTTTGATTCATTATTTTTATTATTTCATTTATTAATTCTATTCTATTTTCTCTTTTTTCATCATAGATTTCTCTTGCTTGGTATAAATAATTGTATATATTATTTTGCATATCTAAAGAAAGTATATTTCTTTCTACAAATGCTTCTATCGCTTCCTTTAAACATTCTATAATAGTAATATCAAATATAAATGGTTCATCACTATAATCGTTATATATTTCATTAAAAATTATATATAAACCTAATTTTGTTGATCTATATCCTATAAATTTATCTTCCATTGTTTTCCCCCATTAAATACTTATATATTTCATCATAACGTTTTACTGGTATAAATTCTATTTTATTTTTTATATCATCATTTATATCCTCTAAATCACTCAAATTAGAAAATGGTATAAATATTGTTTTTATATTATTTATATAGGCACCTATAACTTTTTCTTTTAATGAACCTATTTTTATAACATTACCTCTTAGTGTTATCTCTCCAGTAAAAGCTATATTGTCTCTTATTTTTAAATTAGTTAAATCACTTATTATGGCAGTTACTAATGTTATTCCAGCACTAGGTCCTTCCTTTTTTATAGCAATATTAGGTACATTTATATGTATATCATTATCAAATAATTTATAATCTATGCCAAATGCTTTATAATTTGATTTAACATAACTAAGTGCGACTTTAGCACTCTCTACCATTACATCTCCAAGAGATCCTGTAATTATCAAGTTTCCATTACCCTTGAAATGATTTACTTCAATAGGTAGTATATCTCCACCTGTATTTGTATAAGCAAGTCCATTTACAATGCCTATATCACTATTTGGTTTATCTATATCATATATTCTTTTACCTAGATATTCCTCTATATTATTAATGGTTAAATTTAATCTTTTATTATTTTTTATTTTGTTAGTAACTACTTTTCTAACTATTTTAGATATCATTCTTTCTAATTCTCTTAAACCAGATTCTTTTGTATAATATCTAATTATATTTAATATATCTTCATCTTTTATTTTAATGTTTTTAGTTCCATGACTTTTACATATTACTGGTATTAAATAATTTTTTGTTATTTCTAGTTTTTCTAATTCCGTATATCCACTTATATTAATTATCTCTAATCTATCTCTTAGTGCTTCTGGTATTGTTGTAATACTGTTTGCAGTTGTTATAAATAACACTTTAGATAAATCATATTCTTCATCTATATAATTATCTTTAAAGTATTTATTTTGGTTTGTATCTAATACTTCTAATAGAGCACTTGCTGGATCTCCTTTATAATTACTACCCATTTTATCTATTTCATCTATTAAAAATACAGGATTAGAACTTTTAGATCTCTTTATTCCATCTATAATTTTTCCGTATGTAGCACCTATATATGTTCTTATGTGTCCTTTTATAACACCTTCATCATCAAGACCGCCTACTGATATTTTTACAAACTTCCTGCCTAAGCTTTTTGCAACTGAATAAGCAAACGTAGTTTTTCCTACACCTGGAGGGCCTACTAAGCATATTATTGGTGTATTGATATTATTAGATTGTTTTTTTATAGCTAAATATTCTATAATTCTTTCTTTTGCTTCTTTAAGTCCAAAATGACTCTCATCTAAACTATTTAATACTTGATTTAAATCTTCTATATCACTTGTGTATGTATTCCAAGGAAGATTAAGCATAATATCAATATAATTTCTTACTATACTAACTTCAGGAGACATTACAGACATATTTTCATATCTAACTATTTCATATCTTATTTTGTTTTTTATTGTATCATTTATATTTAATTCTTCTAATTTTTCTTTTAATTTAGATACTTCAACTTCTTTTGGTGAAATTTCTCCTAATTCGCTTTTAAGTACTTTTATTTTTTCCTTTAAGTAAAAATCTTTTTGATCTTTATCTAATTCCCTTTTAACTTTGGAATCTATATGTTTTTCTATATTAAATAATTGTTCTTCTTTATATATATCTTCAAGTAACATTTTTGTTCTTTTAATTGAACTAGTTTCTTTTAAATATTTTAATTTAGATGAATTATCTATAGGCATATGATTTACTATTATATCCGTTATTTCGCTTAAATTTTCTTTATCTTGTATTAAAACTTCTAAGCTATTACTCATATTAGGAACATTATCTATATATTCTTCTAATTCTTTACGTAATTTTTTTATATTACCTACTTCTTCATCTTCATCTAATTTTTCATCTATTACTTCTTCTATTATCGATTCTATTGAATCTCTATTAGGATTTAAATACTCAATTACTAAACCTCTTTTTAATCCTCTAAGTGATATCCTAACTTTACCATTTGGTAACAATAATTTACGTGTTATATGAGCGATTATCCCAATTTTCGGTAATGATTTTATTGAAATTTCCTCTTCTAAACTAGGAACTGTTACTACAAATAATTTATTATTATGAAATAGTTCTGATTCATCTATTATACTTTTACTTGGTTCATCTTCAAATTCTAATTTTATTTCATTATAAGGCATAAGGACTGTGCCCTTTAATAATATAACTGGTAAATTTAATTTCACAAAGGCACCTCCTAAATTGATTTTTATTATATACATCCAAATCATAAAAGTCAATGAATTTCTTATTTTTTTGAATAACTTTTTTTTGTGTTCATATATTTAATTAGAAAGTAGGTAAATTATGGAAAAGTTAGAAATTATTAAAAGTATTTCAGATAGAACTGGTGGAGATTTATATTTGGGTGTTGTTGGTGCGGTTAGAACTGGTAAATCAACATTTATTAAAAAATTTATTGAAAATCTAGTCGTACCTAATATTGAAGATGAATATGAAAGAAAAAGATGTTTAGATGAAATACCTCAATCTGCTCAAGGTAAGATGATTATGACAACAGAGCCTAAATTTGTTCCAAGTAATGCAGCTAATATTAATATAGATAATTTTAGCTGTAATGTTAGATTAGTAGATTGTGTTGGGTATGTAATTGATGGTGCGAAAGGATATGAAGATGAAAATGGTCCAAGAATGGTAAAAACACCTTGGTATGATGAAGAAATACCCTTTGTTGAAGCTGCAGAAATTGGTACTGAAAAGGTTATAAAAGATCATTCTAGTATAGGAATTGTTGTTACTACTGATGGTTCTTTTGGTGAAATATCTAGATCAAGTTATGTAGAGGCTGAACAGCGAATAGTTGAAGAATTAAGAGATATAGGTAAACCATTTATAGTAATATTAAATTCAGCACATCCTACCTTACCTGAAACTGAGAGAATGGCAGAAAAATTATCTAGTGATTATCAAGTACCTGTACTTCCTATTTCTATTGAAACTATGACTGAAAAAGAAGTATTTAGTGTACTTAGAGAATCACTTTATGAATTCCCTGTTACTGAAGTTAAAGTAAATATGCCAGATTGGATAGCTTGCTTAAATCCAACTAATTCACTTAAGTCTGAATACATAGAAAAAATAAGAGAAAGTGTTATTGAAGTTGATAAGTTAAGAGACATTGAAAGTATTACTAATCACTTTTCAGATTGTGAACATATTAAAAAAGCATATATTTCAGATGTTGACACTTCAACTGGTATTGTTACTATAAATTTAGAAGCTCCAGATGGTTTATATGACGAAGTTCTAAAAAGTACTATGGGAATAGATGTTAGAAGTAAAGCAGATCTTCTTATGTTATTCCAAGACTACAATGAAGCTAAAGTGGAATATGATCAAATAAAAAGTGCGCTTAAAATGGTTAGAACAACAGGATATGGAGTTGCATCTCCTACATTAAATGATATGAAATTAGAAACACCTGAAATTATTAAACAAGGTTCTCGTTATGGTATTAAATTAAAAGCAGTTGCACCTTCTATACATATGATAAGAGTTGATGTAGAATCTACTTTTGAGCCTATTATTGGATCTGAATTACAAAGTAAACAATTAATAGATTATCTTATGAAAGATAAAGATACTGACCCTAGCGCTATATGGAAAAGTGAAATATTTGGAAGAAGTATAGATAATATAGTTAAAGAAGGTATCCAGGCTAAACTTTCATTAACACCTGAAAATGCAAGATACAAATTACAACAAACACTTACTAAATTAGTTAATAAAGGTTCTGGAAACTTGTTCGCTATAGTAATATAAAAACTGATTATTTAATCAGTTTTTTCATCTTTATATTCTCTTTTAATTTTTGTTCTATTAAAGGTATGTGCTCCATACAAAGTCCAAGTGGTAAACCATCTTTCTTATAAAAATTAGTTTTAATAAGTTTAGTATTTTCATATTTTTTCAAATGAAAAACTTCATCATCCAATATAACAAAATTATCAACGTCATGATTTTTCAAATAATCATCTATCTGTTCTTCTCTAAAGCAAAAATCTGTAGTGGTGATATCATAAATTTCTATACCATATTTTTTAAACAAATCATATAAATCTTTACCTCTAATAGTTCTAGGTAAAATTTTATCATTTTCTTTATGAAAAAAATATCTCCAAGACGAACTTAATACTATTTTAGCTTTTGTATTATCTATTATTTCTTTTAAATATTCTAATCTAAAAACATCTATATCTAAATCTGTAGATTTCTCCATATATGTTTCTTCAGTATTTAAAACTCCATCTATATCAAGAAATATAACTTTCATAAAACCACCAATATGTATTATAGCACATTATAAGTAATAATACTATTCTCCATTAAGGTCATCATTTCTATATCATTTAATTTCTTTTTTATTTTAATATATATATTATCATCATTATTAATAATTTCTATCTTATCTATTATATTTAGAGGTATATCATCCACTAAATATAAAAATTCAGTATCAGTTGTCATTATTCTCATATCTACTTGATTTTTAAAATAATCATAATAATCTAATTCTTCTTTTTCTAAGTGTAATATAACTCCATAAAATTTATCTACATATACTGTTATTTCATAGAATCCTTCTACTTTAATATTATATTTATTATTTAATATTTTAAATAATCTTTTAAAATATATTTCAAGTTCTTCCTTTTTATTGAAATCTATATCTTTTATAAAACTCTTTTTTAAATATATATCAAATTCTTTATCATCTATGAATTTTACACTCATTTTATTCACCTATTTTATAGTATGAAAAAAGAACAATTAAGCTACATTGTTCTTTCTATTTTTTCATATATTTCTTTTTTACCTATTTTAGTTACATTAGAGAACATTATGAAATCATCTCCAACTACTAAATCTAACTCATCTAATATTAAATTTCTTTGTTTTTGATGAAGAGTAATACCTATTTTATCTGTTTTAGTAGCAACTATTGTTACTGGTATTTTATAATGTTTTAAATAATTATACATCATAAGATCATCATTAGATGGTTTATGTCTAAAATCAATTAACATAAATACTTGTTTTAAATTAGGTCTGTTTTGTAAATAATCTTCCATCATTAAACCAAATTTTTTTTGTTTCTTTTTACTTAACATTGCAAATCCATATCCTGGAGCATCCACTAAATAAAATTTATCGTTTACATGATAAAAATTTATTGTTTGTGTTTTACCAGGTGTCGCACTTGTTCTAGCAAAGTTTTTTCTATTTATTAAAGTATTTATAAAACTACTTTTACCTACATTACTTTTACCTACCAATAAATACTCTGATTGTTCGTCTGTTGGATATTGACTACGTCTAACCGCACTAATTTTTAAATCTACGCTTGTAATTTTCAAATTACTTCACTCCTTTAAAAGATGTGATAATTATAACACTTTACATATTTTTTGTCAAAATTCCACACTTTTTTAATAAATTCTTTATGATTAAAATAATATAATATAGAAAGTATAATATATTACCAAATACTATAATTGGGTATATATTACCTATTATTACCAAATAATTAACTTTTAAATAATGAGTCATAAATATGGAAAATAATATAAAAACTATAGATATAAAATATAATATATAGTCTATTATATTATATTTTCTTTTTAATATTATAAAACTACTTATAACTAAATAAATAATACTATTTATAAAATAAACATAAATATTTCCTATAGGATTATAAAATTTAAAACCTATTATTTTTTGCATATAATAAAATAAAATTAATATTACAAGTGTTATATTTGTACTAATTAATATATATTTTGATATATTTCTATTACTATTTAAAATTAATAAAATAATAATTAATAATGAAAATAGTATTGTTGTTAAAAAAAACGGATAACTAATTAAATCTTTAAATAATTTTAGAGTATCAATCAAACTATAATTTAAACTCATATTATTCTTCTTTTAAATAATAATGTCTTATAGGTTTTAAATTATCATCTAATTCATAACAAATAGGATTACCTGTTTGAATCTCTAGCTTTAAAACTTCATCATCTGTCATATTGTCTAAATATTTTATTAATCCTCTAAGACTATTTCCATGAGCTACTATTATTACTTTTTTACCACTCTTTATTTGAGGTTTTATCTCTTCATTCCAATATTCTATTACCCTTTTAATAGTATCTTGTAAGTTTTCACAACAAGGTAACTCTTCTTTTTTTAAATCTTTATATTTAGGGTCATTACCTGGATATCTTGCATCTGTTACATCAAGTTTAGGAGGTCTTACAGAGGCACTTCTTCTCCAAAGTAAAACTTGTTCTTCTCCATATTTATCAGCAGTTTCTTTTTTATTTAAGCCTTGAAGAGCCCCATAATGACGCTCATTTAGTTTCCAACTTTTCTTTACTTCAATACCTTCTAAATTCATTTCATCTAATATTAAACTTAACGTATTAATAGCTCTTTTTAAAACAGAAGTAAAAGCTATATCAAAATTAAAGTTTTTTTCTTTTAAAACAATTCCTGCCTCTTTTGCTTCTCTTATTCCATTAACGGATAAATCTACATCTGTCCATCCAGTAAATTTATTTTCTAAATTCCACTCGCTCTCTCCATGACGCACCAAAACTAACTTTATCATACCATCACCTATTATAATTTTAACATATTTTAATATAAAAAAAAAGAAGTTATTTCTTATTTTTATCATCAAATATACCATCACATAAATCATCCATAGTAACGCCAAGTATTTTAGCTATCTTATACATAGAATAAAAAGATAATGATTTTTGTCCTCCTATACTTACTATGTGTCTTAAATATTCATATGATATATCTATTTCTTCAGAAAACTCCATTAAATTAATATTTTTATCCTTACACATCTTTCTAACATTTGTACCTACTATATATTGAATATCGTCTTTTGATTTAAATTTTTTTGATTCTTGCATAATACCACCACACATATTATCTCATAAGAGAATTTAGTATGTATGCAAATGATTATTTTGCACATTTTTTTGTAATATTTGGATTTTAAATAAATATAATCTATTAGATGAGACAGGAGGATCTTATGATAAATAAAAAAAGTTTATGGTTTTTAACCCTTTTTAGTTTAATTTTAGTATTAAGTATTTATTATATTACTATGCCAAGTGAGTTGTTACTTACAACAAATAAAGATGTTACCAAGGAAGAAAGTAAAGATGAGCCTACTATATCAATTAATGATAGTGATATTTTAGTAGCTCTCAGAGTTGAATCAGATGAGAAAATGTCTAAAGAAATAGAAGATTTACAATTAGTACTTACAAATGAGAAATCTTCTGTTGATGAAAAGAATAAAGCTTATGAAAAAATAAAAGAACTAAATGATAATCGTGGAGAAGAAGAAAAATTAGAGGCTCAAATCAAAGAAAGTTATAAACTTAGTTCTTTTATAAAAATAAAAGATGATGAGATAAGTGTTACTATAAATAGTGAAAAACATTCTGAAAATCTTGCTAATAATATAATGAGGACCATACAATCCAATTATGAAAACTATAAATATATTACTGTTAAATTTCAAAAATAACTTTAAGAGTTATTTTTTTAGGCTCTTATAAGCACCTAATCTTATAATCAACATAAAATAATATGAGAAAATATAAACCACTCTATGGGAAGTGAGGGAAAAATGAAAAAAAATATTCTAACAAAAAGAGAAAAAGAAGTATTTGAAATGTTAATATTAAATAAAACTACTAAGGAAATAGCTTCTAAACTTGAAATAAGTGAAAAAACTGTTAGAAATCATATATCAAATGCTATGCAAAAATTGGGTGTTAAAGGAAGAGCAAGCGCTGTAGTTGAATTGTTAAGACTTGGAGAAATTTCATTATAAAACGTATTTTTATACGTTTTTTTCATATAATTTAGTGGTGATAAAATGTTAAAAAGATTTTATAAAAAAAAGTTTATAGTATGTGGTGTAGTTATTTTTACTATATTATTACTCTATTTTATTCCAAGTGAAAAAAAAGAAACTAGTATAAAAGAAGAATTAAATTATGTTAATTCTAATATTGAAACTTCTGAAATATATTTATTAGATTCTAATAATTACTTGGCAAGTACTAAAATAGTCACAGAAAGCAAAAAAATTGAAGATAAAGCAAAGGAATTATTAGAAGCACTTATAATAGATAGTAAAAAACAAGATAGTATACCAAATGGGTTTAAAGCAGTTATACCATCAAACACTAAAATATTAAGTTTAAAATATGCAGATAATGTAATAAAAGTTGATTTTAATAGCGAGCTTATGAATACAACTAAAGAAAATGAAGAGATTATTATAGAATCTATCATTTATACATTAACTAGTATTGCTGACATAAAGCATGTAATAATTTATATGGATGGTGAAATTTTAACTACTCTACCACAATCAAAAATAAATCTACCATCTACATTAGATCGAAGCTTTGGTATAAATAAAGAATATGATGTAAAAAATACAAAAGATATAAACAAAACTACTGTATACTATATTAGTAAATTTAACGATAATGAATATTATGTTCCCGTAACAAAAATAAATAATGATGCAAGAGATAAAATTGAAGTTATTATAGATGAATTAAGTAGTAATAATGTATATAAACCTAACTTAATGAGTTACCTAAACAATAATACAAAAATTTTATCTGTAAATGAAGGAGAAGAATTCGTAGTTAATTTTAATAATGCTATATTTAATGATATAAATTCAAAAGAAATACTAGAAGAAGTTATTTATACAATTTCTATGTCAATATATGACAATTATGATGTAAATTCAGTAATTTTTAACGTAGAAGATGAAGAAATTTACAAAAGTGTATCAAAAAGTATTGAATAATATTGAAATTTATTATATAATTATCTTGTTCCTTGGAACGAGATGTCTCAGTAGCTCAGCTGGATAGAGCATCGCCCTTCTAAGGCGAGTGTCAGGGGTTCGAATCCCTTCTGGGACACCATTTAGAAATTAAACTCAAACTTTGTTTGAGTTTTAATTTAATTTATTATAGGAGAATTTATGAGAAATACACAAGAAGTAGAAAAATTTATAGAATTAGAGCAATTTTTAAAGGATAATATTTTAAAAACTATAACTATAAAAGAAGGCTTAGATTCACTCTTAAAATTAAATACAATCGAAAAAAATTATCTTATTCTTGCCTATTTACTGCCAAAAGAAGAAATAGAAGAAGCTATTAATTTATATGATAATACACACCCAAGAGTTGATGAATTATTATTTGTGCACAGTTTATCAATCAAATATAATGTAGATAAAAATACTATTATTAAAAGAATACAACAGGTAAGACGTATAATGAGATATGAAGAGAATTTAAGTAAAAAATCAAAAAAAACGAAATAATCGTTTTTTTCTTTATTCAAACATTTTATATTTTAAATAATCTACATAACTGCTATTTTTCTTATATTTATTGGCAATATTTTTTGTTAAATTATTTTAATTCAATTTTCTCTTTACCACCCATATAAGGTTGAAGTGCTTTAGGAATTCTTATAGATCCATCTTTTTCATAATTGTTTTCTAAGACAGCAATTAATCCACGAGGAGTAGCAAGTACTGTATTATTAAGTGTTGAAACTAAATAATTTCCATTTTCTCCCTTAGCTCTTATACCAAGACGTCTTGCTTGTGCATCTCCTAATGTTGAACAAGAACCGACTTCAAAATATTTCTTTTGTCTTGGACTCCAAGCTTCTACATCACAAGATTTAACTTTTAAATCAGCTAAATCACCACTACAACACTCAAGAGTTCTAACTGGAACATCTAAACTTCTAAAAAATTCTACAGTATAACTCCACATTTTATTATACCAATCCATACCATCCTCATTTTTACATAACACTACCATCTCTTGTTTTTCAAATTGATGTAATCTATATAAACCTCTTTCTTCTATTCCATGTGCTCCTACTTCTTTTCTAAAGCAAGGACTATAACTTGTTAAAGTCAAAGGTAATTCTTTTTCATCAATTATTTGTCCTTTAAATTTACCTATCATTGAATGTTCACTAGTTCCAATCAAATATAAGTCTTCATTTTCTATTTTATACATCATATCATTCATTTCTTGAAAACTCATTACACCATTAACAACATCACTTCTTATCATAAATGGTGGTATACAATAAGTAAATCCTTTATTTATCATAAAATCTCTTGCATAACTTAGCATCGCAGAATGAAGTCTTGCTATATCACCCATTAAGTAATAAAAACCATTACCACTAGTTCTACCAGCACTCGTTTTATCAAGTCCCATTTTACTTTCAATTATATCTGCATGATATGGTATTTCATATGAAGGTACTATAGGATCACCAAATTTTTCAATTTCTACATTCTCTGTATCATCTTTTCCTATTGGTACACTTTTATCAATTATATTAGGAATTTTATACATTATTTCTCTAATTTTAGGTTCTAAAGATTCTTCTTTTTCTTCTAACTCTTTTATTTTATCATTCATTTCACTTACTTGATTTTTAATAGTTTCAGCTTCTTCTTTTTTACCTTCTCTCATAAGTAAACCTATTTGTCCACTAAGTTTATTTTTTTCTCCTCTTAGATTGTCAGCTTCAACTTTAGTATTTCTATACTCTATATCTAAATTATATACTTCATCTACTAAAGGCAATTTAACATCTTGAAATTTTTTCTTTATATTTTCTTTTACTATATCTCTATTTTCTCTTATTAAATTAATATCTATCATTTTAATCTATCCTTTCAAATCTATATTTTTGTTTTGTTATATTATCACTTCTATTACTTATATCTTCATCACTTAAAAATATACCAATAGGTCTTGCCCATAATTCACCCGAGTGTTCATATATTACCATATCTTCTAAAGTTTCAGTATGTTTAGCAATTAATTTTACTTCAAGTATAAATCCTTTAAAATGTTTCCATTTACTTCCAACTTCTATTGTTTCTTTTCTCATATTTACCCTTTCTAACAAAAAAAGACACCATATTTAAAGGAGTCTTTAAATGACGGTGCCATCCTATTTTTAACTTAATTCTATAACGGGTTTTCCCGGAAGCTATTAACTTCACTAAGAAGTAGATTCATTAAATATTATTACTAGTTTACACCAACCACTAGTTCTCTATATATAATTAATTTAATTACTATTCTTCTTTTTGCTTTCTATTTATATTATATAATACTTTAATATTTATGTACAAGTGTTTTTTGACTTTTTTTAAATTTATGTTACTATGTATGTGGAAGAGAGATCTTCATATAATAAAAGTGGAACATTCAATTCTGAATGTCTACCAAATTTTTGATTTAGTATGACATTATCTTACGATAGTATCTATTTTTATATTAAAAATCATACATTTCTGTATGAATATTTTTTACCACTTTATTGTGAATTCACTCATAATAATTAATAAACTCATATTTACAATATATGATGGTTCAAATCTAAAAGACTCAACAAAAGATACTAACATATCACTTATTGAAACAACCCATGATTCTTTATAATTAGGTTTATTCTCACTTATCTTAGCATGTTCTTTAATATTAATTAAAGGACATATTTTTTTAGCCAAAACATGATGAAACATATGAGTTCTTATTATATCTTCTTCCATTTCATTAATATTAAAATACTTTTTAGCATTTTTTACCGCAGTTTTTGGATGATTTAAATAAGAATTCTCTTCTTTAGATTTTCTTGTACCTAAAAAGAAATCATGTAATATTGCTCCTCTTGTAGTACTTACTACATCAAGTTTTAATAAATTTGCTAGAGTATAACTTAATTTAGATACTCTTATTAAATGATCATATTTATTTGAACCATGATGTATATCATTCTTAGTAAGTAAAAACACTTCATTATTTATTATATCTTTAACTATATCATTATATTTAATTCTATTTTTCTTTCTCATATTAGCCTTCCTAACACACAAGTACCATTATATCACAAATTAATATAAAAATAAAGGTACTATATTTAGTACCAATATTATTCTATTGTATGTTAATTATGCCTTAACTATTAACTTTTTAGTTTTTCTAATAAATCTCAATACTTTAAAACTATAAATAATATTACTTAATTCAGTTATTATAATAACTATACCAGAAGCCATTACTACAACCTCTAAAGTATCAAAAGGATTTAATATTATAACTACTCCAAGTATAATAGATAATGTAGAAATTATAACTCCAATTAAATAATTATTATCATCAATAGGCTTTAAACTTAAAGCAAGTTCTAATTTAAAGATATTAATAAATATAATTATTAATCCAAGTAATATAGGAAATACACTAGAAAGTACATCTGACTTAAATATAAATAATATAGATGTAGTTATCTCCATAATACCTTTCATTAAAGTATAATCAATTAGTTTATCTTCATCTTTTAATGAAAAATAATTAACAAAATCAAATACACCACATATCAAAAGTATTACACCTATAACTTGTACTAAAGTACCAATAATTTCTAAAGGTTTAAGTATTAAAAATACACCAAGTACAATTAATAATATAGATACTAGTATTCCTTTAATTTCTTTTCTTTTAATCAAATCTATCATAAAATCCTCCTAAGATAATTATACTACTCTTCAGTACTTAATTCAAACATTATATCTCTTAATTCCATCGCACGTTCAAAATCTAATTCACTCGCAGCCTTTTTCATTTCTTTTTCTATATTTTGTATCATTAATTTTTTATCAGTCTTAGACATCTTTTCAGTTTTCTTTTTACTTGTAGTATCAACATTACTAATAAGTTCTCTAACTTCTTTTTTAATTGTTTCAGGAACAATATGATGTTCTAAATTATATTTTTCTTGTATACTTCTTCTTCTTTTAGTTTCTTCTATTGCTTCTTTCATAGAATCACTATAACTATCTGCATACATTATAACTTTACCATTTTTATTTCTAGCACATCTTCCTATTGTTTGAATTAAACTTCTTGTACTTCTTAAAAATCCTTGTTTATCTGCATCCATTATAGATATTAAACTTACTTCAGGTATATCAATACCTTCTCTTAATAAGTTTATACCTACTACTACATCTATTACCCCAAGTCTTAGATTCCTAATAATATTCATTCTTTCAAGTGTTTTAATTTCATTATGTAAGTAAGTTACTTTAATACCAACTTCTTTTAAATAGTTAGTTAGTTCTTCAGCCATTCTTATAGTTAAAGTTGTTACCAAAACTCTTTCATCTTTTTTTATTCTTTCATTTATTTCACTTATTAAATCATCTATTTGTCCTTTAGTTTTTCTTACTTCAATTATAGGATCAAGTAAACCAGTAGGTCTAATTATTTGTTCTACATATTTATTATTTACTAATTCTAACTCATAATCTCCAGGTGTTGCTGATACAAATATTGCTTGATTTATTTTATTTTCAAATTCATCAAATTTTAAAGGACGATTATCTAAAGCACTAGGTAATCTAAATCCGTAGTCAACTAAAGTTTGTTTTCTCATCCTATCTCCATTATACATTCCTCTTACTTGTGGTAAAGTTACATGTGATTCATCTACAACAAGTAAAAAATCTTTAGGAAAGAAATCAATTAATGTTGTTGGAGTTTCTCCTTCTTCTCTAAGTGCCATATGTCTTGAATAATTCTCTATTCCATGACAAAATCCAGTTTCCCTAAGCATTTCCAAATCATACATAGTTCTTTGTTTAAGTCTTTCCTTTTCAACAAGTTTACCTTCTTTATCTAACTCTTCTAGTCTAACTTTTAACTCAGCTTCTATTCTCTTAATAGCTTCTTTTAATTTTTCATCACTTGTTACAAAGTGACTTGCTGGAAATATTGATACAGTTTTTTTATCATTTATTATTACTCCAGTTAATACATCAAATTCACTAATTCTTTCTATTTCATCTCCAAATAGTTCAATCCTTATTCCATTTTTTCTTTCATAAGCTGGTATTATTTCTATAGTATCTCCATTAACCCTAAATGTTCCTCTTTTAAAATCTATAGTACTTCTTTCATAAAGCATACTTACTAATTTTTCTAATATTTCATCTCTATCTATTATTTCGCCAACTTCCAAAGTTAACATTTTATTTTTATATTCTTCTACTTCACCTATACCATATATACAAGATACACTTGCTACTACAATTACATCATCTCTTTTAAGTAAACTACTAGTCGCAGCATGTCTTAATTCATCTATTTCATCATTTATAGATGCATCTTTTTCTATATATAAATCTTTACTTGGAACATAGGCTTCTGGTTGATAATAGTCATAGTACGAAACAAAATATTCAACTCTATTATTAGGAAATAATTCTTTTAATTCGCCATATAGTTGACCAGCTAATGTTTTATTGTGTGCTAAAATTAAAGTAGGTTTATTTACTTCTTTAATAACATTCGCTATTGTAAAAGTTTTACCAGTCCCAGTCGCACCAAGTAATACTTGATATTTTTTATTATTTTTTATTCCAGAAACTAACTCTTCTATTGCCTTTGGTTGATCCCCACTTGGTTTATACTTACTAACTATTTCAAACATATTACCACTTCCTAATTAATTTTTATAACACTAATATTATTTATTATATCATAAGATTATAAATCTATGTATTTATTCATTCATCAATAAACTTAAATAATATTATCATTAAATGTACTACAAAACAAGCGAACATTATTAAATATATATCTTATTATTTTAAAAAGTTTGCAACCACCTGCAAACTTTATATTTCATACACTTTTTACATTTATTTTAATTTTAAAGTACTTATATATTTAGAATACAATTCTATATTATTACTATCACACCACTCTTTATATTGTTTAGATAAAGTTAATTCATCCCAATAACCAGCAATATAAAAATTATAAAATTTATTCTTTAAAAATCTTTCTACATTATTTCTATCATAACCTAAACTTTCTAATCCATAATGTAAGCGTAAAAAGTAATCTCTATTAAATCTATATTCCATTTCATATACACCCGCACTTGTTAAATAATAAGTAGGTACATTTTCATAATTTCTTTCTACTACAAATCCCTTTAAAGCCATCTTTTCAAGTGTTAACAATATAACAGGATACTCAGTTTTAATAATCCTTTTTAATTCTCCTTTAGTACATGATTTTTCTCTAAATAATGTACTTAATATTCTATCTTCCACTGATAATAACATACCATTAGTATTTGGTAAATCTAACTTACATTTATCTTTTATCATTTTCTTTCTCCTTATCTATATAACTAATAATAGTATTTAAATTCACATTATATGTAGAATTCATTATATTTATATCTGCTTTTTCATAATAAGTTTTTAAAGTATTTATTAAATTCTTCATTTCTTTTCTCTTTCCAGAACTCTTTCTTGTAACATCACAAGCACAATTAATAAAATTTAAATTATTATATTTAGTAAAACTTATTATATCACTTTCTCTTACATAATAAAGTGGTCTTATTAATTTCATTCCTTCAAAATTAGTAGAATCTAAAATAGGCATCATAGTCTTAAACTCTCCATTAAATATCATACTCATTAATATGGTTTCAACAACATCATCAAAATGATGCCCTAAAGCAATTTTGTTACATCCTAATTCTTGTGCTTTATTATAAAGTGCACCTCTTCTTTTTCTAGCACATAAATAACATGGACTAGGTGCATTTTTTATTTGATCAAATATATCATAATCAAAATACTTAATATCTAAATTTAATTTTCTAGCATTTTCCCTAATTAAATTCATATCTTCTTCATGATATCCAGGATCCATTAATATAAATTCTAAATCAAAATGAATTTTACCATGTCTTCTTAATTCTTCTAAACACTTAGCAAGTAAAAAAGAATCCTTACCACCACTTATACAAACTGCTATTTTGTCATTTTCTTCAATTAAATTAAATTCATTTATTGCTCTAACAAAAGGTCTAAATATCTCTTTCCTAAATCTTTTTATTATACTTCTTTCTATTTCTTTAGTTTCTTCCATACAACACCTTATTTCTTTTTAACTAATTTAAAATCACTATTATCATCTACAATATTATCTCCTAAAACAACCTCACTTATATTTTCTTTTCCTTCACTAAGTATTGTAAATAATATATTTTCAAACATCTCATCAGTAACTAAATTTAATACTCTAGCTCCCTTTTTATATTTCTCAGCCTTCTTAGCAATTTTATCATAATTTCCATCACTTATTTTTATATCTATCCCTAATTTTTTAAATGTCATCAAATATTTTCTTAAGGTACTAAGTTCACTCTTCTTTAATATAGTAATTAAATCTTCATATTTTAAAGTATTTAGTCTTGTTATTAAACTTAATCTTCCAATAAATTCACTAGGCATCCCTGCCTCTTCTATTTTTTTAATATCTATTTTGTCATCACTAACTTTTTTAGATTCAAATCCTATGTTTCTAGTATCTCTAGCTTCATTATATAAACTACTAAAAGCACCGCCGATTATAACTATCAAATTAGATGTATCAAACGTTACGGACATACCTCTAAAAACTTCAATCTCATACTTTCCACCTTCAATTATAGTTAATAAACTTTTAAGAACATCTGCTTTATTAAAACTTCTAGCATTTCCATTATCTACTTTTTTATCTATTTCATCTAAAAATAATATTGAATTTTCTGCTAAATTTAAATCTCCTTTTGCATTATTATAAAGATCAACCAGTATATCATCTACACTTTTGCCAATATAACCAGCTTCAGTAAATCTCGTCATATCCTCTCTCACAACAGGTATATTTAATATTTCTCCAAGTGATTTTACAATAGCTGTCTTACCTACTCCAGTAGGACCATACATAAGTATATTACTTTTGAAATTATCTTTTCCAAGTATTATACTTTTATAAACAGAAGTTACTACTTTTTTAATAGTTTCATCTTGTCCAATTATTCTAGATTTCATCTTTTCTATTGTTTCATTTATATTAGGTAAATTGTTTTCATAATGTTTTTCTTTTTTATCTTCAGTATTTATTTTTGAAGAATAAGTACTAGAATATAAAGCGTCATAATAATCATCACTAGTAATTTTACCATCTATAAGATAAAGATTTAAATCATTCATTTCTTTCGTACTTAAAAGTGGTGGCTTAACATTAAATTTCTTTTCAAATGTTTCTGGTGTACAACACTTAAATTCTAAACCATCTTTTTCATAAAAATAAACCAAATTTTCTAAATCTAGCCAAGTACGACTTACTGCTTCATTTATACTTAAAGTTTTATATGATTTTTGTAAATTCTTTATAGGTGTTGATAAATTAAATCCTTCAGGTAATTTATTAGCATAAGCATAATCTAAATTAATATATGACTGAGAAGATGTCTTATCTATAAACATAGTAGCCTTTTCATTCAAATATCCTATTACAGGTCTAATAGCAATATATACCGGAAATTGTAATTCATCAATATATGCTTCTTCAAATATAATTGCAAATCTTAATTCATCACTTAACTTTTTCATAACCAAAACTCCCCCTTAATTAAAAATTCATATCTAAGTATTCCATTAATTCGTTAGATTTAACTTGAATACTTTCTTTTGTAGTATTATCTTTAACTGTTATATAATTACCCTTTACTTCATCTTCACCAATTATTAAAACATAACTTGGATTATATTTATCAACTAGTTTCCACATACCTTTCATACTTTTACCAGTGTAATCTATTTCACAAGAGTATCCACTACTTCTTAAGTCATCTAACACTTGATAAGCATATCCACTATCTTCTAAATTCATTATAAATATATCTAATTTTTCCTGAGGAATGTATGTTTCTAGTTCATTCATAATAGTCATTATTCTCTCAATACCAGCAGCAAAACCAATACCAGGTGTATCAGGTCCACCTAAAGTTTTAACTAAATTATCATATCTACCACCTGCACATATAGTGTTTGCTTTACCTAAAAAGTCTAAATCACTCTTAATTTCAAAAACTGTATGTGTATAATAATCAAGTCCTCTTACTAATGTAGGATCTTCTACATAAGGAATATCTAATAAATCTAAAGAAGATTTAACTGCTTCATAATAAGATTTACTCTCTTCATTTAAATAATCAACTGTTTTTGGAGCATTCTTAATATATTCTCTTTCACTATCATATTTACAATCTAATATTCTTAATGGATTTTTATTTAATCTTTCTTTACATATCTCACATAAATTATCTTTATCTTTTTCTAAATATTCTTTGATAACTTTATTATAATTATTTCTTGATTCATTATCTCCAAGAGTATTTAATACTACATGTAAATTTTCTATGCCTAATCCACTTAGATACTTGTAAGCTAAACTTATTACTTCAGCATCAATATTAGGATTTTTAACTCCAAATACTTCTACTCCCATTTGTGTAAATTCTCTAAGTCTTCCACTTTGTGGTCTTTCATATCTAAAAGCACTTCCATAATAATATAGTTTTTTTACTTCATCTGTATACATTTTATTCTCAATATAACTTCTTACAACACCAGCAGTAAATTCTGGTCTTAAAGTCATTTTTCTATCGCCTTTATCTATAAAATCATATGTTTCTTTATTTACAACATCAGTAGTTTCTCCAACACCTCTATAAAATAAATCAGTACTTTCAAATGTAGGTGTTTTAATAAAATCATAATTATAGGCATGCATAAAATTCATAGTATAATTATATAAATAGTTATACATATATCCATCTTTATTAATATAATCTAATGTTCCCTTAGGTTTTTGTATCATAAAACTCACTTCCTATGCTTTATTATACTGATAATAAAAGAAATAAACAAGTAAAAATTAATTTACTTATTTACTTTTTTATCTTTACTATTAAAAATTTAATTATATCTTTTTATGGTGCCCTTATGGTGGAAGTACAACAACCACTAGGCATTAAATTATAGGTAGTAATAACTTACTAACTGATATAAGTGTACTACATATTTTAAAAAAATGAAATATTTTTTTAAAATAAAAACATAATTTTGCTTGACTTAATGTCTTGCTAAATTATGTTGGGTTCTAGGGTTTTCCTAGCACACCGTTATTGGCTTTGCCAATAGCGTAGTGTGTTACTCTATTGGATAATAGATTACCTATGCATACCTTTATCTGAATCTTTATCTATTTTTGGAAACAAATAATCATACAACTTTTCATTATATGACATCGCATCCTCGTATGTTTCCCATTCTTTTCCATCAATAGATTTAAATCCCATTCCTCTTCCTACATTAGTTCTAATATCAATCGGTTTTTTTGGATTGTTATCAAAATAATCTTTCGCAGTTGGTTTTGGACTATTATCAAAATAATCTTTCGCAGTTGGTTTTGGACTATTATCAAAATAATCTTTATAATCTTTGTTCATATTTCCTCCTTAACTACTTGAAATTATACCATATTTTCTTGCTTTTGTCTATTTTTCGCTAGTGAATTGTAAATTTTACATTTTATATTTCAAAATCATTATAGTTGTTTTCTTTTGTATAAAGTTTATCTATATCTGCATATTCAAATAATTCATCTTCTTTTGTAGTATTTACTGCTATGTCATAAATATCATCTTTTTCAAAGTCTTCGTTGTCATAATAGTCTTTTATTTCGTTTGTTGTGGCTTCTTTTACTTTCTCATTACCAATTTGTAATAAGTGTCTAAAAAAGTCTTTTATTGCCTTTAAAATAGTGTTTATGTATGAAATTAAGGTTTCTTTTTCATCTTCTAATTTCTTGTTTTTGTTTCTTAAGTATTTAACTTCTTTTTGTATATTGATATTTTCTTTTTCTAAATATTTGTATGATTTAGCATATTTATCAACTTCGTTATAAACTTTTTGTATTTTAGGTTGTAGTTCTGCAACTTTTTTCGTTTGTTCTATAACATTTTTCATTGAATTAAAAGTATCTTTTTTAACTTTGACATATTCTTTATCAAATATTGTTTCTTTGTTAGTTTCCATTTTTGATTCTAGTTCTTCCATAGCATTACTTAATTTCTTATTTTTACTATCTAATTCTAAATTAAGTTTTCTAGTTATTTTTTTATATTGTTTAATATCTATGTGTTCATTGTCAGAGTTTTTAATACCTCGATCTAAATCGTAACCATTATTTATCATTCTTTCGTGGTATTTATCTTGTAGAGTAGATAAATAGTTTTTATCTTTCATATATTGTTTTTTAGAGATAGTCCATTTTTCTTGATTATTTCTTTTATCAAACTTTTTTATTAAAGGAACTACTACACAATGTAAGTGTGGTGTTTTCTCATCCATATGTATTGTAGCATTTAATATTTGCCATTTATCATAACCAATATCTTCATATACAAAGTCCATACAACATTCTGCCCATTTAATTATTTCATCCCTTGTCATACTTTTAAAAAAATCTTTATCACTTGTGAATAATAATTCATCTGCTATAACACTATTAGAATCATCTAACATTTGACTAAATGTTTTCTTTCTATTTTCTCTTTCAGTTTTTTGTTTTTCGTCGTGTTGTTTTTTATAATCTTTAACTAGATTCATATACGAGGTGTAATAATCTTTATGAGTGATAGGAACTAAATTGATATTATTTATAGATTTACTTTTATCAATATCAGGGTTAGACTTATATGCCTCTTTTGTTCTAGTGTTATGAGCACCAATTTGTCCTAAATCTTTTAGTTTATTTATAGGTTCAACTCTAAATATCGCATAACTCATTTTCAAACACCTCTTTTGCTTTTTCAAAGAAACTTTTATATACTTGATTTCCATTTTTATCTAATATATTTGATAAATCAATAGTAATAACTCCAAGTTTTAAGTTTTGTTTTTTATATCTATTATCATTTCTTATAGCAATTAGTCTTATTATTTTCTCTACTTCATTATCAGAACTAAAACCTACATCTTTTAAATCATCATCTGTATCTATTTCATAATAATTAAGTTTATAATCACTGCCCATAGTTGCTTGTAATTTCTTAAAATACTTTAATGCTTCTTCTTTTGTTTTAAGTTCTTTATTCATATTTAAACGAAAACCATAGTCATCTATAAACCAAGCCATATTATATGGTAGTCCATATTCAGCATTATTATTTAGTAGATTTAATAAATAATCTTTTCTAAAATTACCACTCACAATTTCTAATTTTTCATTTTCTTTTTTTAGTTCTATTGAATCAACATAACTTGCTATCATTCTTTGTCTTTTTTCTCTATCTGTTTCAAACCACTTATAAATATTATCAAGTAATATTTCTGGTTTTATAAAAGTATCTATTTCTCTTTTATCTTCTAAAATTAAAAGGTCATCTACTGTAAAACTTAAATTTTCATATTGTTTTTGTTCTTTTTGTTTTTTAGTTAAATCATCTTTTTTATATTCAATATGTTTTATTTCTTTTTCAAAGTCAGTTATTTTTAATATTCCCTTAATATAAGCATTTTTAATTCTATCTAGTTGTTTATCTAACTCTTTTATCTCTTTTTCATAGTCAATTTGATTAGTATTCAGTTTTGATTTTATAAATGGTGTATAGTAGTTATTTAATAGTTCATCTTGTTTTAGTATTTCTAGCATTAAACCTATGAGTAAATATTCGACTTCCGATTCTTTATAGTTGGTTTTACAATGCTTACATTTGTAGTAATAGTATTTCTTACCACTTTTTTTTGTAGTAGCACTTCCACCTAGAAAATTACCACATTTAGAACATTTTAATTTATTAGTAAAAAGGTAGGTTGCTGTTCTTTCATAGTGCCTAGCATTTCTTAATTTTTGTTCTTGACAATTTTCCCATTTTTCTTTTGATACAATAGGTTCAACTACATTTTCATAATAGGTTGGATGTTTACTTTTCTTACCATTAACAAAGTCCCCTTTATAAAGTTCATTTGAGAGTATTTTTTGTATTGTAGAGTCATACCAAGTTTTACCTAAAATATTTTCGTTATTATAAATATTAGCAATAGCTTGATGACTTTTTCCCTCTAAATATAAATCAAATACTCTAACTACAATATCTTTTGTAAGGGGATCTGGAACTAACTTTTTATTAACTCTTTTAAAACCTAAACAAGTACGATTAGGAATATGTCCTGATTTTATTGCTCCCACCATTCCAAATTTTGTTCTTTCACTACATTTTTCTATTTCGTTTTGTGATACACTTGTCATTATTCTCATAACCATTCTACCATTTGAAGTAGTGGTATTTGATTCATCTGCCATACAATCAATATCACAATCATTATCGTTTACAAATTTCATAAGTTTTTCAATGTCATAGACACTTCTTGTTAGTCTATCTAGTTTAAATGCCACAATAACATTTATTTTCTTATCTTTAACATCTCTCATCATCTCTTGATATGCTGGTCTTTTATCGTTTTTAGCACTTATTCCAGCATCTTCATATACCTTATAGATTTCATAACCTTTAAATTTACAAAACTCTTTTAGTTTTTCTTCTTGTTCTGGTAAACTAAATCCCTCTCGTTTTTGGTCTAGGGTAGAAACTCTTTTATAAATCCCTGCGATTTTCTTTTTTTCATTCATTTTTTATCAACTCCTTCTTTTAAAAAAGAGGCGACAAAAGTATTATATAGTTCTAATACTTCTGACACCTCTTAATTAGTAATAAATAATTATTATGTTTAAAAATCTTTCTTCTCAACATAATCACACCCCCTAAAATAGTGATTATCTCGCTTATTGGTTGTTTATTATATACTAAATATTAAGATATGTCTATACCCTTATATAAGGGTATAAAAGTATTAGTTTTGTTTTAAATAATTTTCAAAGTCTTTAAATTTAATTTTCTTGTTATAGCCATTTATGAATATGTCATCACAATTATCAAATATTAAATAGTCATTATTTTTAACTTTTAATACATGTGGCTTAACATAAGCAATATTAGTATTTTTAATACTTTTAATATTCCCATTTATCAGTTCATATTTAACACAAACAAACCGACATATCATTTCAATCTTTCTTTTTAATTCTTCACTTACTTGAAGTTCTTTAGTTTCTAT
>OLHG01000648.1_pt1 | contig 24121 bp, 44 predicted proteins | sample 1605971 | NCBI WGS metagenome assembly OLHG01 (sample SAMN03283289) | human gut metagenome | biome: human-associated habitat; material: feces | host: Homo sapiens | place: Peru | collected 2012 | reverse complement strand
CGGAGCCAGACACGCGGGCGTACTGAACAACGCGACGCGAAGGTACATCAGTTACTTTGAAAAAGCCCATAAACTAAACCTCTTTCATTGAGTTAATCTTACGTAAGACGCCTTCAAAAAGGCGTGGGTCTATGCTATCGCAAAGGCCTTTGTACTCATAGGCTAATTCAATTTTTCTATGAAACCAGGCTAAATGTGCCTCTTGAGCGGTTTCGTAAGCGCCTATTTGCTCAGATACACCATCCACGGACACTTGGGCGATAAATCTTTTCTTTTGTTTATGAAAATGTACGCCGAGTGGGTGTTTGCCGCGGAGGGCGTCGTGGGCTGTGAGGAAAGAGTTAAGGGATTTGGGGATGAAAACACAGTTATAGGCATCATAAACTTTATTTCCAGGGTTCAGTAAATCCTTATCTATCTGCCACCCAGGTACATAAAAAGTGTCAAACCAGACCTTGAAATTACTGAACACCAACCAATCGTCCGACACACAGCAACCTATATAGGTTCTGTTACTTTGTTGCCATTTTTCGTCATAACATCTCTTCAACATGTTTTTCCACGCGGCGTAAGAAGCTATGTGAACTCTGCCATAACTGATTGGTGAAACATCGTTCACCCCTACTCCAAAAACAACACCCATAATTACTCCTATAAGAAAACCCCGTGGAGTTTGGTCGATGCCTGAGAAAGGCATACCTCCGCGGGGTTTAGTTTCTTCTCTGTTTTTAGTAGTTCACCGACCAAAGCTAGCTACCTACTACACTTTATAACGATTTAAGATATTCAGCAACTCTGCCGTCGAGGGCCGCCATCTCTTTCAAGGTTAGCGGTCTCCCAAACGCGTCGACAGATATTACCCGAAATTCCTCTAGTGATATCCCACTATTCCTGAATATCGCACCGCGGGTCGGCCCGAGTGCTTCATCCACGAACCACGCTGGCTGTTGTTTCAGAAACTCGTAGTAAGTGGTGTCCGCGCTAACCTGTGTTCCACCATCTGCACCCTTAGCCGCGCGTTTTGCGCCTGCATCAAGGAAGTCGAACTCTGAACCTATTACTGGTGCTGTGGTACTTCTACACCCAAAATGAGCGGGCGGCATAGGTCCTTTGCCAATTTCCCATGTCATGCCGTCTCTGGCCTTGCATATTGTGCTGGTGCGGCTGTCGAGCGTGGACACCCATTCGTATTTCTCGATGATGTCGCTGTTCTGTCGGTACGTCTCTTTGCGGGCTTCGTTAGATACGTGCGAAAGCGCGGTGCGGATTACAGTAGCAGCGTTGCGTTCGGAGATGTCTGCCAGTCCGCCCCCGCCAACAACGTTTTTTATAATCTGCCGTGTTGTCTGGCCTTGTACAAATCCCATCTTAACGCCGGTTACGAGGCGCGATACTTCCGTTTCACCCCAGCCTTCCATCAGCTTAGTGAAATCAACTGGCTTGTCGCTTAACGCCAGCGGTTGAAACACGGCAGCAGACCACACCTGCTCAGCGGTCGGGGTAACAAATTCCGCATTAACGTTAGCCGTGAGTGTCTTCACATTCCACTCAGCCTCATACGCCGCCAGTTCCTTGAGGTCTTCTGTCAGTTTAGTCTGCCAGTCGCCTGTAAGCCCCGTCAGTGCTTCTTCTAGGTCGCGTAACAGTTTATTCAGACGCGCGGTGCTTCGCCCGTCGTCGCCGAACAACAGCACCTGCCGTTTGATTTCGTCCCGCATCTCCTGAATGAATGGTGCGAGGTCTTTCACTTCACCGGATGCGTTGCGTTGCAGCCAAATCTGGTGGCTGATTAATGATGTCAGTAAGCTCATAAATAAACCCTGTGGCGCTAAAGTTAATAGCATACTATAAGAAAGCCCCTTTCGGGGCTACAGGTGAACTTATTGCTGAGTGGTGTCCTGCTGTTGCGCCGACTGCGGAATTTCTCCAGTTACCTGAGTAACAGCACCTAATGGTACAGGTGCATCCTCAATCGCCGTCATAATCTCCTCGTCGGTCCAGTCAGTTACCCCAGCCTTACGCAACGCGGCGTAGTAAGCAGTCGCCGGCAGTAAACCAGCGTTAATGTCCGCCATCCACTGTGCGCGATCTTGCGCTGTCATTGGTTGCAGGAAGAACTCCATGTTCAGCTTAAACTCAATCTCCGTGCCTTCGCGCAGGCCCAGCATCGCAGCTACCCAGCGCAACGCTTCGGTGTACGCCATGCTTACGTTACGCGCGATAGTCGCCATTACGGACGTGTCAGCGCCGCGTTGCAGGCGGGCAGATTCCGCGGTGATTTGCTGCGTAGGCGTGATAAGCTGCGCGCCAATCTGGATAGCCTGATTCTCTTTGTCCAGCATGTTCTGCTTGGCGAGGTTATTCTCTCCCGCCTGTACCAGAAACGCGTTGCCGCCGTAGCCGATATTGTGCCCTGAGCGTGAACCCATGCGCACGCCGTGAGGGTTGGCCTCTTGCCACTGCTCCATGCTCATATTCTCGCCGGGGGCAATGAACAAGGTAGGCTGCCCTACAACGAAACTTGATTCCTCATTATCCGCGCTGTTGCGAAAATGTCCGATATTTAATTCAGCCAACGGCAACAAAGGTGCATCATCAACAGTCGCGTCGTTATTACTCGCGCCAATAAACGTGAACGGGATTTTACCGCGCAACTGTTCGCCCAGTTCCGGGAAGATTTCTTTTACGTCGCCCTGCGCACCACCCTCTGCATCGAAGCGGTATATGCGCTGGCGGTAGCGCCCGTCAATCAGGTCGAGGACGCGGTATTGTTCACCAAACTTTGTTTCAAACTCGGCACCGGGTTCTGAATATTCCCATACCTCACGCAGCACTACCATCGTAACGCGGTTAACAGAACCCACGCGAGTGAGCCGCCAGTTGATGATGTTCTCTGCGGTATAGAATGCGATGACCGGGTTTAATAATCCTGCGTTCTGTTCGGCTGCCGTTGCTGCGGCTGTCTCCGGCGCATCCACCAGTAATCCGCCACGGCCTACCGAGTCAATTTCCATCAGCGTATCCTGCGCGTGCTGCCACAGGCCGACACCCGAGCCATCCGCATTACGCAACAGGTATTCCAGTTCACGCGGAATAATCTGCTCAGGATCTTTGCGCATCACTGAGCCGACCATGCCAGATAGGGTGCGCTTGGTGAAGTTGTAGCAGATAGCTCCGTTCTCATATTCTTCCTGGCGCTGGGTAGCGTAAGTTGGGTCCGGCTCGTTCTTCCCGACGTTTCGCAGGTAACGGATAAGGTCGCCTTCCAGCGCATGGCGCACCTTCTGCCATTTATCAAAGTGGTGCAGCCATTCCCGGTGTTTTGTCTTAACACCCTGATTTTGACCGTTCATAGTTAACATTGAATAATCCTCTTAAAGTGCGAAAGTCACCGGGATGTTGATTACAGGTTTAACCACCGGCATCTCGTAAACTACAGGATAGCCAAGCGCATCCGCCATATGGTCGATGATGCCGTCTTTAGCTGGCTCGCCGTTGTCGTCGTACGCCTGTTGCTCCAGCGTCTTGGCTATCTCAGGGCATAAGTGGTCGTTAACCCACAGCTTACCTTTTTCCAGCGCAGTATTCACGGCTAAAACACGGTCTTTAACTGGCGGGTTGGCGGATTTAGCCCGCACATCGAACCCGGCTTGCTGTAGTAAGGCGATGTCAGAGATGGACGCCGAGTTGGTCTTGCGGTTCTTTCCGCTGGCGTCCGGGTACACGACGATGCGGTGGCCTTGCGACTTCCACTTCTCAGTAATAACTCTCACGGTATCGGGCGTATCGAACAGGCCTTTCAGTTCTGCTACCGCGTGCCATCCGTCTTTACGTTGCACATACACGGCGCTTGCGTTCTTCGTAACGTTGAAGTCCTGCCCGATGTACAGCGTGTCGCCATGTTGAATTGTCTCTTTGCTGCGGTGCTTACGGCGGTCATAGGCGTAATACACGCTGCCGGAGGTCAGGTTGACGAACTCACCATTCAGGTACGCGTTAATCAACTGGGCCGGGTATGTCTCGGTCAGTGAGCTGATGTAATCGGGCGGCAGGAACCTGGCGTTCTCATGAGTCGAGGCCTGCACCATCGAGTAACTCGGCGTCGGGTTCTCTTTGAACTTGGCATAGACGAACTTGAACCCCTCCGGCGTCGTGGTAACGGAGATGTGGTTCACCACACCAGGGATAACCAGACGCATACGGGCAACGATTTTGTTCCATGCCAGTTCCGCTTTCTCACGGCTCAGTACGTCCAGCTCATCCACGACCGCTGCGGCTATTTTGAAACCGACGATAGAGCCAGGGTTATCCATCGAGCGGCAGATTACGGTGCCGATTACCGTCTTACCCCGCGTAACCACTACCTCTTTGTCGCCGGATTTAACCAGCACATCAAGGCCCAGGAGGTTAGCCGCTTCCTCAAACGTTGGGTAGAATATGTCACGGATAGCCGGGTATGTCGGACCGAAGTAGCCAAGGCGAGTTCCGGGGTGTTTAAGCATAAACGTAAGCAGGTCAAGACAGCCAACAAATGTCTTGCCACTGCCGAAACCACCAACATATGCCTTGTATTTGTTCTCGCAGTTAAGGAACAGCGCCTGAGGGGCGGATAGCTGAATACTCATTCCTCTACCTCACCCATGTTCGTTGTAACGATTTTACCTACAGGCTCCGCTACGGTGAACACAATCTCAGTTGGTGCCGTTTCTTCGGTAGATTCAACCGGTTTCTCTTTGCTTAAGCCCAGCTTAGCGGCAGCAAACGTGGCGGATATACCCGCTGCCCCTGTCTCAGTGAAATAGGCCTCTTCCAGCGCCTGAGCTGTTTCATAAGCTTCTGCAAACGCCGGAATCTCGCGTAACCACAGCTTAATAATCGGAATAGTGACGCCAATGTGTAAGGCGAAGCGGGCCAGTGACGGGGGTTTGTCCTGAATCAGTGGGCGTTCGTCACCCTTGGACGTAGGTACGAGTTCCCACGAGTTACGGTCAAAGAACCGGATTAACTCGTCGCAATAGTCCGGGTTCCACAACGCAGCGGAATTACGGGATGACTGATAAAGGCTCTGTTTGCCGCGTGGTCGTTTACGGCGACGGTTGGCGCTAACAGCTTCTTCATGCGCAGCTTTCACCACCTCAGGTGATGGTTGCTTAAGTGTAAGTTTCATATAACCCCCTGACATATGCGTCTGACCATCAGAGCGCATCAGACGCGCCCTACGCGTCTAAAGGGATTATATAAGGGGATTGGGCGGGATGTACAGAAAAGCCCTCCGTAGAGGGCTTGTATCAGTTGTATAAACCGTGTCGCGGTGCTCTTTTACCATCGCCGCCGTAGTGGTCGTTGGCTACCGCGATTGCCCAGGCGTTCGGGATAATTAACAGTTTCATTCCTCACTCTCCTCTCGTGCAATGCGTTGCTCAGTCTTCGTGACGCCACGGCGCGTGAATAGCACCGGGCTTGTCTTAACGTGTGTCATGAGACGGTTGTTATAAATTACATGGCGCTCGCAATCAACGTCTTTGCTGTACTTGCGAATCGTCATTTCGTTGATGCCGGTTTGTCGGCATGTCTCCGCCATCGTGCCGTATTCTTTAATCAGGTTCGGAATGCTGGTAATCATCCTAAGAAATTCCTCGTCGTCCACATCGCATTTGGGTATTTATTATCTCTGTCCTGCACCACGGCAATCATGTTACCGCGCTGCACGAGGCAGAAGTGTCGTTGTTGCTCGCCGTTGTGGCGACGCCAGATTGCTTCTTCGATTGCTGCGTCAATATTATCGAACATCAGTATCTACCCCACAGAAAGCCGACGGTCAACCTGATAAAATAACTAAGACCAACTAAACTTATAACCACTTCAAGGCTCATACTCTCACCCTACTATCTCATCGCCGAGCCACGCCGTTTCTCGTATATCGTCGACCACACAAGCGGCGTGCTCACGGCTAATTGCAAAAATGTAGAAGCTGAACTTCTTCCCGTCGGCGTCGATGTGGTTAACCGCGTAAGGTTTCCACAGGACACCATCAATGACTACTGGTTCAGGCGATTTCATCTGGCGACCATCCAAGACCACTAAGCAAGTCAGTAATCTCCAATTCGAGCCGTTGGCCAAATTCTGACTTAGTGCAATGCTCCGCCCACTCCCCAGATTCTAGCAACAAGCACATATTTTCTATGTCCGCCATAATAGTCAGTAGTTCTTTAAACGCCTCCAGCTGAAACTCGCCATTGATAGACAGTTGCCCGCCTAACGTCTGCTTCTCTGACTCCAGCACCAGGATACGGCGTTCAAGTGATGCGATTGTGATTTTAGGCATTGCTGTCACCTTTGTTCAGGTTGAAGCGGTTAATAAGCTCACGGCGAGTCTCATAAAGCGACTCCACCATTTGCTCAGCTACTGCGATTTTAGTGTTCAGGACGTGCATAACGTGACCAATATCTACGCCGTTGTTAACAGCCTCCACCATCATCTTTTCATATTCACGGTCAGTCATTTTTACGCTCTCCCCACATGCGATTGAGATACTTGTTCTTGTCCGGCCCCGGGAAACTGTTACGTTTCATCAGTTCCTCACGTGTCGGGAACTGGGTGTGACTGACTTTACGGCCCACACGTAACGGTTGGCTTACTTGACCTTGTTCGCTCATTTCTTCTCTCCTGCAAACTTAAATTTAGCCTCAAACTCCTTTCTACCAACACAATATTCTAAATATGAGTCATTGAATTTTATCAATGGGCAGTCCGCGATAAGTATGTGGTCCAACCCTACCGCGGTTACGATGAATCTGGCGTCATCCTCTTCACCCCACGAATAATCACTCCTGTAGATGCCACCGACGGTAACTTCGCTCATTTCTTCTCTCCTGCATACGCTGCCTTCAGTGTCTGCATCGCGGCGAACCAGAACGCGTCCGCTGGAATGCTGTTGCTCAGGTTACTAACGGCGATACGTGCCATCAGTTGCGCGTCTTTGAATGCTTCGATATCTGTTATTTTCATTATTCAGCCTCCTCGCGGTTTAACGCTTTAACGGTTATGACTATATCAAGAGGATTTATGCGTGTTAGATACCCATTTACATCAACCTTAAGCCAGCCACTACCGTAAACCCCGGCATCAAGATGAGCTTCGGCGATAGCATCTATGTTGTTTGTCCTCATACGTAACGCTTCATTCTGCCACTTAGTGTCTTTCATCTTCTCTACTCCGTTATCGTTGTCGATGGAGTAAATATAATTGGTGTCAGAGTAATAGTCAACTAGTCATTACAGAAAATAGATAAAAAAATCCCGGCTGGGTCAGGGCCGGGAGAAACAGAGAGCAGAGGGGTGATACAGGAGGTGATTTAAGTATCGTCGGATTAGTATTAAGTGTCAACCTTCGCCGTAGTCGATCTGCTCGTCGATATCGTCACGAGATTTAACTGGGTTGGTGAACTCTTGCAGTGCCATAATGGCCTCCAGTAAGCAAATACGAAAAACTTGGCATGAACAGAATACTAAACGCCTTCGTATTCGTCCATCATTTTACCGCCCTCCCGATAGCAACCGCCTCTTGCCACGGTTTACCGTCGAACAATGCCAGACGCCCGGCTGTACGGCGGCGCAGGCCGAGTAACGGTTTGCCGTTCTGGTTGATAAACAGCGCCAGCTTAGCCCGCAGCGTAGCAATGTCACCTGCGCGCAGGGCCTTACCAGTACCGGTAGTAGCCGCGATAACGCCAGCACCTGCGTTAAACACCAGGTCGCATACTGCGTCGAACTGGCCCTGCGTCAGTGAGTGATGCGCCGCGGCATCAACGGCGGCTACCGCCTTAGCCATATCGCGATTGAGTAGCAGGAGGCCTTGCCCCGGCGTGATAGTCTGACCAGGCTTAACGTCTGCGCCATAATGCCCGTAGCCTATAGTCAGGTACTTCTCATCCGGCGTAGCGCGGTACGCAGTTCCACGGAAGCCTTCGAACTCGGCGCAGAAATGCAAGCCATTATCTGAAATGTTTCGAGACACGCTTATGCCCTCCTTTCGACTGGTAATGCAGCCACGACTGGCGAATCTGTCGCAGCGCTACCAGGGTGATTAATGTTTCCGGCAGCGTCGGTGACATGCTGCCCTGTAGCAGGTGGATGCAACCGGCGGCGCAAACAATAGCAGTGAGGATATACAGCACACGCCCAAACAGGCCATCATCTACGCTGGGGTGGTATACATTAAACAGCGATGTGCCCCCGATTGCGAGCATACCGCCAAACCAGAATAACTCAGTCATTGCTACCTCCGCGACGTGCGATGTATTCTCCGGCGACAATGCCAGAGAGACGGGAATAAATCGGCATCCAGAGAATAGCAATGATGAACCCAAGGCCCGCTATTTCGCGTTCACCTGCGATACCGAACCATTGAGCGGCGAGAGGCGCACCGAATACGGCACACGCAAAGCCAGTGGCGAGAAAACAGAGAGCATCGACAGGGCCGGTAATAGTGGCTTTATGTTGCCGTAGGCCTATTACTCCGCCAGCTAGTGCGGCAGCCAGAAGCCAGCCTGTCACAGTTTCAGTAAATTTATCCAAGATGAATCCTCCAGGTGCGTATTTAGTATGCTGTACCTGGAGGATACCACGGTTAGGAATTATCCGAATAATGGTTTGGTAATAATCTTGCCCCCCGTGTTTATGTCGAACTCTGCAGCTACCGTAACAGCGCGTGTTGCGGTGTTACCTAAATACATAGCTGCGCGCGCGAAATCAGCCCCTGAACCGACGGCGAAGTAGCTATCAACAATTGGGACAACGCTGCTATTTGACTCCCATTTTTTATCGAACGACACATAGAAGATACGTTGGGTATGTTTCTCATATACGATAGCCTGGAAGTTATACTCATAAGTACGCATAGTCAGGATATTTGACACCTGAACGAGCATAGTTCCGACACCCGCGTCACCGGCGACCCCGATAACATAAGCATCGTTCTCGTATATCTTGGTATCGGTGTTGCAGAACGTGTCTCCGCAGGTAACCCGGGTGTCGCAGGCCATCGTCTTACCGTCAAACGCGATAGTAGTCATGCTTTCTCCAATATTCAGCCAGTCGTTGTGCTGGTGTCTTCCGGCGCTCATGTAATTCTAGATACGTCGGATGCGTGTTGAAATGTCTTTTACGTGGTGACAGCGGCGCTTTGCCGCTGTGTTTCATGATGTCAGTTGCGAGTGTCATTCCACCCCTTCCACATGTGTAAACGACCCACAATTCGGACACTCTACGTAATCTGGGAACTGGTCTTTGTATTTCTGTAACTCGGCTTCGAGTTTCGCGTAGTCTTCGTATAAAACAATTCGCCCCTCGTCTTTTGGGTACACCATATATTTCCCGGCTATTTCGTATCTCTGTACCATCTTATTTCTCCTGCTTACCTAATCGCTTCGTTGAACATGTTGCGCGCACCTCAGTATCAATCGGCTTATCCTGAAACAGGAAGTGCGCGTTCTCTGCGTTGCGTGCTGCAGCCTGGCACGCCTCAAGTGAGTAAAACGTTTCTGTTGCCGCTAGTTGTAACTGGCCCGCGGTCAAAGTCCAGATGAAAAGGAGTGTGGTCATTCGTAGTGAACCTCTTTTTCTCCCCCACAAATACGACACTTATCCGTCTCTACCCCCGCGCAATACTGCACAACCCTCCAATCGTGCGCACATCCTTCTGACTTAGTCACACCGCAATTAACACATACAGCCGGTGACTTACCGCCAACAAATCGCCAGTTATGATAACACTCCTGGGTATCATTTTTACGGCAGCCAGATTGCTCAGGCGCATCGCTAAGAGCGTAATCAATCGCGCGTCGATACTCACTGCCTGTGTGCTCAAGCTCTTTCTGCAACTCAGCCGCCAGCGCCGAAGCATCACGTAACTGGTTCTTGAGCGACAACACCTCATGGGCCAGGTCTTCGCACTGTTGCTTGTATGGGTTTTTCGTTAGCTGCTGCCGTAACTGGTTAAGCAGGAACTCGATTACTGCGTCATTTGCGTTCTGCATTTTTAGCCTCTCTGTTCATAAGTTCCAGTAATAACCGAGCGGTCTGGCGTTCACGGGTATTCCTAGGTGACAATGCGTAGAACTCTAGTACCTCGCGTGATGGTTCTTGTACCGGTTTGTTATTCATGCTCTGTCTCTCCTCTCGTTTCGATAACTGAATAGTAGTCTATTATATCTACGTGTGCAAGTAAATTTTATTGGTGTTTAAGAGAAAGTCTCTCTTCTCTAATCCAGTAGTACCTCGGCCTCTTAGCCCACTGTCGCCAGCGCATAACCCGATACGTGTTGCCGTTGGTAGCTACGATAAGACCGAATCGCTTTTCTCCGTTACGCCCGACCCAGGTTACGATGTCATTTGGTTTCATTGTTGCATCTCCTGCAATAGTCGCTTCGATTGTTGCGTTTCGTGAAATAGAACAAAAATGAGAAAAATGATACGCTGCTGTGTAGCAGCGTAAGTCACTCAGTAAAATCCCAAACTATTGTTACAATATAACATCACACTTCCGGCGGCTCTGGTAACGGCATCCAGTAGACTACATCGTCAATCGGCTCATCATCGTCATACTCCAACGCAGCTATGAAGAACCCTTTACTCCGTGAGTAAGAAATCCCGGACATTACTATGCCGTCGAAGCAACAAACAATAATGTCTCCCGTTTCTTCCGGCATCCGCTCACTACACTTAATCCACTCGCCCATAACTCACCTCTGATTCGTGATAAACAAAACCCCAGCTTTCCACGCACGCCACGCAAGACGCGTCTTAACGTTCAGGTACTCTTTCTTCGAACCCTTGTTAACAGGCAACCCCTCGACGACGGCCCAGCGTTCAAATGCTTCTCTCATAACTTAGCCCTCCAGAATCACATATTCACGTCGACGCACGTACAGTTCTTCCCCGCAATGCTCAACGGTGCACCCGTAATCGTTATAAGTTATAACCTCGAACTCATCTCCGACGGAGACGCCAAAGTAGCGCAGTGAATGGTCGCCATAACCCGGCGGAAGAACATAATCAACGTCGATTATTCGAATCCCCACACCAGCCCCCATAACGCGTGCACCACACAAACGGCGCTGACAATTAAAATAAACGTGTAATTATTCACGGCAACCTCCCTCAGAGTCGTCGGCACTGGCATCATGATTCGATGTCGTTCGTATGGAACGTAAACTATGAAGCATTCTTCCCGCAGAAGCTGTGATAATTGTTACCCCACCTAAAATAACAACTTCGTATCTGTTTACCCGGAAATGCACTTCTTCCAGTTCATGGTGTTTCAGTTCTTCAAATAATTCTTCCATCACTTCGCCCCTTTGAATTTAAAATTGTTGCCGATGAGTAGTAGCTCATTTATGTCGCAAACCAGCACAGATACTGACCCGCTGATATAAAGAGAACGGACTATATACGACCTTCGATACACAGTACTCTCTTTTTCGATAACTCCATAGATGCCGTCTGCGGTTCGCACCAACTGACCCTTCTTAAACATAACCCCCACTCATCTGTCTCGTTTCGATAAGTGAATAGTAGCCTATTATATTGGGGTGTGCAAGCGAAGATTCGTTGCCGTTGTGATTCTTCGTTTTCTTAAAAGAGTACGCAACGCAGTGGGTGGGCGTTAGCCCACCCCAGCGGAGTGAAGTACTCGCTACCTTGCTTACGGCAACTATAGAAACTTTAATTATCAGTGACTTGGGTATTTAGGCGTGATTAACAATAGACTTTGGCCCTTCCGAAAGCGCCAGCGGAACTACACTCAAGTGCCTGATGGCACGCGTTGCGTTCCCTGCCGCTCCGCGGTCGCTTGCGATATCTCACAAGCTCAGTGAAGCTTAGCATATTTTTAAGTAAAAGTCAATACCAGTAGCATCTTTTGTATCTTAGTGCTTTGTGTGTTGTTTTGGTTGCTTTTACAAAGTTACCGCTTTATACTTCACTACATCTTACACAGGAGAGCGTGAAATGACTATAAACGAGGTTGCAGAATTAATCGGAGTTACTCGCCAGACAATAAACAACTGGATTAAAAGCGGGAAGTTCCCTGATTGCAGCGTTAAAGTAATGGGCCGCCGTATGCCGGGTACGTTTGACCGAAATAAAGTAGAAGCGTGGGTTAAGGAGAATGTGAGATGAAAGGTGTAATTTTTCACGATAAAGAGAACGACAGTGCATTTCTGGTCCACTCCGCACAAGACGGCTATGCTCTGTGTTTTAACGTTTCTTGCAAACTTGATACGTATGAGCCATTTTGCATTACGGAAGAATTACAGTTGATTAGCCTTCGCCGTCTTAGCACAATGTCGGCCGCTATAGATGTTACCGACCACTTGGATTATGTTTATCATTATTTTGGGTGTGATTTAGTTCCTTGCTATTACAGAAAATATTCACATTTAATGGAATGTCTGGCTAAACGTTAAAAGAAAGCCCCGACGCGGTGAACGCCGAGGCCAAATTACTTGCTGAAGGAATATACACATGTCCGATGTAATTTTATCCTATTCATGGTCTCGCCGCAACGCGCGGGCGGAGAAAAAGGATATAAACGTCAGAACCACTCACACGGCAACACTGGACGACCTTAAAGAGTTAATCCAGCCACTTGACGCCGTTCGTGACGGGATTAACCCAAAGACCGCGCCGGGGTACATTACTGCCGCGTGCGGCTCAACACACAGCACCGTGAAAGACCCGGAAACGGGCGAGTTTAAACAGGCGAGACGGGGCTTCTTCTACCGCTGTGACGCGTCAGTAAGTAAATCGTCACTGGCTTATCTGGATTTTGACAGCGCGACGCCAGAAGAGTATCAGGAAGCTGTGCGTCTGGTTAAGCGCAGCCGTGTAGCAATGTGCCTTTACACCACGGCATCACACACCGACGAATCACCGCGTTTCCGTGTCGTCATGCCGCTGGCGCGTCCGGTAGAGGGTGGTGATATCATCCGCGTCCGCCACGGGCTGCTGGAGCACTTCTTTAAAGGCATGGGTGCTGACCGCAGCGGGTTTACCCTGTCCCAGCCGATGTACCTGCCGCCAGTTAACTCTGAGGTCGTCTGGTCTCGCCGAAATGGCATGATTGACCCTGACCGTCTGCTGGAAGGAGTCCCGGATTACGAGGTAAGCAGCGCATCCGACTACCAGATACCGGAAGAACTGCGCACAGCGTTTACGGACGCGTTCGAAGCACTGGCATTCGAGTATGGCGGTGTCATTACACCACGTGGTCTGAAGATGCCAGCGACGCCTGAGCACGCCGAGAACTACAGTGACCCGACACCGCGCCCGGATGATTTCCTGCTGTGCTTCCCGCGCGAGGGCTACGCTGCGCCTAACGTAACCATGATTCACGACACCGACCTAACGGCAACAGAGGGGATGTCGCCGAAAGAGGTGTGGAAATACGCTTGCGAAGCGACAGGGCTGCCGTTCAGTGAAGTCGCTGAGGCCATCGGCTGGGGTGCACGTGAAACGGTCGAATGTAGCCTTGACGACCTGGAAGACGACGACTCTGAGGAAGACGATTTACCGGAACCGGTAAAGGCCGATTTCGTCGTCGAGGGCTATATGCCGTCGGACTGTATCTGGGATATTGTCGGTGAGTCCGGCACATATAAGTCTTTCTACACCCTTGGCATGATGTACCTGAGCGCTGCCGGATATCGGTTTGCAGGTGCGGACACCCAACGCTGCCATCACTTTTATATCGATGGTGAGGGCGGTGCAGCTACGCGCACACGTATTGATGCGCTCGCGGCTAAGTACGGAGAGGAAGGGAAGAACTACATCCACGTTATCGATATGGGCGACGTCGGCAAACTGAAAAGCCTGATTAAGCTGATGCGCGAAACTGCTGGCGATGAGCCAATTGGCATGGTTGCGTTCGACACCCTTAACCAGACGCTGGCCCTGACGATTGATAAGTTCGACGAGAATAGTTCATCAACGGCAATCGGTATGGGTAAAGTTATAGCCATACTGAAAGAAGTCCGCGACGCGACTAAAGCCGCCGTTGGTGTGGTCCATCACACGCCAAAAGGTGGAAAGAAAGCCCGTGGCAGTGGTGCGCTGTATGCGGGTGTCGATGTGGAACTGACAATTGAACGTGCAACCGACCGCCAGATTAACGTGTCACACACTAAATTTAAGCACGGGCCGCAACAGAAAACGATTGGCATGGTGCTGGAGTCAGTACAGTTCCGTGAAGCCCCTCCTCCGAAGGCGTACCGCGCGGTAGAATTCATCGGCAGCACCGAGGAATACGGCACAATCGTAAACCTCGACCTACCGGAGCCACATAAGGCGCTCGTGTTGATGCCGTGGGGCTTTGAGCCATTCAAGACTGACGAAGAGAAAGAGAAGGAAGAAGGGCTGACAAAGGAAGGTAAAGAAAATGTACGAAAAACCGTAGAGAACGCAGTAAACAGTTCAGAAGCCACGATACTGGCTGCGTTTGAACTGGCGGAGGGAACCTACAACGGCAACGAAGGTATCACAGTAGCCGCAGCTAATAAGCTTGCGCAGTCTGACCCTAATGCAAAGGCGTTCAACTCTAAGGAAGCTATAGAGCGCGGTAAGATTAAGAAAATGGTTGAAGCAGGATATCTTGTACCCGGTACTGACGAGAACAATCAGATAATACCTGGGCGATACAGGCTAAACACCAGGATTAACGACAGCAAGATACCGAAGACCGTGTACGAACCGAACGAAATGCTGGTAGTGACTGAGGAGGATTTGGAATAGGTAAAAAGAAAGGGGCGTTAAGCCCCTTGAGTCTGGTCACCGAAAGCTAACCACTCTGGCTTAACTTCGAGAACTTCCGCAAGTTTAAACAGAGTGGTGCGACGGACATCTTGAGTTACGCCGAGGGCAAGTTGGTTAATCGCCCCCTGGGAAACGCCGACCAGAGTAGCTAAACGGCGCTGGGACAGGCCAAGCTCTTTACGGCGTTGCTCCATACGAGCGCCAATTGGTGACTGTTGCATAATGGTTACTCCTTAGCTGATTGATATGTGAATAGTAGCATATTAATTTTTTGATAAAAAGCGTTGACAGGTGAATAGTTTGCTATTATAGTTAGCTCATACCAAACGAGAGGAGAGAAACAAAATGCACACAGATAGCATAACAATAGTATTACTAGCGTCGATAGCAATCCTGATGTATGTAGTATGTGTGCTAGTTAAGGACACGGTATCAGACTACATAAATAGACGTAATTGATATATTTATCTAAAACTTACACTTATAAACAGGAGAACAAATAATGTTAGAACAATTTCTGAAATTACTGGAACGTTTCGTAGTTGCACATGAACTGATTGCAGCTAACAGTGCGAAACAGCCAGCACAAGTTGCAGCGCCTTTAGAAGTAGAGACGGTAGTGTATGCCAAAGAAGAGGTATCCGAGTGCGCCGAAGAAGTAACAAAAGAAATCCCGGTAGAAGGTGAAGAAGTTATCGACACTAAACCGGCGGAAGAAGAGAAACCGAAGCGCAAGCAACGTAAAGCTAAGGTAGAGGATCCTGCGCCAGAGCCGGAAGAGGATAAAGAAGAAGTCGATTACCAGTCTCTGCGTGACCAGATTCAGGCTATCGACGATGCGATTAACGAAGGCCCGAGCGATGCCGCGTGTGACGACTCCGATGAACTGCTGGAAGAGTTCACCGGTAAGAAGATGAAGATTGCCGCGATTAAAGACGAAGACCTGGCCGAATACCTGGAACGCCTGACGGCGATTAAGAACAAGTATTTCGAAGAAGAATAACCACTTAACATATGCTGCCCTCATTAGTGAGGGCAGCAAACAGAGGGTCAAGGTATGATTGTTAAAGATATTAACAGCGATGAAGCCAGAGTTAGCCTCGAGGTGCGCAACACCATACAGGGCAAGCAAAAAAGAGTAACACTAGATTTTGACCCAGCCGACGAAATGACAGGGCTGTCGTTTATGGAATACACCCCAGACATGGCGCGAGAACTTGCCAAAGCGCTTATTTCTGCCGCAGATGAAGCGGAGGAAGCGGAGGAAGCGGAGGAAGATCAATGATTTACCAACTCTACCGCGGCATCGACCGACGAGATAACACAGAGGCGTTGTGGCTGTTGCGTGCACCGTCGGGTGCGCACCAGATGGAAGAGATGGCCTACCTAGGAAAAGTACCGAAGCCGAAAGATATAGGCCGTCACCTGTCGCAGATTAAGCGCACGACATTCGCTAAGCCTGACTTTTATGTCTTCGAATCAATGTATAGCTGGGCGATGCATTGTGACCATAAGACACGACATTTAATTGACCAGTGGGAGGTCAGGGTATGACGAACCGTAAAGCGCGACTTCTATTTGTTAGACGTCACCAGCCTTTTCGAGTGAGTAACTCAACTTGGCTGATTATTTTCAACCGTAGCGGCGACACGGTTGCCTGCAAACGCAAAACGCGTAAAGTTAAATGGGGTTGGAACTTATGAGCATGAAGCTAAAAGAACGCGGCGGCAATAACGATGTGCACGCCTTACTGTCGCCATCAGGTGCTAAAAAGTGGCTTACCTGTGCCGCATCACTGGCCTGTGAAAAAGACATCCCGAACACATCCGGTAAAGCTGCCGTTACGGGGACCGCATGTCATACAATAGCAGAAGTGCACCTAAACGCCTATATCCGGGGCACTGCGCTGCCGTTAGAACGCGAAGTCGGCGCTTACGTGCTGGATGAAGGTAAAGGCCAGATTAAGGCGCTAATCAGCCCGATGGAAGGCGCGGTACTGATTACAGCGGACATGATTGAGCAGGTGCGAAAGTATACCGACTACTGCAAAGCTATTATCGACGTAGCGACTTACGCCAAGCTTGAAATGCGCGTCAATCTTACTGAGGTACTGCATCCGGGATACGAAGGCGTTGAGACATTCGGAACTGCAGACCTCGTTGCCGTTCAGGAACTGGCGAACACTGACGAACACATGCTCATTATCGGCGACCTGAAAACAGGACGGCATCGTGTAGAAGCGAAAGAAAACAAGCAGCTTATGCTCTATGCTCTCGGTGTTTATCGCCGACTCAAGAGACGTTATAACATAACAACTGTTCGTCTGGTCATATTCCAGCCGTATGCCGGTGGTGCGTCGGAGTGGGATATCTCGGTTGAAGGTCTTGAACTGTTCGCTAAGTTCGCACAGAAACGCGCGCTGTTAGCACTCGATGCGTACTTCCGCGGTAAGAAGAACCTGAAAGCGTCGGACTTCAAGCCGTCGGCGGACGGTTGCCAGTGGTGTAGGTTCTCAGAACAGTGTGCCGCCAGAACGAAGACGGTTAATTCGGTACTGGCAGAAGAACTGGAGGACGACTTCGCGCTGGAATTGACACTTGAGCAACTCGTCGCTGAGTATGAGAAGTTGCCGTTGTTGCGCCAGCACATCGACAAGGTTGAGAAAGCTATGGCTGCCGCGTTGCATTCCGGTAAGAAAGTGCCGGGTTACAAGCTGGTAGAAGGTCGTCCGGGTAATCGTGCGTGGAAAGACGCTGACAAGGTGGCTGAGGCATACGGCACTATGCTAAACAAAGTTGTTCTCATGACGCCGAGCGAAGCGGTTAAGGTTATACCGGAAGAAGAACTGAAAGACTTCATCACACGTAAGCCAGGTGCACCGTGCGTAGCAACGGCAGACGACAAACGGCCTGAGTGGAATCAGGTAACAGAGGAGGATTTAGAATGAGTAAATCAAGTACAGTTGAGCAATTGCGCCGGGCGTATTTAGATGAGTTTATGGCCCGAAAGAAAAGAGGACTAGTGCATGTTCTTCACAGAAGCAAGTCTAAGGCTGTTGACCGGGTATTTAGAATAACCTCGTACAAAGCCTTTTTAGAGATGTGTAAGAAAGAAGATTTAGAATAAAGTGTTGACTACTGAATAGTTAGCTATTATAGTTCTAATCACTGGCCGGGCAGCTCCCGGAGTAAACGAAACTTAAAAGCGAGAAATCAAATGGGACTGAAATTAAATCTGCGTAAAGTAAACACTGCATGGGTTAACGTATTCGAACGCGAAAAAGACCGTGAAAACGACGATGGCTCTATCACTAAAGGTCAGTACAGCGCCACTATCATCCTGCCGTCTGACCATGCGCAAATCGACGAAATGTACGACACCGTTTACGCGGTTGTAGAAGAAGCACTGGGGGCCGCCGCTGCCGAGAAGTGGATGAAGTCAAACTACGGCGAAGGCAAGCACATGGATAAATGTGCTATTAAGGACATCGCCGAGCGTGATAATCCTTTTGAAGACTTCCCTGAAGGTTTCTACTTCAAAGCGAAGGCGCAGAAACAACCTCTGATTGTAACCTCTAAAAAAGGTGAAACTCAGGTAGAGCCAGACTTCAATGTCGAAGGTGAACAGATTGAAGGTGAACAGGTTTACAGCGGCTGCGTTGCTAACGTAAGCGTGGAAGTCTGGTTTAGCCAGAAGTACAAAGTTCTCGGTGTTAACCTGCTGGCGATTAAATATGTCGGCGAGGGTAAAGCGTTCGGTGGTTCTAAAGTTGCGGCCAGCGTCAATGACCTGGAAGACGACGAAGAAGATGAAGCACCGCGCCGCGAACGTCGTCGCCGTGGTTAATATCTGAATATGTTTAATTAAGGCCCTTTATTGGGCCTTTTTACTAAGGGTCGAAATAATGAGTTACCTGTTCTTGGACTTTGAAACCTTCTCCGAAGCCGATTTGAAGAAAGTCGGCTCCTATGCCTACGCCGAACACCCGACTACCGGAGTGCTTATCTGCACCTACGCCTTCGACGATGAACCTGTTCAGGTATGGGATTGCACAGACGGCAGCGACATGCCAGGCGATTTGCACCGTGCACTGCGCCGCCTGGTTAAGCCGAACAGCCGTATCAAGATGGTCTGGCACAACGGCTCAATGTTCGACCGTCTCATCATGAAGCACTGCTGGGACTTCGATATTCCGGTCAGCAACACCATTGATACGATGATTTGGGCGTTTCGCCACGCGCTGCCGGGGTCACTCGATGCGTTGTGTGAAGTGCTTGGGGTATCTGCGGACAATGCAAAAGACAAACGAGGCAAGGCGCTGATTCAGCGTTTCTCTAAACCTACGCCGAAGAACTATAAAATCCGTCGCTACACTGCCGAAACGCACCCGGACGAGTGGGCGTTGTTCATCAAGTACGCCGTGAGCGACATAACAGCGATGCGTGAAGTATTCCACAAGCTGCCGCGTTGGGGTAACTCCGAGTTCGAGGACCGGGTTCTGGAACTGGACCAGTTAATCAACGACCGTGGGTTTAAGGTTGATGTCGCTCTGGCGGAATCCGCGATTGAAGCCGTAGAGAAACACAAGGCGCAGTTGCAGGAAGAAGCTCAGCGTAAATACGGCGGCTCGCTAACCGGCAAAGACTTCCTGCCGATTCTGCGTGAACTGGCCCCCGCTCACCGCATTCACAATGCGCAGAAGTCAACACTTCATGACCTGCTGGCGGACGAGGATTTACCGGACGATGCGCGCACGATTATAGAAATGCGCCTGGGCGCGGCGTCAACTGCGTCTACGAAATATAACCCCCTGCTGTTGGGCCGTTCTTCTGACGACCGCCGCCGTGGTTGCTTGCAGTACGGCGGGGCGAAACGTACTCTGCGATGGGCGGGTAAAGGCTTCCAGCCACAGAACCTGGCGCGCGGGTACTATCATGACGATGAACTGGATAAAGGAATTGCGGCGCTACTTAAGGGGCGCGCGCATCGCCGTTTTGACGTAGCCAAACTAACGGCATCGACGGTTCGTAGCTGCATTATCCCGGAAGCAGGACATAAGTTTGTCGTCGCCGATTACTCTAACGTCGAAGGCCGCGGGTTGGCATGGCTGGCAGGAGAAGAAACCGCGCTCGATACGTTCCGCGCCGGACTGGATATTTACTGTGTAACCGCAGGTAAGATGTTCGGCATGGACCCAGATGACATTAAGAAAAACTTCAAGGAAATCAGACAGATAGGCAAGGCTTGCGAGCTTGGCCTAGGCTATGAGGGGGGCGTAGGAGCGTTCGTTACGTTTGCTAAAAACCTAGGTCTTGACCTTATTGAGATGGCAAAAACAATGGACGGGACTTTCCCTGACCATATATGGGCCGCTACGGCACGGGGTTACGAGTGGGCACGTATTCAGGAAGCCAAGCGCCCCCCGCGTCCCGGTGAAAAAGATGACAGACCTTCATATATTCTTGATAAGAAAGTCTGGCGTACATGCGACGCGATCAAGCGTATGTGGCGTGAGTCACACCCGGAAACAGTAGCTTTCTGGCGCGACCTTAAAGATGGAATTTTAGCCGCTGTAAGAAATCCGGGTCGTGAGTTTTGGGCAGGGGCGCATCTGCGCAAGAATGGTGAACGCGCCATCCGAATCTGGAGAACAGTAGAAACCGATTCGTCCGGCAGGAAAGTTCCCGGTTGGTGGTTGTGTATGGAGTTGCCGTCGGCTCGGATTCTATCGTATCCAGGAATCGGCGTTAGTGTGACAAAAGAAACCGACGAAGACGGACGGGTAAACACAAATGTGCGAATCAAATACCAGGGTGAAAACCAGTTAACCCGCCAATGGACCACCCTGTACACACACGGCGGCAAGGCCTGTGAAAACATTGTTCAGGCGCTGTGCCGTGATTTACTTGCGTATGCAATGGTTAATGTTGAGGGTGGTGGGTATCCTATCGTGCTTTCTGTGCACGATGAACTGGTATGCGAAACCCCGGATACACCGGAGTACACGGTGGCTGAGCTGGAAAAATTAATGTGCGCATTGCCTGAGTGGGCCGAGGGGTTCCCTTTAGTCGCAGAAGGCGCGGAGATGAAACGTTATGCTAAGTAAACTGATTGTCACAGCACTGGCGGGATTCGCCGCCGGTGTCTACTGTCACGAGGGCCAGTACGGCATGATGGTCGCCGTATTGCGTATGTTAATCGCAATTTATCTGTGGGTGCTGGAATGAAAATTTACTGGTTCTACGAAGAAGACTGCCGAATCTGTCCGCGCTGTGGGATTGAACATACTAAACGCGAGGGGTGCGTATTATGATAACTATAATCGCTGTACTTGTAGCTTTATTACTGGGCGCGGCTATTTTCAGCAGGATAATCGGTTAATGACCCCGGAAGGCAAGATTCAGAAATACGCAAAAGAGCGATTCGAGGCCATCGGGGGCCTCGTTCGTAAGTTGTCGTACGAAAATAGAATAGGCGCCCCCGACCTGCTGGTAATTCTCCCCGACGGCATCATCTGGTTCGTCGAGGTAAAGAAAGACGAAAACACGAAGCCAGACCCTCACCAGCTACGGGAACATGAGCGGATGCGTAAACGTGGCGCAAATGTTTTTGTCGTTGGCTCGTTCAAACAGGTTGACGACCTAATAGCAAACTATTATAGTTAGTCATACACCAACAATATAAGGAATTGAGAAATGAAACACGAATATGACCGCAAACCCGCACGTGACATCGTACCAGGTGACATGATTTTCAACGTTAAGACGCGCCAGCCTGTCGCCGTTGATACGGTGTTCGTCGAGTCGAACGGTAAACTGGTTATCGAGGACGTAACAGGTAACGTTACGGCGTTCGGGCGTAAAGAACTGGTGCTGGTGCTGAAATGATTATCTGGTCACTGTTTGACGGTTCGGGCCTTATGGTCCAGCCGTGGGCGGAAGCAGGCCATACTTGCTATTGTTTCAATTACGATGATGCCGACCACGGCGACTACAACACTGCCGGCGCTAAGGTTCAGCACGAGAATATTCACTATGTAAACGCATGGATTGATAACAAGTTCGACTTCGACGTAGCGCCAGATATTATTTTCGCGTTCCCGCCGTGTACTGACCTTGCTGTAAGCGGGGCTGCGCATTTTGAAGCTAAGCGTAAAAAGAATGCAACGTTTCAGGTTGAAGCAGTTATCACATGTAAAGTAGCGGCTCGTCTGGCGAAGAAATACAACGTGCCGTATATGATTGAGAATCCGGTTAGCGTGCTTTCCTCTATGTGGCGTAAGCCAGATTATACGTTTGACCCGTTCGAATACGGCGGCTACTTGCCAGAGGATGATACACACCCGACCTTCCCCGAGTACATAAAGCCGCGAGATGCGTATCCTAAAAAGACGTGTCTGTGGGTTGGCAACGGCTTCGTTATGCCGGAGGTTAAGCCCGTTGCCGTTGGTGCTGGGTATTCTGACCAGCACAAGAAGTTGGGGGGCAAGAGCGCGCGCACTAAGGTAATCCGCTCGTTAACTCCGCGTGGTTTCGCAAAAGCAGTTTACGAGGCTAACCATGTCTAAATTCCAAAGGCGCGAATACCAAAAGCTCATGACTTCGTTCATGCTACAGCACCCACGTTGTAATATCTGGTGTGGTATGGGAGGGGGTAAAACCTCCTCTACTATGTGGGTCCTTAACAGGCTGTTCCGTAATGGGCAACTTACGGACGACGACCGCGTGTTAATCCTTGCCCCGTTACGTGTTGCGTCAGGTACGTGGCCCGCGGAACAGGAGAAGTGGAATTTCCCTACGCTACGTGTAGTAGACGCAACCGGTTCAGAGAAGCGCCGCATCGCGGCGCTGGAGTCCGACGCTAATGTGGTGTGCACTAACTACGAAGTTATCGAGTGGCTGATTGACTACTATGGCAAAGACGACTGGCCTTTCACGGTTATCGTCGCTGATGAGAGCACGAAGCTGAAATCTTTCCGTAGCCGTTCTGGTGGCAGTAAGCGGGCAAAGGCGCTCAGTAAGGTAGCATTCGGGAAGGTTAAGCGCTTCATTAATCTGACCGGTACACCATCGCCTAACGGCCTCAAAGACCTTTGGGGCCAGAACTGGTTTATAGACGGCGGCGAGCGTCTTGGCTCTTCATACACCGCGTTCACCGACCGCTGGTTTAATTCGGTACAGAAGGGTAAATCCGCTATGGCACGGGAGTATCACGCGCGCCCGGGTGCGGATAATGAAATTCATCAGAAGATGAAAGACATCAGTCTAACCATCGACCCCGCCGAGTGGTTTGGATGCGAGGCGCCCATTATCGTACCGGTTGAAATCGACCTGCCGAAGAAAGCGCGTCAGGCGTACATCGATATGGAGGAAAAGTTATTTGCGGAACTGGAGAGCGGAGAAGTTGAGGCGGCTAACGCAGCGGCGAAGACGTCGAAGTGTTTGCAGATTGCATCCGGTGCCGTGTATGTATCAGGGCCGGACGGCGAGGCAACGAAAGACTGGGAGAAAGTACACGATACGAAACTGGATGCGCTGGAGTCCATTGTTGAGGAGTTACAGGGCGCGCCGTTACTGGTGGCCTATCAGTTTAAACACGAACTGGAGCGCATCCTGAAACGTTTTCCGCAGGCGCAGGCGTTTGCCAAAGGTGCTAAGGGTAACAAGCAGATGGAAGCGTGGAACAGAGGTGAAATCGAGATTTTGTGTGTGCATCCGGCGTCAGCCGGGCACGGTTTAAATTTACAGGACGGCGGACATCATCTGGCGTTTATTTCGCAAGGCTGGAACCTTGAGCACTATTTGCAGGTTGTTGAGCGCATAGGTCCAACCCGTCAAAAACAAGCGGGCTATAATAGAGCGGTATTTATCTACCATATAATCGCAAAAGATACCTTGGATGAAGTAGTTGCGGCTCGTACCGACGAGAAAAAGCAAGTACAAGACATATTACTAGAGTATATGAAGCGCAGAGGTAAAAAATGACCTATTGGGATGAGATTTTCAATTACGACCACAATACCGGGGTACTATCATGGAAAAAGTGGCGTAGGGGTGCAAAAAGAAGTTTAGTAGCAGGCACAAAGGAGCGCGATGGGTACGTGCGCGTGAAACATAAAAACAAGCATATCCCTGTTCACAGAATAATTTGGGATATGTGCAACCCTAATGATGTTCTGACTACAGGATTTGAGATAGACCATATAAATCACATAAGGGATGACAATAGAATATTAAACTTGAGAAAAGTAGCTAAGATTGATAACAACCGCAACACGACAAGGAACAAGGCTAATACTTCGGGGGTTGTA
>OLHG01000647.1_pt1 | contig 24160 bp, 25 predicted proteins | sample 1605971 | NCBI WGS metagenome assembly OLHG01 (sample SAMN03283289) | human gut metagenome | biome: human-associated habitat; material: feces | host: Homo sapiens | place: Peru | collected 2012 | reverse complement strand
CGCTGTAGCCGTGATTTTCCAGGATCCTGCTGATGATGGCATGGCCGAAGGAAGGATGGTCTACATAGGCGTCACCGATGACATATACAAAATCCGGCTGGGAAATGCCTCGGTCTTCCATTTCCTTTCGGGTGATGGGTAAAAATTCCATTCGTTCCTCCGTTAAATCCCCATGGACCTGACTTTGTCCATGAGCTTGTTATAAATGCGCGCCTGCATCCAGGGCTCGGAAACGGCGTTTGCAACTTCCTCTACAGGGAACCAGCGAACGCCGCTGTTTTCGTCGGGCTTGACATGAACCTGCGCAGATGGGTCTGCCTCCAACAGATAGGTCACATTCAGGTGCAGGTGGCTGGATACATAGGACCCCCGCTTGATATGGCCGTCTACCGTCAAAGTTTCCAAAGAGAAGATCTCCGGCGTCAGCAGACGGAGATCCATTAAGCCGCTTTCCTCGCCGGTCTCCCGCAGGGCGACACCGCAAAGATCCCGGTCCCCGTCGGCATGGCCGCCCATCCAGGACCAGGATTTGTAGATATTGTGGTACACCAACAGCACCTGCTTCCGGTCCGGGCTTACCACCCAGCTGGAAGCGGTCAGGTGGGCAACGGGATTCTCCCGGGTGTAGAGCTCCTGTCCGCTTTGCAGCAGGGTAAGAAATTGCTGCCTGTCTCGGGCTTCCTGCGGGTTTACGGGGGTGTACCGGTTCAGAGCGTTGAGAAGCTCCATTATTTTTTGGTCACCTTCTTCTTGGTGCCGTCGGGCTCCAGAATGTAGGTGTTTTCCAGCTGGCCCACCAGGTTTGCCTTTACGGAATCAATGTAAATTCTGCGGAGCTCGTCCCGCTCCTGTACTTCCTCCGGGGTAAGAGCTCCGGCTTTGGCTTTTTTTGCCAGCTCGTTGATGCGGGCAATGACTTCGTTCATGTTCATAATGCTTTCCTCACACATATTTCTGGATCAGAAGACTAATCCGGTCTTTTTTTGTTTTTCCACCGATGGAGGCCAGACGAATTTTCCCCAGACCTCTTACGGAGATTTTGGCGCCTTCGGGCACCGGCTTATCCGGCTTTTCGCAGGGAATCCCGTCCAGAGCCGCTTTTCCGGAACGGATGTATTCGGCGGCCAGAGAACGGCCGATGCGGAAGCCGGAGGCAATTACGCTGTCCAGCCGCACCGAGGAGACGGTATCCCTGATTTCCTGAAATTCCGGCTGGGGAAGGGACAGGCCCTGCAGGGGTACCTGGGTCAGATGCAAAACGGTCCTTCCGGCGGAGCGAAGATTGTCTAAGACATAGGGGGCAATCTCCCGGGTGACGAAAAACAGGCACCGGCCCGGTTCTACCAGAATATCTCCTACGGTTTCCCGCTGGATGCCGGCGCCCATCAGAGCGCCCAGAATATCCCGGTGGGACAAATTATCTTCCCGGAAAAAGGTGCCCTCCAGGCAGGTTACCGGGCTGTCTTCCGCGTAAAGCACCGATTCATCCTGATATTCCGGCAGATAGACAAGCATTTTCCGCTCGGCGTCCTCGAAGCCTCCAAAGGCGTAAAGCCCCGGCTCCTCCCCAAAGAGGTAACGGGCCAGCTCCAGCTCCCGGGGGGACAAAAAATGGGTCTGCCCGGCAATGTTTTTCCGCATGGCAGCCGTAATTTTGTCCCAGAGCTTGGCCAGGAGCAGCCGGTCCTCCGGCGTTTTGGCGATTTTTTCAATGGCGCTTCGTTCCATTTTCGTATACTGCGTCCCCTTTAATCCATTTATCGGACATTATAGCACAGAAAAAGAAAGATGGGAAGAAGTTTTTCTTGTGCGTCGGGGGGAAATTGTGTATAATGGAAACCAAAATCGAAACCACAGGGAAAGGAACTGGAAAACCATGGTCATTGGCATTATCGGCGCGGGAGCATCCGGCATGGCGGCGGCCATACACGCGGCGCAGAAGGAGGAAACCGAAGTGCTGCTTCTGGAGCGGCAGGCACGGGTGGGGCGGAAGCTCCAGGCCACGGGAAACGGCCGGTGCAACCTGTCCAATCTCCACGCTCTGGAGGGAGGCTACCACGGAGAAGAACCGGATTTTCCGGCCTTTGCCCTCAATGCATTCCCGCCGGAGAAAACACGCGGCTGGTTTCGCTCTTTGGGGCTGCTGACCGTGGCGGAGCCCTCCGGGCGGGTGTATCCCTTCTCAGACCAGGCCAATTCTGTGGTAGATGTACTGCGATTTGCCCTGGACAGGCCCAATATCCGCCTGGCCGCCGGGGCGGAGGTCACCCGGGTGAAGCGATTCGGGGAAAGATTCCGGCTGGAAACAGGGGAGGAGATCTTTGTCTGTGACAAGCTCATTGTGGCCTGTGGAGGTCTGGCGGGGACCAAACTGGGGGGCGGCATGTCCGGCTACCAGATCCTCCGGTCCCTGGGCCATCACAGTACCAAGCTGCGGCCTACCCTGGTGCAGCTGAAAACAGACTGGCCTGCCGTTTCTTCCCTGAAGGGCGTCCGGGCGGAGTGCCGGGGGGAAATCCTCCGGGATGGGCAGCTTTGGGCGAAAAGCGCCGGAGAAATTCAGTTTACGGAGTATGGCCTCTCCGGGCCTATGATATTTGAGATGTCCCGGGACGTGTGCCGGGAGAAGGGCAACTGGGAATGCGTGCTGGATTTGCTGCCGGTGCTGTCCCAAGAGGAGCTTCAGGGTGCGTTGAAGGCCCGCAGGGCCACAAATCTGCCCAATGGGGAGATCCTGACCGGCATTCTTCACAACCGTCTGGGCAGGGTCCTGGTCCAGTCCTGCGGTCTGCCGCTGCTGGGCCGGGCGGCAGAGTTGACAGACGGGGAGATACAGGAGCTGGCGGAGAAGGTAAAGGGGGTTTCCGTCCACCTGACGGAGCCAATGGGCATGGACAGCGCCCAGGTCACAGCGGGAGGCATTGTGACCGGGGAATTTGACCCCACCACCATGGAAAGCAAGCTGGTGCCCGGGCTCTATGCCTGCGGCGAAGTGCTGGACGTGGACGGGGACTGCGGCGGCTACAATCTGCAATGGGCCTGGAGTTCCGGAGCCTTGGCGGGAAACAGTGCGGGAGGAATCAAATGATACGTATTCGGGATATATCACTGGCTCCGGAGCACGAGGCCGGAGCACTGCTTTACGAGGCGGCCAAAGCCCTGGGGGTTTCCGCTTCGGAAATTCAGAAGCTGACCATTGTCCGCCGGTCCATCGATGCCCGGAAAAAGCCGGAGGTCAAGGTGATCTATACGGTGGATGCGGCACTCAAGTCCAGCGAAAACAAGATCCTCAAAAGGTGCCGGAGCAAGCGGGTGAGTGCGGCCCCTGTGAACGGCTACCGGGTGCCGAAGGCACAGCTTAAGGAGGACCGGCCGGTGGTGATCGGCTTTGGTCCCGCCGGGATGTTTGCCGCCCTGGTCCTGGCCCTGGCGGGGAGACGCCCCATCGTATTGGAGCGGGGAGAGGACGCGTTGACCCGGCACCAAAAGGTAGAGGCATTCTGGAAGACCGGCAAACTGGACCCCCATTCCAATGTGCAGTTTGGTGAGGGGGGTGCCGGGACTTTTTCCGACGGAAAGCTGAATACCGGGGTCAATAATCCGAGAATCGGCTGGATATTGGAGCAATTTGTGGCGGCGGGGGCGAGGGAGGATATCCTTTTTGATGCCAAGCCCCACGTGGGCACGGATGTACTGCTGGAGGTGGTCCAGAATCTGCGTCGGCGGATCATCAGCCTGGGAGGGGAGGTTCGCTTTGGCTGCCAGGTGGAGGGGCTGGCGCTGGACGGGAACCGGCTCACCGGGGTGGTCCTGACCTCCGGAGAAACCGTTCCCTGTACCCAGGCGATCCTTGCCATCGGCCACAGTGCCCGGGATACCTTCGAAAGCCTGTTGGCCCAGGGGGTGCCCATGGAGCCCAAGCCCTTTGCCATGGGCGTCCGCATTGAGCACAGGCAGGAAGCCATAGACGCTGCCCAGTATGGCCGACTCCGGGGGGCCTTGCCTCCTGCGGACTACAAGCTGGTCCAGCACCTGGAGGACGGCACGGTGTATACCTTCTGCATGTGCCCCGGGGGCTATGTGGTTGCGGCGGCCTCGGAAGAGGGCCGCACCGTCACCAACGGCATGAGCTATGCCAATCGGGACGGGGAGAACGCCAATGCCGCTCTGCTCGTCACCGTAAATCCCGAGGTGTTCCCCTATGAGGGCGCCCTGGGAGGTATGTACTGGCAGAGGGAAATTGAAAAAGCCGCCTATGACCTTTCCGGCAGCTACCGGGCTCCTGCCCAGCGGGTGGGGGACTTTCTGACCGGGAAGGAGAGCCAAGGACCGGGAACGGTGAAGCCCACTTACCGTCCCGGTGTCACCTGGACGGACCTGCATCGGTGCCTGCCGGAGCGGATCACCGGGGCTTTGGAGCAGGCGCTTCCCAAGCTGGAAGGCAGGCTCCGGGGCTTTGCGGACCCGGACGCGGTCCTCACCGCCCCGGAGACCCGGAGCTCCTCTCCGGTGCGGATCCTCCGGGACGAGACCCGGCAGTCTTCTGTCCTGGGCCTCTATCCCACAGGAGAAGGGGCGGGCTACGCCGGGGGCATTATGTCCGCGGCCATTGACGGAATGATGACTGCGGAAGCCATCTTGGAAGCGTAACAAGGTACGCCGCTTGGGTTTTGCCCAAGTGGCGTACCTTTTGGCTCTTTTGCTCAGCATGCCACATTGCCCAGAAAACCGTCAACTAAAAAGAAGAAAGATTTTTGTGTGGCTGCAACATTTTAGCTTTCCCACCTGTATACAGGATAGAACGGCAAAAATGCCGGGAAAAGAAAGGAATGTATTGATTATGAAAAAGTTGTTTGTTTGTGTGCTGAGCATGATTTTGGCATTGGCTATGGCAGCTTGCGGCGGAAAGACTGTTGTGGAGACCAGGACCGTAGAGAATGTCCAGATTCCCGATCCCTGGCAGGAGTGTGCCAGCCTGGAGGAGGCCGGGAAGCTGGCCGGATTCTCATTTACCGCTCCGGAAGAAGTGGAAGGTTACACGAAGAAGTACATCGCGGCCATTGAAAATGAGACCGCTCAGGTGATTTTCAGCAACGGCGAGGAGAATGACTCCACCCTTTACTTTCGCAAGGGTGTTGGTGCCGAGGACATCAGCGGTGACTACAACACCTATGAAACCGTGGAGGAGCAGACTGTCGGCGGCAAGACCGTGACCTGCAAGGGAAATGGGGGCCTGATCCATACCGCCGTCTGGAACGACGGCACCTATTCTTATGCCGTCATGTCCGACGCCGGTATGAACGCTGAACAGATGGAGACCTGGGTGGGGAGCCTGGCCTGACGGTCTTGCAAACAGAATATAAATGGATATAATGGAATCGGAACGTTAAGAAAGGGAGTTTTGGAATGGATGGAATTACGCTCCCGCTGCCCCTTTGGTGGTGGCTCTGGCAGGTGCTTCGTGCCTTCGCTGCTTTTGCGGTCCGCTTGCTTCCCAAGAAGGAGCAGTCGGCCACAGAACAGGCCGGCCAAATAGCGGCGGAAGCTCTGGATACCTACGGCAATGCCATTCTGCGCTGTGCCTACAATTATCTGCACAATATGGCCGATGCCGAGGAGATTTTACAAGAGACACTTTTGAAAATCCTGACAAGCGCGCCGAATTTTGAGAGCGAGGAGCACAAAAAGGGTTGGCTACTGCGGGTGGCGGCCAACCTGAGTAAAAACCGCCTGGAATACAACGCCCTGCGGGCCTATGATGAGCTCAGCGAGGATCTGGCGGAGGAAGGCCGGGAGGACCTGTCCTTTGTGTGGGAGGCAGTGAAGGACTTGCCGACGCAATTCCGGGAGGTGATCCACCTGCACTATTACGAGGGGTACTCCACTGAGGAAATCGCCCTGATCCTGGGCCGGAACCCATCCACCGTCCGCTCAGACCTACGCCGGGGCCGGGAGAAACTGAAAAGTGTATTGAAGGAGGCTTACGACTTTGAAGTATGAGGAAATCATGGACAGGATTGAAGTGACACCTGAAATGCGCCAGCGGGTCTTGAGCAGCGTTGAAGCCGCCCTGGCTAAGAAAAAGCGCCAGCCTCTACGCCGACTCTTCGCCCTGGCCGCCTGCCTGGCGGTGGCCCTATGTTGCTGGTTCGCCTGGAAACCCAAACAGGTCCAGGATCCGGAACAGGGCATGCTTGCAGTCCCGCAAATTGACACCATGGACAGTCTGCAAACCCTCATCCAAAAAACAGGGATACCTCTGAAAAATCTGATAGGCATCCCCTTTGCGGTGGAGCATAGGGAATATACGTCCTACTGGGAAGAGCTGGCGGAGATCCAATACATTGGCAAAACCGACACCCTTTGCTATCGAAAATCCAAAGGCACGGAGGACAACTCTGGAGATTGCAACGTATACCCCCAAGAAAAGACGCTGAACATCGCCGAAAACACAGTTACACTGAAAGGTGAAGAAAATCTCTACACGCTGGCTGCCTGGACAGACGGCAGCTACGCCTACTCCATCTCTGTGACCACACCAATTTCTCAGGAGACCTTCACGGCGCTGATTGAAGCAAACTTTGCGAGGTAAAGTATCGCCAGTGCAATCTGGGCGGCCAGGATCAGGGGAATGCCGACGGTGAACTTCTTGTGCTTGGTTTTATGCCGTGCGGTGTACATGCCCAGCAGGGCTCCCACGCTGCCGCCCAGGAGGGCGGAGGTCATGAGGGTGGATTCCGGGATCCGCCACAGATGTTTTTTGGCCTTCAGCTTGTCTGCAAGCATAAGCAGGAAGGCAACGGCATTGATTATCAGCAGGTAGATGAGGATGAGTTCTTTCATGAGTAACACCTTTCCGGGAGGGATGTTTGTGAAAAAATTATTTTTGACGGCGGTTCTTGGAGCAACACTGCTCTGGGGCTGCGCAAATCAGGAGACTTTGGAAACGGTGGCGGATGTGTGGGACGTGCCGGCCATGGCAGCTCCCAGGCAGATATCCGTAGAGCTTCCGGAGGGGGCAGGGGCGGAGACCCTGGAGAGCGATGCCGGGCGGCTGTATGTGACGGACGACTACAGCCTGTCTTTGGAAACGCTGGAGGCCGGCGACCTGGACGCAACGCTGCGCCAGCTTACCGGCCGGGGAAAAGAAGACCTGACCGTCATGGAGACCCAACAGGGGGATACCAAGCGGTATGAATTCGTCTGGGCCGCCGCGGGAGAGACCGGGGAAATGCTGGGCCGGGGAGCGATACTGGACGACGGAAACTACCACTATTGTATGTCCCTGCTCCGCCCGGCGGAGAAAGTTTCCCAGGTTCTGTGGAATCCGGTTTTTGAGTCCTTTTCCCTGGAGCCCTAAACCCTCTCCTGGGAGAGGGTGGCACGGTGAAGCCGTGACGGGTGTGGGGCGGTGCAAGTTTAGTAGAAGCACAGCGCTGTAAAGCTGACAGCTGCCCCATAGACCCAGGCTCTGAAGCAGCCCTTCCTGCCATTTAGGCTTGCGGCGGCCAGAAGGCAGCCATAGACCATCACCCCCACGCCCCAGGCGGAGAGGAGCCGAAGGGGAGTGAAGCCGAAGCGGCGGATATACAGCACCAGCTTTCCGGCAGCTGTGACGGCCAGGAAAACAGTCTCTACCAGGAGCAGCACCCCGGGCAGCCGCAGAGGAGCCTGGTCTTTGCAAAGGAGCTGCCCCAGGCCGATGAGCAGAAAGTTGATGACCATGACCTGGCACAGCTGGAAGAAACCCTGCCTGGCATAGGCAGAGGCCGTCAGGGTTCCGGGGACGGTGCCATGAAAAACGGCAAACAGGCTGGTGGCCTGGACGGCGAAGAAGACAACGTACAGCCCAATGAAAGCGCTCCAGATGCCAACGATCAGTTTAGGCTCAAATCGCTGGAAGCGTTCCGGGGGGAGGGGATTTCTGTTGGAACCCTTCTGCCCGGCCAGCAGGCCGTAAAGCCAGCCGCCCACAGGCAGACCAAAGAGAAACTTGAGAAAAAAGTTGGAAAGCCACTGGGGAGACCGGAAAGAGAAAAGATGCTCCAGCAGGGTCCCAAAGGCGGCATCGGCCTGACCCAGCAGATTTGCTGCCAGCGCAAACAGGGGGATGGCAAAAAGGACCAAAAGAATACTGGGCAGTTGTTTTTTCAGGCTGCCCTTCTTTGTGTTGCCTAGCATTTCCCGGGTACCGCGGAAGACGTGCCTTTCCCGGAGAAAGAAATTCAGGAATGGTAGACATAGGCCACCCCAGACGCATTCTGCCAGAAAGCCCAGCCAGTGGTCCAGGAAGCCTTCTTCTGACAGCGCCCAGAGGACCGCAAAGCCGTGGAGAGCCAGGACGGCATAGAAGTCCGTGGCCCGGCAGCGGTTCAGTGTGAGCGCCAGAGCGGTGAGGACCATGCAGACAGGAAAGACCAGCCGGTCCCGCCGGAAGGGCTCCGGCAGAATGGCCCAGGCCCAGAGGACAAAAGCGAGGGTAAAGAGCAGGGTATACCATTCTCTCGGGCCGCTGTTGCCGGAAAATCCGGTCAAAAAGCAGCAGATATACAGGTAACCGATGAGATATCCCGCCAGCGCGGGAAAAAACGTACTTCTTTTCATAGCTCCTCCTTTCGGTATTCCAGGATATCCCCGGGCTGGCAGTCCAGAACCCGGCAGATCTCCTCCAGGGTGGAAAAGCGGATGGCTTTGGCCTTCTGATTTTTCAGGATGGACAGGTTGGCGGGGGTGATGCCGATTTTTTCCGCCAGCTCCCCGGCCCCTATTTTCCGCTTGGCCATCATCACATCTAAGTTGACGACAATTCCCATAGCTTCACCTCATACCGTCAGGTCCAGCTCATCCTGCATGGGGATAGCTTGCCGGAAGACCTGCCGCACAATGCGAACCACCAGGCCCATGAAGGCGGTGGCCAGCACCAGGATGAAAAGAGTGGGAAGGACAAACGTGCCCCCCAGGCAGATGAGGCAGGCGGTGAAGCAGCAGAACTGGATCACGGTCAAAGATTTCACATTTTCCGGAACAAATACAGCTCTTTGACCCAGCCGGGTCAGCAATTGCCACATGGTGGCCAGCAAGGCAAAACCCGGCAGGTTGCATAGGTACAGGCAGATGATCAGCGTAAGGGTATGGTTGGGGCTCCAGAAGGGCAGTCTTTGGAAAAGCTTCGTCAAGGGCCAGATGCCCACATCCAGGGCCGCGAGAGCCAGGGCGAACAACAGGATCATGGCCTTGCTCAAAAGAATGCTCCTAACGGGAACGGTTTCCGGTCGATTCATAAAAAGACCTCCTTTGCTTGAACGCATCATAGCAAAGGAGGAAATGTTTGTCAATAGGAATTTATTGAAAAACGATAAATTATTCATGAATATCAGGAGATGAACTGAATCTCATGCTCCGAGCGGATGGAGCCGCGGAGCCCTTCTGTAGCGTACAGGGTCCCGTCATCCCCGATGAGCACGGCATCGAATTCCTCTTTGTGGGCCCGCCAATAGTCGCTGGCCGTTTCCAGACCCATGATATACAGGGCGGTGGACAGACCGTCGCCCAGGGTACCGTCGGAACTGACGATAGAGACAGAGCTCAGGCCGCTTTCCGCTGGGTAGCCGGTCCGGGGGTCCAGGATGTGCAGGTAGGTCTTGCCGTCCTGCTGGAAGAACCGCTCATATCCCCCGGAGGTGATGACGGCCTTGTCCGTAATGGATACGGCGCAGTAGATGCCGCTCTGGCTGTTCCAGGGGTCCCGGATGCCGATGCTCCAGGGGGTGCCGTCGGGCTTGGTGCCCAGGCACTGGACATTGCCCCCCAGGCTCACCATGGCGCTTTGGATCCCGGCGGTTTTCAGAATATCCGTCACCCGCTGGGAGGTGTAGCCTTTGCCGATGCCGCCCAGGTCGATGCTCTGCCCCTGGCCAAGGGTAGCGGTCCTGGTTTCCCCGTTGTAGCCGACCTGCTGATAGCCCACCAGGGCCATGGCACCGGTCAGCTCCGCCTCTGTGGGGACGTGGTAGGTATTATCGTAGAAGCCCCAGAGCTTTACCACCGGATAGACGGTTATGTCAAAGAGCCCGTCCGTATTCTGGGCCAGAGTCAGGGCTTCCTGAAGCAAATCGCCGGTGTCCTGGGACAAGACGAGACTTCCCCGGGCGTTGAGCTGAGAGACTTCACTGTGTGCCGAGCCGGTGCTGAGCAGGGCATCCAGGCGCTGGATCTCCGCTTGAGCCTCTGCCAGAGCCGCGTCCCGGCCCCGGCCGTAGGCGGTGAGCTGCATCACTGTGTCCATAGAAGTGAGATAGATGCTGCTGCTTTTTCCGGCCTCCGGGTCGGAGGCGCAGCCGGAAAGCAGCAGAGCGGCAAGCAGAAGGGTCAGGAAGTGCTTTTTCATGGAAATCCTCCAAAAGAAAAGAAATCAGCGGAGAATTCCCGCTGTTTATCTTGGTTTTGACTGCAATTATACCCGATTATTTCCCGATTGTAAAGTGGTAGAATTCGCTGGAAGAAAAAAGACCCTTGCATTTATTCCATAAATGTTATACATTATGTATAGATTGTGATGGGAATGGGAAATGAAACGATTGGGGAATACCTGTTTCGTCCCGGACCCGTTTCCCCAATGCCCCCGGCGTTTTTTGGTGAAGAAGGAGAGAAAACAGAAATGACAAATCTTTATCTTGGCGTTTATGGCGGCGGTACCCGCACGGAGCTTCGTGTGGCAGACGAAGAGGGCCGGGAGCTTCTGTGCCTCCGGGGTGGCCCCACCAGCTACAAGGCGGTGGGCAACGCGGCGGCTTTTGCCAATATGCGGGACCTGGCACGGCAGATGGAGAGCCTGGGCGTCCGCCCCAGGCTTCTGACCCGTGGGGTCTGGGGCATTTCCGGCTGCGATACGCCCCAGGACCAGACGGTCTACGAGGCCATGGTCGAGCAGGCGGGCTTCCTGCCGGAGAGGACCACGGTGGTCAACAACGCGGTGTTGCCTTTCTGGGCCGCGGCAGAGCTGCCTGGTGTGGTGGTGATTGCTGGTACGGGTTCTGTTGTTATGGGCATCGACAGCCAGGGGAAAACGAAACGCATTGGTGGCTGGAATTATGCCTTCTCGGATCTGGGCTCCGGCTACTGGATGGGCTCCCGGCTATTGCGGGAGATGACGCTGTGGCTGGATGGCTGCCGGGAGGACTGCTTCACCTTCCGCAAGGTGGAAGCGAAGCTCCTGCCCCAGGGGGGCAGCCGGGAAGATATGCTCTATCGTCTGTCCACGTTAAATAAGGGCTCGGAGATCGCCTCCTACGCCTCCATTGTTTTGGATACGGCGGAGTCTCCTCTGTGTAAAAAGCTCCGCCAGCAAGCGGCGGACTACCTGACGGACCAGGCCGGAAGAATGCTGGAGGCATTGCGTGCCAAAGGCGAGCAAAACCTGAAGATCGTCCTGGCCGGGGGCCTTGTTAAGAGTGAATTCTTCCGGGACCAGGCCGTGGCTGCCATGGAGGCCCACGGTGTGCCGGTGATCGTCAATACCGCGCCTCCCGCGGAGGGCGGCATTAAGCTGGCGAAGCATTTGGGATAAAAGTTAAGCAGAGGGCGTGGCCACATCGGTTGCGCCCTTTGTCATGCTCTATGGCTATGCCATACGCAAAATAAATTTTTGCTCACCCTGTTCCACAGCCCCTCTTTCTGCGTCTCTATTGGTGAAACCAAAAACAAAGGAGGAATGCTCCATGGAGGACAGCGCCATTTTGGATATGTATTTTGCCCGCTCGGAGCAGGCCATTACGGAGACGGACCGAAAGTACGGTCCCTATTGCTACAGTGTGGCCTATCATATTCTGGAAAATCGGCAGGATTCGGAGGAAAGCGTCAACGATACGTATTATTCTGCCTGGCGGGGGATCCCGCCCCGGCGGCCCCGGCAGCTGGGGATATTCCTGGGGCGTATTACCCGGAACCTGGCCATTGACCGCTGGCGCAGACGTTCCGCGGACAAGCGGGGCGGCGGGGAGCTGACGCTGGTGCTGGACGAGCTGGCGGGCTGCGTCTCCGGGGTGGAAAGCCCGGAGACGGAGCTGATGCGCAAGGAGGTTACGGCGGCACTGAACCGTTTCCTTCAAACCCTACCGGAACAGGACCGGACGGTGCTGCTCTGCCGGTATTATTTTGCCAACACCCAGCGGGAGATCAGCCAGAAAACCGGGCTGACGGAGAACAGCGTGAAGGTCTCTCTGCGCAGAAGCAGAAAGGCTCTGGGCCGTTTTTTGGAAAAGGAGGGACTGGTATGACATCCATGCAGCTGTTTCAGAATTTTTCCGGGGTGGATGGGGTATGGCTGGCCCAGGCGGCGAAGCTGCAAACCAGCCCAGTGGCAGGGAAGAAAACGATGCCGAAGCATCGGCTGCTTATCGCGCTGATTGCCATTCTGGCGCTGGTGCTGGCGGGCTGTGTAGCGGCTATCATTGGCTTGCGGCAGCGCAGGGTGGGACAGCTCACTGGCACGGTCTATAAGGATGCCGCCGGAAACTGGATCGAGCCAACGGAAGCCACCAGGGACATCATTGCCCTGGTAGGCTACGAGGGGACGGACAACTACCGGGCCACACTGCAATGGCGGGATTTTGTTGAAAGCTATACGCCAAGTTTCGGAGAGCCTTGGCCGGAAAATCTGGCCACCCTCTATGGCTGCTTTGACGAAACCATGCGTGACAAGCTCCTGGAAATTCTGGAGCAGTACCATTTGTCGGCACTGCCGGAAGAAATCTGCTTCGGCAGCTGGGACGAGGCCTATGTGCTGGAGCTGCTGGGTATCTCCGGCGTGGTCAAGGCAGACCGGGTCGTCTGGTCCCAATGCCTGAACGGCTACCTATACCCCAACGGCACCTTCAACGTGGATATGGATGTGGTATTGCCCGACTGGGACAACACGGTTTTCCTAAATGTTATCTGCTGCCCGGCGGATACCTTTTTCCCGCTGACGGTCTCTCCGGAGAACGGAATGGAGCAGTGGCACTACACCACAGCGGATGGAACGCCGCTGGTAATGGCGTTGGGGGACAAAACGGCGCTGCTGTTCTGCCAGAAGACCGATTCCTATATGACAGCGGTGGTGCACTTTAATCTGTTTGGAAGCAGCGCAGCACAAAAGCCCACCCGAACCATTGTGGAAGCACTGGCGGACGCAATGGATTTTACCATGCAGCCTCGGCCCCTCAGCGATCCCCAGGGGGTTCGGGCGCATTTGAAGCAGACCGGCCAGGCGCACTATGCCGAGCAGGAGGCCCAGAATACCTTGCCGGAATACGCCAGCTTTTCGGACTATCTGAAGGAAAACTATACCAATTTTACGGAGGATATGGTGTATACCTGCCTCAGCCTGGATGATGGTACGGAGGCGCTGCTGATTGGCGGCGGCGACGGCTGGTTCGACCGAATTCGCATCCAAAAGGATGGACAGGTGACAGAGAGCAGATGGATGCAGATAGCGCTGTGCGGCAACGATGAATTGGTCACCCAGAGCGGCACGGCCACAGTGGAGAAGCACTTCTATTATAAGCGCAGCGCCCTTGCCGACGAAAACGCACAGCCATTGGAGGGCCTGGGTTACGACCACGTCAGCCGGGAATGGGTTCGCCCCAGCGAAAACTGGGGGGAGGACGATAGTCCTATTCCGGAGAACGAGGCCCAGGCCATCCAGGACCGCCATCCGATGGCAGAAGCAGAGACGGCACCGCTATGGACCTTTCCGCTGGAGGATGGGATACCCTTTGGCCAGTGGCTCCGGGAAAACCACCCGACACCTACAGGCGCGGCACGGGAAAATCTGCTGCTGGAAAAGGCCAAAGAGATTCGAGCCAGTACCCTTCAGGAGCCCAATCCGGAGCTGCAAGTGCCATACTACTGCCTGGCAGACCTGGACGGTGACGGCCAGCGGGAACTGCTGACCAGCCGGGACGGAGTCTATATCCGGGATGTTTACACCGTGCGTTGTGACCGGGCATATGCGCTTCAATTTTGGTCCAATATGCGCCTGTTGACCGACGGCACGCTGGAATACATCCAGCAGTCGGATGCGGAGGAAAGCGTGGCCCGCTTCCGCGTTGCAGACGGACAGTGGCAGCAAACGCTTCGCCTGTGGTATTGGGGCCAGGATGGACGCTATCTCCAGGACACGGATTTGGACCGCTACTACGATACCGAGCTGACAAAGCAGGCCTATGGGGCTTTGGCGGAGGACAAAACCTATGCGTCCATTTCCTGGAAATCCATAGATGATTTGCCTTGAAGGGAGGCAGCCCCCCTTTTTGACAGACTGTTTACCCCCGCCGCAAATATGCGGCGGGGGTGCTGCGTCAGGGTTTAAATTCTTGCCACGCCGGACTTTCTCGCCGCCTCGGCTACGGCCTTGGCCACGGCAGGGCCTACCCGCTCGTCAAAGGCGGCGGGGATGATGTAGTCGGCATTGAGCTCCTCAGGGCTCACCAGGTCTGCCAGGGCCTGGGCGGCGGCCATCTTCATCTCCTCATTGATGTCGCTGGCCCGAACATCGAAGGCACCCCGGAAAATGCCGGGGAAGGCCAGCACGTTATTGATCTGGTTGGGGTAGTCGCTGCGGCCGGTGGAGACAACCTTTGCGCCGCCTGCCTTGGCCTCTTCCGGGAAGATCTCCGGGGTGGGGTTGGCGCAGGCAAAAACAATGGCATCCCGATTCATAGTCTCCACCATCTCGCGGGTCAATGTGCCGGGGGCGGATACGCCGATAAACACATCAGCCCCCTTGATGACATCGCAGAGCTTGCCGGTCTCTTTTTGGAGGTTGGTGACCTGGGCCATCTCCTCCTTGATCCAGTTCAGCCCTTCCCGTCCGGCATAAATGGCTCCGGTCCGGTCGGTCATGACGATGTTCCTGAAGCCCGCGGAAAGCAGCAGCTTTACAATGGCGATGGCGGCGGCACCGGCGCCGGAGGTGACGACCTTCACGTCCTCCTTTTTCTTGCCGACCACCTTCAGGGCGTTTTGCAGACCTGCCAGAGTGATGACGGCGGTGCCGTGCTGATCGTCGTGGAAGATGGGAATGTCGCACTTTTCTTTCAGCTTCCGCTCGATCTCAAAGCACCGGGGGGCAGAAATATCCTCCAGATTGATGCCGCCGAAGGAGCCGGACATCAGGTAGACGGCGTTGACAAACTCGTCCACATCCTTGGTTTTCACACAAAGGGGGAAGGCATCCACATCGCCGAAGGCTTTGAACAGGACGCACTTGCCCTCCATCACGGGCATACCGGCCTCGGGGCCGATATCTCCCAGACCCAAAACGGCGGAGCCATCGGTGATGACGGCGCAGAGGTTGTGCCGCCGGGTCAGCTCGTAGGATTTGTTGATGTCCTTCTGGATCTCCAGGCAGGGGGCGGCAACGCCGGGGGTATAGGCGAGAGACAGGTCCTCCTTGGTTTTCACCGGCGGCACGGCCTTGATTTCAATTTTGCCCCGCCACTGGGCATGCAGCCGCAGGGACTCTTTTGCGTAATCCATGAATGTTCCTCCTAGTGGTTTTTTGCTTATTATAGCGAAAAAAGAAGAAAATGTAAATGGGGAATCTTTTTTCCCTCTTGCCAAAAACAGGCTCCCGTTATAGAATAAAAGAACTTTGGAAAAGGAGAACAACATGGAACGAGAGTCTTTTAAATCCCGCCTGGGCTTTTTGCTGGTCAGTGCGGGCTGTGCCGTGGGAATCGGCAATGTGTGGAAGTTTCCCTACGTGGTGGGGCAGAACGGCGGCGGCTGGTTTGTGCTGCTGTATCTGCTGTTTTTGGTGATCATGGGCCTGCCGGTGCTGACCATGGAGCTGGCCGTAGGCCGGGCCAGCCGGAAGAGCGCCGTCCAGGGCTACCAGGCGCTGGAAAAGAAGGGCCAAAAGTGGCATATCCACGGCTGGTTTGCCATTTTTGGCTGCTATATGCTGATGATGTACTATACCACCGTCTCCGGCTGGATGATCAGCTATTTCTACAAGTTCGCCGTGGGCCAGTTCCCGGCGGGCACCGATGCCGCGGCCTGCGGAGAGGTTTTCTCAAATCTGCTGGCCTCTCCCGGAGAGATGGCCTTCTGGATGGCGCTGACTGTGGTTTTGGGCTTCCTGATCTGCAGCAGAGGCCTGCAAAAGGGGCTGGAAAACATCAGCAAATTCATGATGTCCGGCCTTCTGATCCTCATTATTGTCCTGGCTGTCCACAGCCTGACGCTCTCCGGCGCCGGTGACGGTATGCGGTTTTATCTGGTGCCCAATTGGCAGAATGTCCAGTCCGTAGGCCTGGGGAACGTGATTTCCGCCGCTATGAACCAGTCCTTCTTCACCCTGAGCCTGGGTGTGGCCGCCATGGAGATCTTCGGCAGCTATATGAGCAAGGATAACACCCTTGCCGGAGAGGGGGCCCGGATTTGCGCCCTGGATACCTTCGTAGCCCTGACGGCGGGCTTCATCATCTTCCCCGCTTGCTTCAGCTATGGTGTAGAGGTAAACGCGGGACCCAGCCTGATCTTCATCACCCTGCCCAATGTGTTCGTCAATATGGCCGGGGGAAGAATTTGGGGGAGCCTGTTCTTCCTGTTCATGACCTTTGCCAGCTTTTCTACCGTCATTGCGGTGTTTGAAAACCTCATGTCCTTCTGCATGGACACTCTGGGCTGGAACCGGAAAAAGGCTGCCGTAGTCAACTGTGTGGTCATCCTCCTTGCCAGCCTGCCCTGTCTGCTGGGCTACAATGTGCTCTCCGGCTTTCACCCCATCGGCGGCCGGGATGTGCTGGACAGTGAGGACTTCCTGGTCAGCAATCTCCTGCTTCCCCTGGGCTCTCTGGTGTATCTGCTGTTCTGCGTCTCCAAGTGGGGCTGGGGCTTTGAGAATTATCAGAAGGAGGCCAACACCGGCAAGGGCCTGAAAATCGCCGGATGGATGAAGCCCTACTTTCAGTTTGTGCTGCCTGTGCTGATCCTGGTGATCTTGATCCAGGGACTTCGGTAAAACGCCAAAATGACCCGCTGCGAATTTCACAGCGGGTCATTTTTAGAAAGTCAGCTCTGGGGCATATCATCATACCCAAAGACTTCCCGAACCTTCTTGTAGATCTCCGTATAGGTCTTTCCGTTGTCCACGTATCGCCAACCGGCACCGGCATAGGGCTCTTTGCCGTAGAAATTGGTGACGCACTTGGGGTGAATTTCCTTGAATACCTTCTGCTCCGCGGCGGGGACACGGGTCTGCTTGCACATAAACTGCTCCAGGGGCAGACCGTCCAGGGCCTTCAGGCTGGAGACCTTGGAGTAGCAGATATTCAGATTTTTCAGGTTTTCGCAGCCGGCCAGCGCGTCGACATTTTCCAGCTTGTAGCAGTAGGCAAGCTCCAGAAATTCCAGCTTCTTGCAATTTTCAAAGCCTGTGAGCTCCTTGACGGCGCAGCCGGAGGCAATGAGGATCTCCAGCTCTGGCATGGAGCCCACAAAGCTCAGGTCCGTCAGGGTTTCGTTGTGGCCGATATCCATGTATTTGACCCGCCAGCAGTATTGGAGCTCCGAGCTGGTGTCATCAAAAACGTTGTATACGGCCCGGATGGTCTCGGCGTTGGTCATGGCGCTGTATTTGCCGAACTTGATCCGCCAGACCAGCTCCGTCCGGGGATAGTCTGCCCGGATCTGGGCCATCTGCTCACTGCTGAGGCCGCAGTTGTCCAGGATGAAGGCGGTGCAGTCCGTCATGACCCCGAGAGCGGAGCGGAGGGCGGGGATATCCGCCTCCGTCAGGCTCAGGTTTTTGAATGCTACCTGGGTGTCGTTGGTGGAGATGGTCTTATCAAAAAGGGTGAAGGTATAGTGGAAGCTGGCCTGGGGGGCAGCATCCACCAGGGTCTGAACGTCGGAGAGACTCAGGGGGCTGGTCCCGGCGGCGGTCATCAGCTCTACATTGGCCAGCTCCGGCATCCGGCCCAAGGTCTCGGCGGCGGCGAGGATCTCGGTGGGGGACAGGGCGGAGAGGTCTACGGAGGTGGTATCCGCCGTGTATTCCTTCCCGGCCAGTCCCAGGGTATAGGTGACCTCCAGGTCCGGATATTTCGTCATCAGGGTATCCAGCTCCTCGGCGGAGAGAGTGGTTTTCGGCAGCTTCAGCCGCTTGGTATCCTTCAGATACTGCAGATTGGTCAGCAGCGACTCAAAGTCCGTATCCTGGGGGTCCAGGACGATCTCCTCAATGCCGTGGGGCACCTCTACAGGACCCAGAGACACGGTATAGGACACGGTGACCTCCGGGTGATTTCGGGCATAGACCTCCAAGGCCGGGTAGCAGGTGCTGCCGGTGGCATCCAAGGTTTTTAAGTTTTTGTAGTTTTCCAGTTGACCCACGGTTTCGTAGGTGACGACCATGGTCAGGTCCTCCACCTCCAGTGCGGGGTCTGCCGTGGATTCCGTGGGAGCGGTGGTTTCAGGGCCGGAGTCCGCAGCTTTTCCGCAGCCGGGAAGGAGCAGCAGAGCCAGAGCCAGTATTGAACAGAGCAGATTTTTGCGCAAACCCATTGGGGGCCTCCAGTAAATATGATAGAAGATGATAGCACATTCTTTTTAAGAATGCAAGATTTCTTCTTCCAGCAGCATGTGGGCCATCCGGCTGGTGACCTGGGCGCAGCGGTGGGCGGAGAGCGTCTCAAAGGTGGGATAGTCCATCTCGGCGCTGTTGTCGGCCTTATCGGAGATGGCCCGGATGATCACGAAGGGAACCTGGTTCCGGTAGGCGGTCTGGGCGATGGCAGCGCCCTCCATCTCTGTGCAGAGAGCCTGGGTCTTCTCAATAATGAAGTCCTTCCGGCTCTGTTCGGCGATGAACTGGTCGCCGCTGGCCACCCGTCCGATTTTGGTGTGGCCTGGGTGGACGGCCTCGGCAGCGGCGAAGGCGTAGGCCATGAGGCCTTCATTGGCGGGGAAGGCCAGGGTATCCATACCGGGGACCTTGCCGTAAGGGTAGCCGAAGTGGACGCAGTCGAAGTCGTGGTACATGGCATCCTGGCTCACCACCAGGTCCCCGATGTCCAGCTGGGCACAGAGGGAGCCGGCAATGCCGGTATTCACCAGGTGAGTCACGCCGAAGGCGGTGCAGAGGATCTGGGCGCAGAGGGCGGCGTTGACCTTGCCCACACCGCACTGGACAATGACGGCGGGGAGCCCCTCCAGCATCCCCTCATAAAAGGTGCTGCCGGCAATTTCTTTGGATGCGGCGTTTTCCATAGAGGAGACCAGGGTTTCCACCTCCATGGTCATAGCGCCGATGATTCCAAGTTTTTTCATAGATTTCCTCCTGATTCAGTCCGGATAATGGAGCCGGTCTGGGGTGATGTTTTCTAAGACGGACACATAGCGGTCTGCCCAGTAGTTGGCCATGGAGAGATTCATGTCCAGATAGTTGCCGCAGTCCTTGGGACTGGCTCCCGGGACCTGACCCCGGTAGTCCCGAATGAAGCGGAAGCAATCCGTCACCAGGGGCAGCGCCTCGGCAGAGGTGACAGACCCGGCCAGCAGCAGATAGAAGCCGGTGCGGCAGCCCATAGGACCGAAGTAGAGGACCCGCTCTTTCCAGGCGGGGTCGTTGCGAAGATAGGTTGCCCCCAGGTGCTCGATGGTGTGGACTTCGGCGGTGTTCATCACCGGTTCGTCGTTGGGCTTGGTGATCCGAAGATCAAAGGTGGTGACGGCCTGGGCACCGACTCTGTCCACCCGGGAGACATAAAGACCGGGCTTCAGGCGCAGATGATCGATGGTAAAGCTGGTGATTTTTTCCATAAGACAGGATCCTCACAATTTTTTTCTACATCTTATCACAGAGTATTTCCAAAAGCAAGGGCAGCAGACAGGGAGCCGGAAAAGATTCATGAATTCTTTACCCAGGTTTATGTCAATTTGGCTTGCTTTTTTCTTTTCAGGATGATAGAATATTGGTGACTATACCATAAGGTAGGGATATGCCATGGATAAGAACGATTTTGATATCGATTTTGATTTTGACAAGGAATACGGCCTGGATGAAGATGACCTCTCCGGTCAGGCCGGTGACGATACCCAGGCGGCTGGGCAGGATTTTGATCTGAGCCAGTTTGAAGACGATGGGTCAGGCGGCGACCAGTTCCAGGACTTCGACATGGATGACGAGGAGTTCGCCAAGCTCATGGAAGAGGACCCGGGCCAGATGGATGCGGATCAGGACTACAGCGAGAACGATGCCCCGGAGGAGGACCTGATTTTCCCCCGCCGGGACCGGCAGCAGTCCCAGCAGGACGATGGCCCGGAGTACGACGGGCAATACGATCCCCAGCAGGAGCAGGGGGGCTACGACCCGAACTACGATCCGGAGCAGGGATACGATGCCCAGGGGGAGTACGACCAAGGCGGTTATGACCAGGGCGGCTACGATCCCAACAACTACGACCCCCAGCAGTTTGACCAGGGGGACTACGACGGCCAGCCCCAAAAGCCCAAGAAAAAGCTGACCTTGCCCAAGCTGCCGAAGCTCCCCAAGCGGGAGAAGAAGGAGCGGCGGGAGCCTGCGAAGCCCAGCATTGTCTCCAGGTTTATGGACTGGTATATGGAGCCCATCAATCGGCGGAAGAATCCGGAGCCCGAAACCGTGGACGAAAACGGCCGCCGCAGAAGGCGCAAGCGCCCCACCAGGGCCCAGATCATCAAGGAGGCCTATCTGCCCCCGCTGTTTGCGCTGATTGCGGCTATCCTCATTGTCTCCTTTCTGACCGGGGCTTTGACCAACGCCTTTAAGCAGAAAAAGATCAACGATGACAAAAAGGCAGCCGACGCGCTCCAGGCGAGCCAGGAGGCGGACCGGATCGCCAACGAATATCAGGACCTGCTGGCCAAGGCTGCCGAACAGGTGACCCAATACGACTATGACGGAGCCATTGCCACCCTGGAAAGCTTCCAGACCGATAACACCGATGTGCAGACCGAGATCAATTCCAAAAAGGCGGAGTACCTCAATGCCAAGGCCAGCCTTCAGGAGTGGAAGGACTACAGCACCATCCCCAACCTCAGCTTCCACGTGCTGATCCAGGATCCGGTCCGGGCCTTTGCCGACAGTGAGAACGGCGGCATGTACAACCGGAATTTCGTCACCACCGAGGAATTCGAGAAGATCCTGAACCAGATTTATAACAACGGCTATGTGCTGGTGGATTTCAACAGCTTTGTGTCCAGCAATGTGGACCTGACCGGCAGTGCCAACTTTGCTTACAACACCATCTGGCTGCCTGCCAATAAGAAGCCCATTATGCTGACCCAGACAATGGTCAATTACTTTGAGTATATGGTGGACGGCAATAAGGATGGCGAACCCGATGCCGCCGGTGCCGGCTTTGCCAATAAGCTGGTGCTGCAGAATGGGGAGATCAAGGCCGCCTATGTAGACGGCTCCGGCCAGAGCAATGTGGGTGATTACGACTTCGTGCCGATCCTGGAGAAGTTTATTGAAGAGCATCCCGATTTCTCCTACAAGGGAGCTCGGGCGACCTTAGCCGTTACCGGCTCCCAGGGTGTCTTCGGCTACCGGACGGATACCTCCTATGTATCCTCCAGAGGGCAGGAGTACTACGATGGGCAGGTCAGCCAGGCCAAGGAAGTGGTTCAGGCTCTGCGGGATAAGGGCTACACCATTGCCTGCTTCAGCTATTCCAACAAGGACTACCGGCAGATCAGCGTCAACGAGATCCGTACCGATATCCAGAACTTTACAAATCAGGCCATCCCGGTGCTGGGGACTGTAGACACCATCGTCTTTGCCCGGGCTACAGATATTGACGACTACAGCGGCAACAAGTTTACGGTGCTCTACGAGCAGGGCTACCGCTACTTCGTAGGCCAGGGCACGGAGCCCAAGACGGACATCAATATTACCTATGTGCATCAGAACCGCCTGATGGTTACGGGAAATGCCATGGCTTGGCATTCCAATATGTTCAGTGAGATGTTTGACTGCAACGTGGTGCTGGACAGCACTCACCGAGGCAGCGTTCCCAACTGATCGTATACCTTAAACACTTATAGAGAGCGAGGAAGACAGATGGACGCGGATATGGTCAGAGAAGTGGAATTCGGCCGCAAGATGCGGGGCTATGACATGGCGGAAGTGGACGCCTTCCTGGAGAAAATGGAGCGGACATTCCGCCGCAAGGATCTGGAACAGGAGAATCTGCAGCACAAGCTGGAGGAGCTCACCGGAGCCCGAGACGCTCAGGGGGAGAAGCTGGAGACCCTCAATGCCTCCATCAGCAGCCTCCGGGAGGAGAATGCCCAATTAAAGGCCCAACTGGATCAAGAGCGCCAGAGCGCCGCAAAGCGGAATGAGCAGCTCCAGCAGCTTCAGGCGGAGCTGGCCAGCGCCCGCAGCAGTCTGGCGGTGGCCCGGTCCGAAACCATTACCGCCGAAAGCCGCTGCCACGCTCTGGAAACCACAGTCAAAGTCCAACCTCGGGAGGCCCGAAAGCCGGAGCTTGATTTGACCGTTGGCATCCAAACCGCTGCCGAACTGGCAAAGTCTTCCCTCCAGCAGATTTCCAAGGGAATCAAGTCACTGAAAAAGAAATAGGCTCCAACCCCTGCCGCGCAACATGCGGCAGGGGTTTTATGTAAATTATGAAATCTTCTTGAACACTTTTTGAAAGCCCTTGATTTTGCTGGAAAAAGCTGTATAATGCTCCATTGGTAACATTATGTAACCGGATGTAACCAACTTGTGTTGATTTTTTAGGGCGGCTCCGGCGGCTCTGTGACCATATGGAGGAAAACCTCATGAACTGTATTCGAAAGACGGCGGCGGGCACCGCGGCCATCCTGCTAAGCCTGACCATGGCAGCCTGCCATCAGACGGCCCCATCCAGTGTGACCACCGTAGCGACCATGCCGGAATCCTCCAAGAGCACCCTGGCCGCTGTCCAGGTTCAGGGCGGAGAGGAGCTGGATAAGCTTCTGGACCAGGTGGAGGACAACGTGTTTCCCGGCACCGCGGGGTGTAGCCTGACGGCGGTGCGTTACACGGTAAGCCTGCTGGACTGGTGCAAAACCGCCGGTGTCAGCGATACGGAGCTCCGGGCGGATTTGACTGCCTGGGTCCAGGGCAAGGACACCGTGGAGCTGGCCCGGAAGTTTGAGTTGGTGATGGATGTCTACGACCAGCTCATGGGGGATACCGCCCAGGACCTGCTGGATACCGCCGGAGTCCAGACGGATAACTATCCCTGGCCGGAATCTTGCCGACAGATGATGCAGACCATTCTGGAGGTCACCGGCGGCGTTTCCTCCACGGATAATTCCGGCCTGGACCTGATCCTGGAGGACATCCGGGACAATTGGGACGAGACTCTGGTGGGATCGACCCGTCAGGCGGTGGAATTGCTTGACTGGGCTGTGGGTTCTTCGGCTTCTGAGGAGCGGATCCGGGTCACGGTAACGGACTGGATGGAGCCCATGGGCAATGACGAGCAGAATGACTTTGCTGTAGGTCTGGCCCGGGTGAAGCGGTTCTGCGAGCTGCTGCAGTCTGCCGAAAGGCAGAAGCTGCTGGAAAAGGCGGAGCTGGAGGACCGGCAGTGGCCGATAACGGCGCTGCAGAAGGTGGACATTATCCTGGATGCTGCCGGAGCCAAAGGCGACAGCGGCTTTTTAGGGCTTTTGAACCGGATCGCCGATGGGCCCGAGGACCAGACTGCTCTGGCCGTGGAACTGCTGGACTGGGCCCAGACCACGGCACTGGACCAGGACGGCATATGGTACCTGGGAAAATCCTGGTCCTATGCCATGGACTCCGATACGTACAACAGCTTTCAGGATCAGACGGATTCCCTGTTAGGGCTTTGCGATCAGCTGCAGGAAAAACCGGAGCTTTTGGCGGAAAAGGGGATAGAGGAGCATACTTGGTCCCAGGAAGCTCTGGATCATATCGAGACACTGTTTCAGGCCACGGGTGACGGCACGATCTGCTACAAATAAGAACGAACTTTGTAAAAATAATGCTTGACAATTTCGCTTCCAGGCGGTATAATGCTAACTGTTCCGATTGCGGTTCTGGAAAAATACGGACGATTAGCTCAGCTGGCTAGAGCATCCGCTTGACGTGCGGAAGGTCATAGGT
>OLHG01000644.1_pt1 | contig 24288 bp, 20 predicted proteins | sample 1605971 | NCBI WGS metagenome assembly OLHG01 (sample SAMN03283289) | human gut metagenome | biome: human-associated habitat; material: feces | host: Homo sapiens | place: Peru | collected 2012 | reverse complement strand
TCCCTCAGTCATTTTTCTTCGAAAAACGACAGCTCCCTCGTCAGAGGGAGCCTGCGTTTGTGCTAAATTTTTAAATTATTATATACCGAAAGCTATTATAAATACGTTAATTTGCTCGGCGGCTGCAAGCCGCCGCCCTACCGTGTTGGATATGAATTTTATGCAAGAAAAAAGCAGGGTAATTGCTTACCCTGCTTTTTGTATTAGTTATTTTGCACGATTTGACGTCAGATTATATCTCAATCCAACCGTCTCCGCCGCCTTCAACAGGACCTGTGCCTACTGAAAGGGTGATTACGTCTTCTACTTCATAAACTGAAACGTCGAAATCAGGTGCGCTATAAATTTGTTTCATCAAATTTTCTCCTCTCAAGTTATTGTAATAATTATCTTTCAAACCGTTTCAGTTAAGCTGCGAACGGATATCTTGCAAGATAAGCACTTACAATATTGTTATAGTTCGTTGAGAGAGCAGCTGTTCCAGCAGTCTCGTAGAAGATTGTCTGTGCGTTGCCCGAAGCGTCAACATACTGAACGAAGCCCATGTATGTTACGTCGTTATTAAGTGTTGAGTGGTTAGCCTTAATGATAGCACCAAACTCAGCATCGGCTGTGTCGCTTACCTTACTGATGTAATCAGTAGTAGCTGCTGTATAATCAGCATCGGATGATGTGCCTGCAACAACTTTCTTAGCTGTTTCAGCGTCGAAAGCAGCAGCGCCCTTGTAAGCTACCATACCTACAGCTGTGATGCAATCAGTTGTAGCACCTGCAACACCTGTGTTCTTGAAGTAAGTATCCCAATCAGAATCGCTGATCTTGGATATTACTCTGAAGCTGAACTCGTCAGCAACTGTTGTTGCGCTTGTAGCGGTCATCTTAACCTGGCTCTTAGCCTTTGTTACTGCAGGACCTGCAGGAGCAGGGTTATTTACCATTGCACTAGCAAGCTCAACATTAACCTCATCACTTGTAAGGTTTCTCTGGGAAGTACCATCAGTAGTTTTATAATACTGAGTAGAAAATTTAGCACCAAAAGCATCACAAATTACAACATCCATATTTTTTGTATTATCAAGAACCGTAAATGTGAACTGAAGCTGTGCCGGAGTGCGTGTTCCGCTTTCTTGTGTAAACTTAATTCCCTGTTTAGCGGTATTGCCGACTCCGTCATTATCCCAGTCTTTTTGCTTACTCGCTGTGATTGGTACCATGTATGCCGAATCAAAGCCTGAAATGTCTTGAGTAGTTTGGTTAGCTATTTTTGTCCAATTGGCATTAGAACTCTTAAGTAATGTTGCGTTACCATCTTTACTATACTTTGCAATGTCGCCAAGATTTGTGTATTTGGCATCAGCAGAATATGCTGTTCCATCATACAAAAACCATAATTGTGCTACTCCAAAACTAGTAGAAAAGTCCGCAATATCATAATAAAGTGTAAATGTCACCGTATCACCATTTTTTACCTTTGTAAGGTCTTTATCCGGAACAAGAACAAATCCAATTTTCTGTGTGCTCGGATCAAAAGCCGCAAAGGAACAAATAGTCAATGTGCTTAACACCAAAACTAAAGCAAGAACTACACTAAGTATTTTTTTGCTTGTTTTAAGCATTTTCTATTTTCCTCCTATAAATATAAAAATCAAAGTAACTCTGCATGTAATGCAGCAAGTTCGTACTGCGTAGGAAGATCAGTAATAAATACACACTGTGCCTCAATAGCGTCTGAATCAGAAAGGTCGAGCATACCATCAACTTCTACATCTGTAGACATGAACGTAGCCGTACCTTCTACAATCTCTTCTATGAACGCTGCAGAAGACTCAATCATATCACTATCAGCAAGATCGATCATGCCATCTCCGTTTACATCTCCAAAGTAAACGAATACGTAGGTTTCAACGACTTCGCCTGCCGCATTTTTAAGTACAATAGTTGCACCTGTCGATACCACGCCGTTTTCATTTTCAACTACTTCAACAGAACCAACATCAGTCTTAATAAAATCAAGAATATCTTCTCCATCGTTGAGTGTGTCTATGCCATACACATATCCAGCATAATCGTTGCAAGTTGAAGTTCTGTCGATAACTGTGCCCATTTCTGTACCTCTAGCAGTAAGTACAAGTTCTGGTGTGCCAACTGCGCCGCCTTTGTAAGAAATTGTTGCAGAAACTCTGTTAAGAGTCTGACCGATTTCTGTAAGCTCGGCAGTCTTAGGATTAGCGCTGTCGAACGAACCGCAGTAGAATTTACCGCCAATGTTAGCAGCAGTTTTCTGGTCATTAGCGATTGCTACTGTGCTTGAGCCTGTTGAGCCGATAGCTTTAAGCTTGAATGTAAGCACAGTAAGGTTTGCTCCGTTAAGGTCGGGAGCTGTTACCGCACCGCTTGTCGAAGGAGTGAGTGCAACTGTAAGCTTACCGGCCTCTGCCTTAACAGCAGATTTGGTTGTGCTTTCACCATAAATGTTTGCAACTGTAGCTGAATCTGCTACATACTCAAACAATGATTTGTCATACTCAATCGGGAGCGACATAGGTCCGGCATAGAAAGTTTCTGTAGCGTTTGCTTTAACAGTGATTGTAACTTCATCACCTGTTGCAACCTCGGGAGCCGAAGCTGAAACGGTAAATGTAGCTGTGGGGGTTGTCTTTGCGGCAAATACGCCCATAGTCAACACACCTAAAGCCATTACAAGAGCTAAAGCAAGGCTAAGGATTTTCTTTGACTTAACCATTATTAGCCTCCTTATTCTGTTTTCCCAATAAATATACACTTAATCAGCATAAATGTCAATACATTTACGTTATTCAATATTTGAATCAGCGGAAATTTCAAAAACAGCTATCACTCTGCTTTGGAAAACCTGTCGGCTGTGGTGCTGCCTAAAGGCACCGCCGAAGCCATATGAACAAGCCGATTAAATGTAAGCGATTTTTTAATTTCCGTGAGGATGCCGAGCCGGTTGACCCGACACCCCCGTTTTTCAATCAATAACTGACTGTGTCAATTATCTTGTCTGAGAAATTACATCAGCGTTACCAACAGATGCACTCATGATCGGAGTCAAGTCTGCAACTGAGATTTCGCCGCTTGCGTCAGCGTCTGCTGCCTTTGCATATACACCGTCAAGAGCTGCAAGGCTGTTAACGTTCTTATCAACTGCAAATGCGTCGAATGCATCAACTACGCCGTCACCGTTTACGTCGCCGTAAACAACAACATAGTAAGTTGAGAGAACACCGATGCCGTCAACAGAAACCTTAACTGTAGCGCCTGTACCAAAGCCGTTTGACTTAGAAGGTGTAACAGCAAGCTTAGCTGCCGGATTGGAAGCCTTAACGTTATTAAGGATAGCCTCAGCTGTTGTAACAGTACCCGGAACGATACCCTGAATGTATCTAACATCCTGTGTTACCTGATTTACAACGCCTGAATCGCTCTTATCAAGTGTTACGCTCGATACGAAGTTGTTGAGAGCTGCCTGGAGTTTGTCGCAAGCTGCGTCAACCTTTGCCTTTTCCTTATTGGAGTTAAGTCTGTCATATGCTTTGAATGTAAGTGCCGAGTGGTTGTAAAGAATGCCTGTGTAATCAACACCGCCTACGTTTACGTTGTACTCAACACCGAGAGCCTGAACAAGCTGCTTCCAAGCTTCGGTAGCGTCAACGCCGTCCTTAACCTTGAAGTACTCGTTGAAGTGACCTACAATTGTGTTAGCCTGTTCAATGAGTGTTGAAAGCTCGCCGTCAAGATAACCGTTATCCTTCATTGAAGCGTACTTCGGAAGGAGATCGTTCTGAGCCTTCATAAGCTCATACTTAGCATCAAATACTGCTGACTGAAGAGCCTTTGCGTCAGCTTGAACAGCCTTTGCATCAGCGAGAGCCTTAGTATAAGCTGCCCATGAATCTGCGCTGTAATCAGCTTCCTTGTAACCCTGAGCCTCTGCGATTGAGATTTCCTGATTAAGGAAGTCCTTAACAACAGTATTTCTCCAGTTTGCATCCATGAATGCATAATAGTAGTTAAGTCTTGAAATAGCATCTGCCATTTCGAGATCAGAGTAAGTGGGATCGGTCCAATTAGCAATTGCATCGTTCCAGTTCTTCATAGCCTCTGCAGAAGGTGCAGAAACAGTAGCGTCGATACCTGTCTTAATGTTGCCGCTGTTTGCATTTGAAATAGCCTCGATAACTGCCTGTGAAAGATTTTCACCGTTGATGTAGCTTTCAGGCTGTGCGGGCTTAGCATAAGCGTTGATGATCTTACGAGCTGCTGTTCTTGCGTTTTCGTACTGGAAGTACTCGTAAAGTTCATGATCCTCGAAGTCGATGTCATGTCCCTTATTTGTCTCAAGTTTGTCAAGAGCGGAGATAAGAGTGTCAACACTGATAGTCTCGGTTACTCTGTCATACTGTGAAAGAGCGTCATACGCATTGTTGAGAGCTGTGAGAGCCTCTTCCATAGCAAGAACAACTTCGTCATAGTAGCTTTCAGTCTTGGGAGCATATACAAGATATACTGCATCTCTCAAAGCTGTGTCATATGCATCATAAGCCGCCTGTGCTTCCGGAACAAAGTCTGAAGCTAACAAGCCCATATTAACATATTTTTTAACAGCGTCTGTAAGACCGAAGTCTGAGTAGTAAATGAAGTCAACTGTCCATGTATCGTTGTGCTTGTAATTGGAAAGCAAATACTTCGTGTTAGTCTCAGTGTAAACAGAGCCCGCATCATAGTAACCGTAAGGAATCTGCGTGCTTGCGGTAACGCCGCTAGCTGCCTTCCAGAAGTGACCTACCATCGCTTCGTTCTCATCCTTTGTCTGTGAGGGATTCCATGCCTCCGCCATTGAATTAAGTGAGAAGTATGTCTTAAACTCATCCGAAGGCTCAGCTGCATAGTTGAAATTTTTGATAGAGATTGTACGCTTGTTGTTAACTGCCTGAACGATACTTACATTGTAATCAAGGACGCTCTTGTAAAGGTTTGTCGTAAAGATGTACTTATTGTACGCCGCACGTTTCCAGTCTGTCTGGTCATTTTCAGGCCACTGCTCGCCTTCAACGTCGGGAGTTGTGGCGATACGTGCGTAAATTACCTTTGTCTGCTCGCCGCCAAGAGGCTTGCCGTCCTTACCGATGTAAGAATAAGTAACACGAACCTGAGTTACAGCGTCGGTTGCAGGAACTGTAGCTGTAAAGCTTGCTGTTGCACCCGGTTCAACAATACCGGTAGTGCCGCTGAATGTAACTCCGTTATCAGCCTCGATGTTTGAGATGCTGATTGTGTAAGAAGTATCGACAACATCTGAATTTCTATGCTTCTGAAGCATACCTGCTGAGTTGTTGACGAAGTTCAGGGTGTTGGTTACCTGTGAATAGAGGTAATCGTCACCGTTGTCATTGTGGAAATAAATACTTGGGTCAGAATATTCCTGAATGCCGGTCTTCCAACCAACAAACATACCTGCGATCGGCAATACCGGAACAAGAAGTCCGTTGTTACCGATTGTTTCAAGCTTACCAATAAGACTTACAACAAGATTCTTGATATTGTTCTGGTTAAGGATCGCATCAAGAGTTGTGTAGGTGCTGTCGGAAATCAAGTTTTGATTTCCTGCAAGCTTGTAGAAAATAGAGTTAAGAAGCTGTCTTACAACAGTAACAACCTGTGTAAGAACATTAGCATTTCTGAGAATTCCGTCCGGAATCTTGAATGCGCTTGCAACTAACGGAAGATCAAAGTTGTTGATACCGTTTACAAGCTTACCTCTGAGGATGTTCTCAAGCCATGTATTGCTTGCAGTTGTAACGCCGCTTGCATTAAATACCTGATCAAGGGGAAGAAGCTTAAGGAAAACTTTGTTGAGTTTAGCCCACGGATCCTGATATGTAGCAAGATCAACTGCTGAGCCGCAGTCAACAAACTTCTCAAAGCCCCAAGCCCACTCTTCAGAAGAAGTAAGAGCCCAGTCGATGATCCAATCAATCTTGTACTGCCACGTCGGAACAGAGTTGATGTATGTTGAATCAGCTGTGTATTTAAATGAAGAAGCATCTGAAGACGGAACTGCTCCGAGATTGTTCATTACTGCATAGTAGCCATTCTCACTGTCTTCGCCGAGGTCGGTGATGTTACGCAAGTAGTACATACCGAGGTCAACGCCCATTGTAAGTACAGTATCAAGCCAGTAGTTAGCGTCATACTTAGCACCTGTAAGAAGTGTCTTTGTGTTGTAATCAGCATAGATAAGTGCGTCGAAGTTATATGCGGGCATAAGCTGTGTGCAAAGCTCACGAACAACAACTGCACCAAGTGCAAGAACTGAAACGTCGTCAGCGCTGTCTTTGCCGACTGTCTTGCAAAGCTTAGCTTCTGACGGAAGCTGTGCCTGAGGCATAAGAAGCTTAATGCCTGCACAAGCAAGACCTGTAAGAGCCTGCTTAACTGTACCTTTCATCATCATGTTGTAGTACGGCGAAAGCTTAGCGTCGTTGTAATACTCGTCGAAGATTTCTTCGGGAGCAATGCTGAATGCATATCTTGCTGCACGAAGAACATTGTTAACAACCTTATCAAGGCCGCCGTTCTCCCAGCCAAGACCTTTTCTGAGGTCGTAGGTCTGACCCTTAACCTCAAAGTTTTTAACAAGAACAGTATCGATTACCTTGTAAACGAAAGCGTTGAGACCATCAAGGATGTTATCATAGCCTGCTGCAGATTTACCGATTGTTGTTCCGTCTACTGTCGGGATGAAATCATTAACGAAATCTTTAGTGATCTTCCAATCCCAGTTGAACATATAGTAATATGTTGAAAGGTTTGCGGGAAGTGTACCCTTGAAGTATGTATCCTCAAAACGATAATAAGGAACACCGTCGATTACTTTATAATCAGAATATTCCCAAAGATAGAACTCCTGATCCTTTGTGAAGAAATCTCCTGCTGCTGCCAAGCCTTTAACAGCGTCAACTTCAGCTGCGGTCATTTCTGCAAAGTCTACACCGAGAGCACCTGCAAGGAGCTTCTTAACAGAACCGTTAAGAACTACGGGTGCCATCTCTGCAAATACATAAGGAATGAACTTGTAGAGAAGTGTAAGAGCACTGTCTGCACCGTTTACAGAGAATGTAAGAGCACCGCTGTTGATAGCGTCTCTTACTGACGGAAGAAGATAGCCTTCATTGCCGTTCTTATACCATTTAAGAGTATGATCTCCTGTGTAATCTTCGGGAGCAGTGTATACATAAGTATCTCCGCCCTCAGTTTCAAGAGTCTTGGTATAAGTAACTGTCGCCGTCCAAGTTCCTGTAGCATCGCCTGAGCCCATAAGGGGTGCGAAGTTGTAGTCATACTGAGTGATTGTTGAGCCGTCTTCGCTGGCAACAAAGTATCTTGAAGTCTGCTGAGCAGCTGTCGGAAGGGCTGTGGTATAACCAAGGTCAACACCTGCAGCGTTTACTCTGTATGATGTCCAAAGCATCGGCTTTGTGAAGAGAATCTTTACAAAGCTGTCGAGTACGGAAAGAACTCCGCCGTCGCCTGCTGTGTTTGTGTAAGTTCCCAACTCAGAAGCTGTTGTATCGGGTCTTGCCATAAGCGGGAATACTGCCCTCTTAACAGCTGAAGGAATGTTTGTGATAAGTCCGTTGATAGAACTAAGATCCAAGCCCTTGATAAAGTTAGCAATCATACCAAGCTCAATGCCGTTTGAGAAAACTTCATTTACTGCAGCTGTGTTAGCAGAAAGAAGCTGAAGAAGCTCATAAACGATTGTAAGCTGGTCTGTACCCTCACGGGTCATTCCCGACTGCCATGAGTCGAATTTAACTTTTTCAAGAATGCCAAGGTTTACAAGTGCTGCTGCGAATTTAAACGTACTGCCCGTCAAAGTCGATCTGAATGAATCAAGTGACGCACAGAGGTTATTAACGGATGTGAAGTTAATTGTAACTTTAAGACCCATCGTATCAACAACAGTACCCATGTTGATATTTGCCTGTGCAAGCAAATTGTCAAGAGCATCAAAAAGAATTGACATTCTCTCTTCGGTTGAAAGTCTTGTTACAGAACCGTACTGGTTGTAAGCCTGCAAAGCATTAAGCTCGTCTACCGTCTTGTAACTTGCCTTACCAACGGCAAAAGACGCAACCGAAAGAGATGAGAAAATCATAAGAATTGCCAAGATTACACTCAACAATTTTGTTGACTTTTTCATTTGTTTACCTCCTAATTTTTTTACATTAGATATTCACAATTAAATATTTAATGTCCGCACCCCGTTAATCGAATGCCGACGGGGGTGCCACATCGGCTGTTTGCGACTGCAGTTTGTTTCTTGCCTCTGACCGCCCCTTTAAGGGAGGAGTCCGCAAACGCTGTCTTGTTTAACTCGGTAGCCTCCCACCATTCCCACTTGTTAAAGTCGGTGGGAGACGATGATACACACCCGAGTAATATTACCAAAGGATGTGTATCAAAACAGGCCTTTGCCCGCCAAATATAGCGAGGGCATAACGACCGTATCTAAAAAATTCGATACTTCGCCCATTACACCATTCCTATGGTTATTAAAATTATAGAATTTTATTATAAAAAAGTCAATAAATTATTCACGATTTAGTGCCGTTTTTCCGATTTGAACAAATAAAATTGTTATTTTTGGGCAAATTCATCAAAGAATTTTGGCAATATTTCCACAAAATTATGAACGAAATGTGAACATTTTAGTTTTCGTCGTTTTTTGAACAGAGTTTTAGTCAATACGGGCATTTACTGCACATTTTATCGCATTTTGTCGATTATTTTCGAAGCCACAACATATAGTATTTGCCTAAAATTGCCTGTCGAAATGTAGTTTTGGCATTAAAAATGCTAAAATGCCGTCCATCGACACTCATTCCCTTAAAAATATCGTCGTAATATAAAAAAGCACCTCGAACAAGCTTTCACTCATTCGAGGTGTGATTTATTTTATCGGGGATATTTTATTTGCCGACTCCGCCGATAATATCGCCGCCGATATCACCGATGTCGCCGCCGTTTTCGATTTTGTCTGCAATGTCATAGAAGAAATCCTTAGCGGTATTTCCAAGACCTTCAATGGTGTCACCTGCGCCGGAGAAGTCAATATCACCCATTCCGCCGATAAGACCTGAAAGCGTATCCATAATTCCGCCCAATGCAGAATCGCTGCCTGAAGATGACGCTTGCGTTGTGGGAGCCTGTGTTGTGGGAGCCTGCGTTGTGGGAGCCTGCGTTGTGGGTTCTGTTGTGGGAGCTGTCGGAGCTGCAACAGTAACAATCTGAGTTACTACCGGAACATTTTCCTCAACCTGCTTTATTTTGTGGCCGCCCTTTGAGCCTGCCGCATAAACTGCAACAGTGATTGCAAGTGCACAAACAATAGCACCTACTCTTGCCCAGCCTTTTCTGGTATTAAGCTTCTTTTCAGCAAGCTCTTCAGGAGTTAACTGAACTTTCTCTTTCTTTGCCATATTAGTTGCCTCCTAAAAATTAGTATACAAAGTTAGAATATTTTGCGTTTGCATCAAGGTTACCTGTACCTGTGATGCTAAGTCCTGCCTTGAGCTGAAGCTCTGCATTGGCATTGAATGAATATTCAAGGCTCTGAAGCTTGCCGTCTGTGATAACAGCCTTAACCTTGATGTTCTTGTAGTTAGCATTAAGTCCTGTAACTGTAACTACCGATACGAAGTTCTTAATTTCGGTGTTAACCTCATCGAGAACAACGATATCGTTTGTAAATCTTGAAAGAGCCGTATTACCGCTTCTGTCGGGATTTGATGAATCAGCAAGTGTGAATTCATATGTATCGCCGTTTACTGAAAGGTTCTGAATGTCATTCGGCTGAAGATTTGTAGCTTTAAGAGTGTAGCTTGAACCGTGATAAAGCTTCTCTGTTGTGCCGTCGTCCTTCTTAACGTCGATTGTGTCAAGAGTCATACCCTTCGGGCAGGTCTCCTTCTTATCGCCTCTGCCGAGGAAGCCGCCGACAACCGAGTTCAAGTCCGAATTGGAATCAACGCCCTGAATAATCTTGTTAAGAACGCTTGTTGCCGAGCCAACGTCAATATTTTCAACTGTGCAATGTCTTTCCCAATCGTAGCCTGCTTTTGCGTCAACAGCAGCCTTTGTAGCGTTGTTGATAAGTGTAGCAACTGAAGCAGCGTCGCTTGAGCCTGCATTTGCCGAACCTGCGTTGTCTGAGCTTGCAGGTGTTGATGCGTTGTTTGATGAACCGCTGCTTGATGAGCCGTCATCCCATGAGCTTGAGTTTGATGCGTTAGCAGCACCGCCGTTTACAGCAGTTGTAGTCTCGTCGCTTGAAGCAGGGCTGAGGCCCTGTGAGCGAGCAAAAGCGAATACGCCTGCAACGATTGCGAACGAAAGGAAAATAGCCCAAAAGCGAGTCCAACCGTTCGATCTGCGAATTTTTCTGTCAGCAATCTCCTCAGGAGTTAACTGAACTTTCTCTTTCTTTGCCATTTGAGTTTCCTCCTAAGAATTAATATACAAAGTTCTTGTAGCTTGCAGTAGTATGGATAGCACCTGAACCGTTGATGCCGATACCGAGTGCTTTAAGTGCAAGCTTAGCGCTTGTTGATGTCTCATACTCGAGAGAAACAAGCTTACCGTCTGTGATTGTGCCCTTAACCTTGATGTTTGTGTATTCGCCGTCAAGTGAGTTAACCGTTACAACCGAAACCTGAGCCTTAATCTCAGCCTCAACCTCATCCTTAGTGATGATGTCGTTTGTAAATCTTGAAAGTGAGTTTGAGCCGTCCTTTGCGGGAGTGGTTACGTTGTCAAGTGTGAACTCGAAGCTGTCGCCGTCAACCTTGAGGCCCTTAAGATCTTCGGGCTTGAGTGATGTAGCCTTGAGAGCATAGTTTGTGCCGTGGTAGTCGATAGCAGCTGCTGCGTCTTCACCCTTCTTGATTGTGAGGTCTTTATCGCCTACTCCGAGGAAGCCGCCGACAACAGAGTTGAGGTCTGCGTTTTCGTCAACCATGTGAATAACCTTATTAAGTGTGCCTGTTGCATTACCAACGTCGATGGGAGTTGTGTACTCACACTTTCTTACCCAATCGTAGCCAGCCTTTGAGTCAACAACAGCCTTTGTTGCGCTGTTGAGAGCGTCAGCTACCGTCTTAGCCTCTGAAGCGTCGGATGCAGGAGCGTCGCTTGATGTGTTTCCGCTTGAAGAAGCTCCGCCTGCTGTACTGCTGCCGCCTGCGTTTGAGACGCCCTGAGCCGCACCGCCGTTACCGGCATTCGAGCTACCCTGTGTGACAACCTTCTGCTCGATTGTCGTACCCTGTCCGAATGCTATGTAAACTATTGAATAAACAAGTACAATAGACATAAGAACTGCGAGTGATTTAAAGAAGGTCTCTCCGAAGATTTTTCTCTTCTCTTCCTTCCTTGCATTTTTAGCTTCCAACTCCTCGGGAGTCAGAACAGGTTTGTTTTTTGCCATCTGAAAAATATCCCCTTTCAAATTCTTCTTGGCGTATAATTGCACATTATCAATCGATACATATAAAATTTACAATAAATTTCGCCGATTGTCAATCAAATCTTTGGTTTTTATGTAAATTTTCAGTTTTTTTCTTTACTTTTTATTCATTTAGCACTAATTTGAGTGCTATTACCGTAACGTCATCCTTCGGTTTTTTGCTTCTTTCATGCTTTGACACCTCGGCGATTTTCTCCGCAAGACTGTCTACGGAAGCGTCTTTTTCAGATGAAAGCAGCTTTTTTGCCGTATCGAGAGAGTATTCGAATGCGCCGTCGCTTGCCATTACGACTGTATCGCCATTGCGAAGCTTGAATTGTGTTGATACGAAATCCGCTTCGTCGAGAATTCCCAACGGCATTGACGCACGGTTTACAGCCGTCACGCTTTCGTTTTTACGCACAAGCGTTGCCACGGCACCTGCCTTACACAGCGTTGCGTTGCCCGAATACAAATCTATGGAGAGCACGTCAAGCGTTGCAAGCGACTCCTCGGTGGATTTCAAGAGCAGTGCGGAGTTTACAAGCCTGAATGCCGCAGAGTGTGAGAAGCCCGAGCGCAAAAGCTTTGCCGTCATTGAGCTTGCAAGTGAGGAATCGACGGCAGCCCTCATTCCCGTGCCCATTCCGTCGCTTAAAACAACATTGAAATTGCCCTTGCCGTCATAAAAGCTCTCAAAGCTGTCTCCGCAATATTTATCCTTGTTTGCCGTGCTCCTTGAAGCCGCCGCCTCCACTCTGAAAAACGTCTTTTCGCAAAAGCAAACGCACGCCTCATCGCCCGAGGCTGTAATCGACGGTCTGTCAAGCTGCACCCGACAAGTCTTTTCAAGTGCCTTTCGAAGCTCATATTCGTTTATTTTTTCATTAGTCTTTATAAATGAAAACTCTATTTTCAGCCTGCCGTTCTCTGAATTTCTGCACACGAGCGCAGACGGTGTAATGTTAAACGAAGAAATAAGAAGCTCCTCAATTTCAGCCGAAAGCTCATCCGCAAAGTCAATTTCCTTTGTGAATTCTTCGGATATTTCGGTAAGCATATCGCATATGCCGCCGAATTGACGTGAGGATACGCTCCTCATTCTTTCGACCCTTTCCTTTGCCGCCCTCGACGAGACAAAGCTTATGTAGAGCTTATTAAAGCTGTCCGTCAGCTCGTCCGATTTCACGCAGCAGCCCTTGAGAAACGGCGGAAGTTTGTTCGGATTTACTACCCCGTTATTTTTGAGTGCTTCGCTCATAGTATCAAACGCCTTTTTACAGTCGGCAAAATTCTTGCTCCAGCAAAACGAATTTAACCGACATCCCGTGCAAACGCTTGCCCTTACTCTCGAATAAACATCGAGCTCCGTTTCGGGGATATTGCTTTTGAGAAGCGAGGAAGCGGCATTCACGGTCTCCGATACCTCCTCGACAGCCATCGACGCATTTTTAAGCCTTTCAAGCAATGCAAGACGTTGAGAGTTAATATTTACAGGCTCTCTTTTCTCATAAAAGCCGCCTGTGATGGCACGCAAATACTTTTCCGGAATACACAAAAACGCAACGCAGGCAATAGCGAATTCAACAATTAGATAAATTTTATCTAAAGTGCCGTTTTCAAATAAAAGCACCGCCAAAAAGGCAAGAAGTCCTGCCGCCGTACCGGCAAATCTGTTGAAGCGTGAGAACAGACCCGAGGCAAGTCCGACAACGGCATAGGAAACACCCGTTGCACCCACGCTTTGACTTAATGAAAACGCAAGTCCGAGCTCTACCCCGAGGCTTGTCCCTGCCGACTCCTTGTAAATGAAAGATATCAGCAGCAACAAAAAAATTCCGATTATCCTCGCCGGCGAAGCAGAAAAAACGGTAATCCCCGAAAGCGACAGCAGAACAACGGACAGTAATGCGCCCACATTTACAATATCTCTCGCCGTAAAGCCGCCCTGTGAGGAATAGACCGTCAGGGCATCAAACGCAGATGAGAACACGAATGACAAGGCAAAGCCGAGAGTTGCCTCGCTTAAAAAGATAAAAAACGACCTTACGGAAGTCCCGTCTGCGAAAAGCACCGCCATACTTGTCAGGAACAACGACATAAAGCTGATACACGACGGCAGCAGCCTGAATTTTTTAAGCCTTTCAAGCTCGTTTGTGAGCCTTATCAAAATCACCGAGCAGATTATCGCCGCTATGTACCTAAGTGCCGACAGGTTGTCCTGAGTTAAAATATAGCCTGCCGCTGCGCCCAAGCCTGCCGAAATTGTATATTTGCCCGATACAGCCGTTACAAATGCAACCGCAAACGGCGAAAATGCCTTGAGCTCATTTATCGAGCCGCATAAAAGTCCGAGCAGAAAGCACAGCATTTGAGCTATGATCCGCTTTGATATTCTCTCTATTTTTTCGGCGTTTACGTCGAGATACACCCGTCTTGCCGTCTGTGAAGCCTTCAAAAAAATCACCGTACCTTATACATAATTTTACAAAAAAATTATATCCTCGGTACGGTGAAAACCGTGTCGCCTTATGCTGTTGTTTTTACGAAATCGCAGACGTTTTCGGGCGAAATATGAAATTACTGCTCAACATTAAACGGCTCGTCGGGAATTACAAGAGCACATATAATATAGAAAAGAATTCCGGGGAAGCCTGCCGAAAACATTGCAATAAGAACATAAACAAGTCTTACAAGGGTTGAATCTACTCCGATATACTCCGCAAATCCGCCGAGTACGCCTGCGAGCATTTTGTCGCTGCTGCTTTTATAAAGTTTTTTCTTCATATTTATTACTCCTTTTAATTTTATTTTTATTATTATTTATTTTAACTAAAAATCAATATCTGTCAAGAACTCCCATTCGACAAAGCGTGCCTGCATCCAATTGTCGGGTGCTCTTTCGTCGAGATACTCTTCAAATTTGGTTTTCGCCTCAAATCCGTAATGCCTCTCGCTCCATCTGTATATGGAAGCTGCGGTCATTATAAAGTTTACCGCCATAAACACGCTCATTGCAACACAGGCAATATGCCATTTCTTGCCCTTGAGCCTTTCAAGAAGCACGTCGATTTTAGGGCAAAGCTTACAAAAAGCCGTGCCTGCAAGTCCCCACATTATCGAAAAGCCCAAGCATATTATGCCCTGATAATTCATAAAGCTGCCGTCATAGCTCCACGCACGCATACCGAGAACATCTTTTAACAGCAGTCCGCAAAGAAGCTCCAATATTGTCGCCACAACAGAAAACACCAAAAATTTCTCAACCTTAGGTTTGCAATCTAATTTATCCGCCGCAACATAAAACAGGACTGCCGCCGCCCCGTAAAGTATGTTGAAAGAGCCGTAAACCGAAACCACGTGGCTTTCCCAATGTCCCTTTGCGATTTGGCAGAAAACGCCTTCGATAATCACGCCCAATATACTGCCTGCAATAAACAGCCAAAACAGCTTATCGTATGTGAGCTGCTTGCTTTCCGTCCCCTCGGTCAAAACAACCTCTGTATCGAGCTTGTTTTTTCTCTCCATAATTATCCCATCCGTTAATACACTTTGTATTTTCTATATCTATACCGTAAACGCCTTAATCGTAATTATACATATCGTAATCATCATCAAAATCGGGCTCGTCAAGGTCGTCGTTATCCGGCGCATCAAACCTGTTCTCAAAATCATCCTCAAGCCTGTCAAACGCTTCCTCTATGCTCATATTGTTCCTCGAAGCAAACGCTATAAAGTCGTTTCCGAGCGCCGCCGTAAAGCAAAGAGTTGATATAATTGAAGCTAAAAGGACAACCGTTGTTATAATTATCAGCTTTTTCATATCCGTTCCTCCTTATATTCCGGCTTTGCGGAAGCTCAATCTTAAAAGATAGGTCATAACCGCAAAAGCAAGCAAACCTGCCGAAAAAAGCATCACGCTAAATGAAACAAGAAAACCTATCATCGCTCCCGTGAACGGTGCCGAAATTGAAAAAATCGAGCCAAATGCAACCGCTATCGGAGAAAGCATAAGGGCTACCGAAGCGGGATAAACGCCGAATGCACACAAAACAAGGAATATGAACATTAGCATCCACAAGGTTTTGTTGCGTCTGTCAAAATTCGGTTTTTGAGCTGTCTGCGAGCCGACATTAACGGTCGCCTGACTTTGCTTCGGCTGTTCCTTTGTGTCGGCAGACGGCGAAGCCTGCTGCGAATTTACATACTGCATAGCACAGCTGTACGGAGTGCCGAGTTCCTCGCAAATCTGCTCTTCGCTTTTTCCAAGCTCAAGACCGGCGGAAAAATGCTCCTCAAAGTCCTGTATTATCTCATCACGGTCCGCAGGCGAAAAGCCTGAGAGATAATTATATAATTCCTGTAAAAATTCAACCTTGGTCATTACCGTCGCCTCCTAACAAATTTGAAACACAAAGGGTAAATTCGTTCCATTCCTTTTCAAGTGCCGCCTGTGTGTCGCAACCCTTTTTGGTAAGTCTGTAATATTTCCTCGCAGGTCCCGTGGGCGACTCCTTGAGGTACACTTCAAAATATCCCTCGTTTCTTAAACGCTTCAGCAACGGATAAATCGTTCCCTCGGAAACATCTATCTGCTTTCCCACAGCGTCTGCAAGCTCGTAGCCGTATTTGTCTCCCTGCCGCAGCTGTGACAAAACGCAGAGCTCAAGCACACCCTTTTTGAACTGCGTATTCATTGCGTTTCTCCTTTCCGCACTATCCGCATTACTGTCTTTATTACAATTACAATATATCACATACTATCTTGTAATGCAATATACTATGTAATGTTTAACACTTTGTTAACAAATCGGAAAGAATTTATAAACAAAAGAGCAGACCGTATAGATCTGCTCTGAAATCAATTTATTTCTCCTCGAAGAATGTCTTGAACGCTCTGTATGCCATATAAATGTCAAGCTTTGAGACAACCTCAAACGGAGCGTGCATTGAAAGCACCGGAACACCGAGGTCAACAACGTCAATATCGAGTGCCGCAAGATACATTGCAACCGTTCCGCCGCCGCCTGCGTCAACCTTACCGAGCTCGCCCGACTGCCATACGACATCCGCACCGTCAAGCATACTTCTTATTTTGCCCATATATTCAGCCGAAGCATCGCTTGTGCCTGCCTTACCTCTTGAGCCTGTATATTTCGTGATAACAACGCCCTTGTTGATATAGGAAGCGTTTCTTCTCTCGGAAACATCGGGGAAGGTAGGGTCAAACGCAGCGTTTACGTCAGCCGAAAGACAATGAGTGTTTGAAAGTACGGTATGATAATTCACGCCCTGCATATTTGCAAGGTCTGCAACAAAATATTTGAAATATGAGGAATTAAGTCCCGTGTTGCCGTCAGAGCCGATTTCCTCCTTGTCGGTAAGAACGGTAATTGCGGTATATTCGGGATTTTCAATGCTAAAAATAGCCTCTGCGGCAGGATAAGCGCAAACTCTGTCGTCGTGTCCGTAAGAGCCTATCATACTGCGGTCAAAGCCTATATCGCAGGATTTGAAAGCCGGGACAGCCTCAAGCTCTGCCGAAAGAAAATCGCTCTCGATTATGCCGTATTTCTCAAAGAGAATGTTCATAATATTGAGCTTGACCTTTTCGCTTGCCTCATCATCCTTGAACGGACGTGAGCCGATTAAAATATTCAGCTCCTCGCCCCTTATTCCGTCTGCAAGGGTACGCTTCATCTGCTCTGCGGCAAGATGCGGAAGAAGGTCTGTCACAACAAATTTCGGGTCGTTATCATCCTCGCCGACATTTACATAAGCCTTTGTTCCGTCTCTTTTTACAACCACACCGTGAAGTGAAAGCGGAATTGCCGTCCATTGATACTTCTTAACTCCGCCGTAATAATGTGTCTTGAAATATGCGATTTCCGTGTCCTCATAAAGCGGATTTTGTTTCATATCAAGTCTCGGAGAGTCAATGTGCGCCGCCGAAAGACGTGTACCGTTTTCAAGCCCTTTTTTACCGATAACCGCAAGAATTATTGACTTGCCTCTGTTGTTATAGTAAACCTTGTCGCCTGCGTTGTATTTTTTTGCTCTGTCGAACTCAACAAAGCCGTTTTTCTTTGCCTTTTCAAGAACATAAACAACAGCCTCTCGCTCTGTCTTTGCCTTGTTCAGAAAACTCTTGTACTCCTCGCAAAATGCGTCTGCCTTGTCGGTTTCTTCCTGCGAAATAACCTCCGAAGCGTGCTTCGGATTGTAAAAGAGCTTTTCTTTAAGCTCTTCTGCTCTTGATTTTTCCTTGCTCATTTTCATAGCTCCTCTTTATATAGATTACCGTAAATATTTACGGCTTTTGTTACCTTGTTTACATAGTGTGCCGTCGCCCTCGACGGAATTTTATCAAGTGTTTTCCCGTCCTTTGAGTATTCGGGGTTTTTAAGCCAGCCGTCAACCCTGTTTATACCTGCGTGATACGCCGCCACAGCAGCTTCGGTGTCCTCGAATTTTTCAAGCAATATCGAATAAAAGAACGCACAGTATTTTATTGAAATTTCGGGATTTGTCAAATCCGCTTCGGTGTATTTTTCGCCCGTTTTAGTCTGAAGCCACATAAGAGTATCGGGCATAATCTGCGTAAGACCTATTGCGCCGACGGATGATTTGGCATTTTCGTCAAATCCGCTTTCGACCTGCGCCGTAGCATATAATAATTCTTTCGGAACGGAATACTCCTCCGAATATTTCTCTATATATTCTGTGTATTTTTGCGGATATCTATGCTTGTAGCCTGCTCTTACAAAAAGCATGGTTACAGCCGATATGACTGCAACAAAGGTCAAAATCAACGCAATTATTTTTGATAATGCGATTTTCTTTTTATCAGTCATCATTGATAATTTCCTTTATCTGCTCGGAAAGTCCGTAGGGCGGATAATTTTTTATAACCTTATCGGCGTTTGCAAGGAAAAAGTCCTCACCCTTTTGAGCCGATATCCTTTGCCTTGCACCTTCAAGCGATATTTTATCTCGGTTGATTATTCTCTCAAGGCGTATTTTCTCGGGTGCGACAACGCAAACATTTATATCGCAAAGGCTTGACAGTCCGCTTTCAAAAAGTCCTATCGCATCAACCGTTACGCCCAAAGCGTTCTCCTGTTCCTTTTGTGAAATTATGCTTTTTATTCGCCTGACAACAGCAGGATGAGTTATCTCGCTTAGCCTTTCCGTATTTTCCTTTGACGAAAAAGCCCTTTTCGCAAGCAGCTTTCTGTCAACACTGCCGTCGGGCAAAGTAATATCCTCTCCGTATTCCCGTGTGAGTGCGGAGATAACAGCCTTGTCGCCGTCTATCACTTCTTTTGCTACAAGGTCGGCGTCAATATGATAATATCCGATTTTTTCAAGCGCCCTTGCGACGGTGGATTTTCCTGCTCCCGTCTGCCCTGTAAGTCCGATAATTTTCACACTACAACTCCTTTACCTTAAAGCCTGCGGAACGAATAAGCCTGTTATAAACCGCAAGTCCCACGCCGCTTATTTCGGGGCATCTTGCATAAACGGTTTTAGCTCCCCTTTCGTCAAGCTCACGAAGTGCATCAAAAAGCCTGTTAGCCTCCGAAAGTCCGTCGTCGGCTCTGCCGTATGTAACGGCATTTTCAAAATTTTGCTCCTCGCCCTCAAAGCAAAGCACAAAACAATCTTTATCCTTTACAAAATCGACAAATTTTTCAAAGCTGCCCTTTACTATTGTTATGTCGGCTCTCGGTGCGTAATGCTTGTATTTCATTCCCGGAGAAGCCGCCGTTTCGCCGTCCTTTAGCTTATTGAGAACAGCCGAAGCAATATCGATTTCGCCGATAAGAGCCTCGATTTGCTCGACCGTAACACCGCCCGGTCTTAAAAGCGTAGGCTTTTCGGCAGCAAAGGTTATAACCGTTGACTCAACGCCGATTTCACAGCCTCCGCCGTCGATTATCAGCGGTACTCTGCCGTCCATATCGTCAAAAACATACCTTGCGTTTGTCGGGCTCGGGCTTCCCGAAAGATTTGCGCTCGGTGCGGCAAGCGGTAAGCCGCAAGCCTTGATTATCTTCCTTGCGTATTCGGATTTCGGCATACGCACCGCTACGGTATCGAGTCCGCCCGAAGTAACATTGGGAATCAAATCGCTTTTTTTCATTATCATTGTAAGGGGACCCGGCCAAAATTTTTCAGCCATAAGCCTTACCTTTTCGGGTATCTCCCTTACAAGCGGCGCAAGCTCCGACATATCGCTGATATGAACGATCAACGGATTGTCCGACGGCCTGCCCTTTGCGATATATATCTTTTTAACCGCTTCGCCGTCAAGTGCGTTTGCCGCAAGTCCGTAAACGGTTTCGGTGGGTATTCCCACAACCTCGCCGTCCTTTATAAGCCTTGCCGCCTCGCTCAAAGCCTCTTTTTCGTTTGTTCTGATGTCAATTACCCGAGTAATCATCAATTTTCCTCTGCCTTTAATTTTTCTGCCGTATCGGCTGTGATAAGAGCGTCGATTATTTCATCAAGGTCGCCGTTCATTATCTGCTCGATTTTATAAAGGGTAAGCCCTATTCTGTGGTCGGACACCCTGCCCTGCGGGAAGTTGTAGGTTCTTATTCTCTCGCTTCTGTCGCCCGTGCCGACCTGTGCCTTTCTTGCGCCTGCTATTTCTGCGTCATGCTTTGCCTGCTCAATTTCAAGAAGCCTCGAACGAAGCACCTTCAACGCCTTATCCTTATTTTTATATTGGCTTCGCTCGTCCTGACATTCAACCACCATTCCCGTAGGAAGATGCGTTACACGAATTGCCGACGAAGTCTTGTTTACCTTCTGACCGCCTGCGCCCGACGAACGGAAAACATCAATCTGCAAGTCTGCAGGGTCAAGTTCAACATCCACATCCTCAGCTTCGGGCAAAACGGCAACCGTTGCGGTCGAAGTCTGAATTCTGCCCTGACTTTCGGTTTCGGGAACACGCTGAACACGGTGAACACCGCTTTCAAACTTAAAGCGTGAATATGCGCCCTCGCCCTCAACGCTGAATACAATTTCCTTGTATCCGCCGAGCTCCGTGGGATTTTCCGACAAAATCTCCACCTTAAAGCCCTTCGACTGTGCATACATAGAGTACATTCTGAAAAGCTCGCCCGCAAAAAGCGCCGCCTCTTCTCCGCCTGCACCGCCTCTTATCTCGACAATAACGTTTCGCTCATCATTGGGGTCCTTCGGCAAAAGCAAAACCTTAAGCTCTTCCGAGCAACGCTCAACGTCAATTTTAGCCTGCTCGAATTCCTCTTGCACAAGCTCTCTGAAATCTTTATCAAGTCCGCCTGCGTCAAGCAATTCTTTTGACTCCGTGAGCGTGCTTTCATATTTCTTATATTCTCTGAATTTCTCAACAACGGGCGTTAAATTCTTCTGTTCCTTCATAAGCTTTGCATATTCCTGCTGATTGCTTATTATATCGGGAGAGCATAAGAGCTCGTTGATTTTTTCGTATCTTTCTTCTATTCCGTTAAGCTTATCGGTCATTTGGACTTTCCTCACGAATTATTTTCTTAATATTTTTTTCAATCTTTATACGGGGCACCATTACTTCCCGTCCGCACTTCTTACAACGCAGTCTGAAATCAATTCCCGAACGCAAAACCTCAAACCTGTTCTCACCGCAGGGATGCGCCTTTTTCATCACAAGCTCGTCGCCCACACGCACGTCCATAATATACCTCCCAAACGATTTTTATATATTGTACCACAATATATGAAAAAATTAAATACCGCAATTCTCATTTCACTTCCTCGGGCATATAAATTTATGAGTAAATTGCAAAAATATCAGAAATCTGAAAGGCACGGTAATCATTATGGAAAAATATTTACCCGAGGGAGCCGTTTTCAATTCAAGGGAAACGGAAAAAATATTTGCAAGCGAAAGCTTGCTCAAGGAGGCGTGTGAAAAGCGGATTTATCTCGAAGCGAGGGCTCTTATGTGTGACAACGCCCACAATCTTCATTTCAAATTAGGCAATACAAAGGGCTTTATGCCGCACGACGAATGCGCCGAGGGCGTAAAGGATGCGAGTGTAAAGGATATTGCGATAATTTCAAGGGTCAACAAGCCTACGGGCTTTTATATAACCGAGGTCGATTTAACAAGTGAAAGCCCCGTCGCTGTTTTGAGCAGGACAGAAGCACAGGCGGACTGCCGAAAAAATTACATTTCAGCTCTTCGTACCGGCGATATTATAGACGCAAAAATCACGCATATTGAGCCGTTCGGTGCATTTTGCGACATAGGACGGGGCATAACCGCACTTTTGCCGATAAACTCCGTTTCGGTCTCAAGAATACCGAATCCGCACGCAAGATTTTTTGTCGGTCAAAGCATAAAAGCGGTTGTGAGAAGCATTGACGAAAACGGCAGAATAACCCTTTCACACAGAGAATTGCTCGGCACTTGGGAGGAAAACGCAAAAGCTTTCCATTCGGGAGAAACCGTCACGGGAATTGTCCGTTCCGTAGAGCCATACGGCGTCTTTGTTGAGCTTTCGCCAAACCTTGCAGGACTTGCAGAATACGCAGAGGGCGTCGAGGTCGGACAAAGTGCAAGCGTGTTTATCAAAAGCATAAATCCCGATAAAATGAAAATCAAACTGATAATCGTCGGCACGGACAGCTTTGCCTGTGAAAACCGAAATTACAAATATTTTATTGATTCGGGTCACATTGACTTTTGGCGGTATTCGCCGTGTAATTGTACAAAAATCGTCGAAACATTATTTTAATTTTATATAAATTATTGCACTTGCCGTTTTGATGTGCTACAATAATTTTGTATTTCAATATACGAGGAGGAAGTATAATGTCAAAGAAAATCTTCAAAAAATCTTTTAGCGTTATTTTATCCTTAGTTCTGATGTTCAGCTGCGTTGCACCGTCCTTTGCGGCAAATAAGGTGTGCGGCTGCGGTAAAAATCCCATGCTTGTAATCTCGGGCTTTTCACAGTATCTGCTTGTTGACACCAAAACGGGCAAGAGCGTTTGGGCACCCGAGGCGGAAACAATTACAAAGGCTGTCGAAAAGGCTCTCCCTCCCCTTACAACTCTTCTTGCTTCAAAGAGAACGAGGGCGGATTTCGACAAATTCTGCGACGAGTTTATCCCGATTGTAAACGAGGTGCTCGATCCCATCTCCTGCTCTCCCGACGGAACACCTAAACACAGGAACGTCGAGATTATCGAGCAATTTACACAGCCTGTTTCAAGCTACGATTATGCCTACGTCAAGGAAATTTTCAACAATGATATAGTTGATGTTGCCTGTGAGGCGGTCGGCAAGGATCACGTTTGGGTTTACGGACTTGACTGGCGTGTTGATCCGCTTATTCTTGCAGATGAAATTCACGAATATGTCGAAAATATCAAAAAGACCTCCGGTCACGATAAAATTTCAATTTTAGGTATCAGTATGGGCGGCGTTATTATGTCCGCTTACCTTGCGAAATACGGGTATGACGATTTAAGCAATATAACAATGCTTTCGTCAGCTTACACGGGACTTGAAATGGTCGGCAAGCTCTTTATGGGCGACGTGTCAATCGACGCTCCGGGTCTTTACAATATACTCAGCGACGTTTTGGGAACAGATAAGGTAAGCGCCGTTCTCTCTTCAACGGGCATTGTCGAAAAAATCATTCCCATACTCGGCGATTTGTTCAAATACAACAAGGATCGAATTTTCGAGGATTGCTTAATCCCTGCCTTCGGATACACCACGGGCTTTTGGGCATTTGTCCCCGAGTCTTGCTACAGTTCCGCAAGGACATATATGTTCATGAGAATGAGCGACGGAACGGTACAGCAAAGAAAGACTCTCAAAAACAGAATTGACGATTATCACTATAACGTTCAGTCAAAAATCGGCTCAATTCTCAAGTCGGCACAGGCTGACGGCGTCTGCGTTTCGGTGGTTTCACACTACAATTTGCAGAACTCTCCCGTTACCTCGGCGGCAAGCCTTATGGGAGATCAGGTAATCGAAACTATACACACAAGCGGCTTCGCAACCGTTGCCGAATACGGAAAAACGCTTGACATTGCTAAGAAAGCACCGCACGTTTCGTTTGATAGGGTTATCGACGCACGCACGGCTTATCTGCCTGATAACACGTGGTTTATCAAAAATATGAAGCACGTTGAATACAGCAACAAGGGTGCCAACGACAACGGCGAATTTTTCAAGTGGATACTTACCGCCACTCCCGACACAAACATTTATTCCAATGCAAAGTATCCGCAGTTTATGAACTATGACAGGAACGCTCACAATCTTTCACCGCTTTCGGGTGCTGACGGCGACGTCAATGCAGACAGCAGAATTTCGCTCTTTGATGCAAAGCTTGTTCTCAGATCCGTTGCGGAATTGTCAACGCTTGACGAGCAGCAGGCGTGGGCAGCCGATATGAACTGTGACGGCACTGTTTCGATAGCGGACGCCAAGAGCATTTTAGTATACATTGCGGCGCATTAAGTCAAAAGTTTACACATAAATTTATCCCACTATGTTTTGCATAGTGGGATTTTTATATTTGCATTAAAACTAAACATTTTCAACAAAAGCACAACCCGTTTATTCAACGGCGTAGGGCGATGGATATATTTTTCAATTCGTACGAAGCACCAACTTTTGCGATTTGCGCACAGCCGCACTTTCAGGCTCCCTCTGACGAGGGAGCTGTTGAGCGTAGCGAAACTGAGGGAGAGAAAGC
>OLHG01000637.1_pt1 | contig 24478 bp, 33 predicted proteins | sample 1605971 | NCBI WGS metagenome assembly OLHG01 (sample SAMN03283289) | human gut metagenome | biome: human-associated habitat; material: feces | host: Homo sapiens | place: Peru | collected 2012 | reverse complement strand
TCTAGTGGTACATCTTTTCTTTATCTATGATTTATTGATTGGAATAAACTGCGGTTGCTATAAAAATACATTATTATATAGGGTAATATAATTTGCAGTCATCAGATGGGTAGAGTTTGCGGTTTAACACTTTGTCATAATCACCTAAATTAGAATATAAGCATGACAGATCGTTCAAAGAAGATAATGTATCTGGATGTTTTGCATCCAAAATTTCTTTTCTTGCATTATAAACTACTTTTCCAATTTCTAGTGCCTTACTGTAGTCTCCTAAATCAGAATATGAACATGCCAAATCGTGTAAGGCAGATAATGTATAAGGATGATTCTCTCCCAGAATTTCTTTTCTTCCGTTATAAACCGCATTTCTCATCACTAGTGCCACATTATAATCTCCTAAATCAGAATAAGAGTTTGCAAGATTTTCTAACGCATTTAATGTATCTGGATGTTTTTCTCCTAGTTTACGCTTAAATAGATCATATAACTCTTGATAAGAATTTTTTTCTTTTATATAATCTCCTTCTTTATGTGCTTCTGCTGCTTCCTTAATAATATCATCAATTGTAAACTTACTCATACGTATTCCTCCCTAACACTCTCATCTAATAAAACAAACTCATATCTTATTGAGTCTATCATTTATTCCCTTCTAACTCTAATAACGCTTCTTTTCTATCTATACCACCTGCATAACCTGTTAAGCTTCCATTACTACCTAACACTCTATGACACGGTACAATAATACTTATTCTATTATGTCCTACTGCTCCTCCTACTGCCTGTGCAGAGAATCTTTTAACACCTCTTCTTTGTGCTAATATATTCGCAATCTCTCCATAAGTCATCGTATGACCATAAGGAATATCACAAAGAATCTCCCATACTTCCTTTTGGAAGTCTGTACCTATTAAATGAAGAGGAAAATCAATAAGTGGCTGTTCTTTCTTAAAATAAAGATCAAGCCATCTTTTTACTTTTAGAATAAGTTCTGTTTCTTTTTCTTCATAAGGTTCTACTAATCCTGCTGCATAATACTTCTGATTCTCAAACCATACACCATATACACCTATTTCATCTACCGCAATAAGTATATCTCCTAATGGTGATTGATAGTGTCCAATATAAGTCATATGAAATCCTCCATATGTCTATCATATCAAAAAAAAGACTCATAAGAGTCCCTTAATTGAATTGTTTATGCTTATTTTCAATAAAGTCATGATACCATATAAAGCTATACTTCTTATATCTCTTATAAGTACCCTGACCTAGATTATTAGCATCTACATAAACAACGCCATAACGTTTTTCTATTTCACAGCTTTCTGCAGAACCAATATCAATAACACCCCACATGCTATAGCCAATAACATCTACACCATCATCAATCGCTTCATCTATAATATCCTGTGTGAGTAGTCTTGTAGATGTTGTAGCATCAGATTTTCTTTTTAAATAGGGTCTACAATCCTGTGTATCTAAGCCTTTACCGCCTTCTTTATAACCACCTTCATACTGGCTGCTAGCAGTGGCTCCACCCCACAATATATCGCATTGTTGTCTTCTTCATTTAAAAAAACTAAGATTTTCACCCTAGTTTCTTTGCAAGCTTGTAAGCACCATATTCAGGTGTATGGATAGGTGAAATAAGATTATCTATTGTTTCATTAAGAATAGGTAGAATATAGTGAGAAGCATGATCAAATACGCCTCCAATATAGGAAATACGAGGTGTTGAGTGATGTTCTTTTAAAAGTGTTTGTATGAGTGAACGAATTTCTAATGCTGCCTGTTTATATATTTCTATCGCATAAGGATCTCCATGATTGGCAGCTAATCCATTGATATAAGCATAGGATGCGATAGATGTACGATCAAGACTATTCATAAATGTGATAATATCATAATCAATATCTAGATAACATTCTTCCATAACAAGATCATAAAGAACTGTTTTTTCTAGTCTACCATCTATTTCTTTACAGAATATATTAAACATCTTCTTCGCAATCCAATAAGCACTGCCTTCATCTCCTAATTGATAACCCCAGCCTCCACAACGTGTCAGCTTATTATTCTTAAGGGATAAGGCAATACTGCCTGTTCCTGCAATGACCACAATACCATCATGACCATCTAATGCACCTTCTATCGCAATTCTTACATCACTTTCTACGACAAAAATTCTATCTTCAAATGCTTCTTTACATATGTATTCTATTTTATCTCTTAATTCTTTCTGTTGGCCATATCCTGCAAGTCCTGCACCAATAATGGCAGTATGATCAGGATCTAGCTGATTGACACCATCTCTTAATATTTCAATAGATTGATCTTGTGGCTGAGTGAGAACATGTACTGTAGGAAGGATTAATTCTTTTAAACGAGATCCGTTCTCATCAAAAAGAACCATCTTTGTTTTTGTACCTCCGCCATCTATACCTATATACAACATTTTGTTACCTCTTAATTTTCAGATGCTTCGTTTGCCTTTTCTTCTTCTAATAATTCATTATCATACATCTTAAAGAATGGATAATACATAATAACTGAAAGTATAATTAGTACAATACTTAATACTGCTGCTCTCCAGTCACCACCACATGCCAAATAAGCACCAATTGGACCAGGAAGTGTCCAAGGGGCAATAGTGACTGCACAGTTTACTAAATGCATAGCTGTTGCAATCCAAGCAATAGTTGCAAGAACTAATGGGACTAAGATAAATGGAATTAACAACATTGGGTTTAATACGATTGGTGCACCAAAGATCATAGGTTCGTTGATATTGAACAACGAAGGAAGGATAGTTGTTCTACCGAGTGTTTTACCATATTTACTCTTAGCTGCAAAACAGAATAGAATCGCAAGTCCTAAAGTAGCACCAGAACCACCAATATGGACAAACCACTGTAAGAACGGTTCTACACCAATATGAGTGGCAGTCTTACCTGCTGCAACTGCTGCAGTATTCTGATCTAATAGAATTAACCAGATTGGTCTAGCAAGTGAACTGACAATAGAGTCACCATGAATACCAAATGACCAGAAGAACATGATTAAGAAAATAATGAGTAATGTAGAAGGTAATGTATCAGTCGCATTGACTAAAGGTTTAATAAGGTCACCTACAATGCTGTGAACATCTACACCTAACCACATAGTGAGTGTAGAAATACCTAAGATAATGATAATAGTAGGTGTCAATGATTCAAATGATCTTGCGACTGCAGGTGGAACGGCTGCAGGCATAGTGATCTTTAATCCTTTCACCTGTGTAAAACGATATACTTCTACACCAATAAAGGCAGAAATAATACCAATAAACATACCTGCTGAACCTAAGTGTTCTGCAGGAATAACATACCCAGATGGTAGTTGCTGTAAGAATGCATTTAATTCAGCATTCTTAGTGGCAAGAGCTGCGATTGAATCTGTGACATCTGGAATAGATGCTGGTACAACTGTAAGCAGGAATGTAAGTTCTGCCATGATTGCACCACTTAAACCATCTAAATCATATGATTTAGCTAAAGAGTAACCAATACCAAATACAGCATAGAGTGTCATGATATACATTGACATTCTATAAGGTAAAAGAATTGCGACTGCATTTGCTTTAATGAATTTTGCGAGTGCCCAGTCTGCAGGCATCTGGTTGTAAGAAAAAGCAACAACCATTAATAATGAGCTAACAATGATAATCGGTAATGTCGCAATAATACCATCACGGATCGCGCGTAAATGTCTTTGATTAGAGAGTTTTTCTAATGGACCCGCTAGTTTACCCTCAATGACATTTGTAATTGCATCGAACATAATTTAATCTCCTATTATTTAATCATTAATATTAATACAAAGGCCATCAAAGAGAAGAGACCTGTTACAAGCCAAAAGTTTTTACATAATCCTTCTTTTCTTTCAATGAAATACTGGGAATAAGCAACACTGAGTCCACATGCAAGACCACTAATTAGTGCATTAGGGAGTCTGAAGTCGATGTGGAGATAAGTGAATCCATTGACACAGATGATAAGTGACAACATTGTAGAAACAAGAATCAGTAAAGCACTCTTGAAACCAAACATAGGAATATCATAATCCGTCATACCAAAGACATTCTTGTTTTGTTTATTGTTTTGTTTATTGTTTTGTTTATTGTTTTGATTTTTTACAATGTACTTATTCATCTCATATCCTCCTATAGATTACTTTTTACAGTTTTACTTATATTTCCATTATTTTTAAGAAGAGCTTCTTCACATTCTTTTTCATCTTTACCTGTTAAACCAGATAGAATCGCAATCTTTACATTGTAGTGACATTTAGTTAATAGTGCGATTGATTCTTCTTCAGAACAATCTAAAGATTGTGAGACAATGTTGACAGCTCTGATCTTAAGTTTTTCATTGGTAGGCTGTACATCAACCATTAGGTTTTTATAGACCTTTCCTCTTTTGATCATTACAGATGTAGAAAGCATATTTAAGACAAGTTTTTGTGCGGTCCCTGCCTTCATTCTTGTAGAGCCAGTCACGACTTCTGCACCTGTAATTACTTCTATTGGATAGTGGGAGTATTTTGATATTTCCCCATTGTGAACACAACAGATAGAAACTGTCTGGCATCCTAGTGTGCGCGCATATTGAAGTCCGCCAATGACATAAGGTGTTCTGCCTGATGCTGCAATACCACATACAACATCTTTGTCTGTTAAGTGGATATTCTTTAAGTCCTCTACAGCGAGTTCCTGAGAATCTTCTGCACCTTCTATTGCAGTTGTGAGTGCGATGTTCCCACCGGCTATTAATCCTTGTACTAGACGAGGATCAATGCCATAAGTAGGAGGACACTCTGATGCATCTAGTACACCTAATCTTCCTGATGTACCAGCACCAATATAAATCAGTCTGCCACCTTGACTCATCTGTTGATAGATACAGTCAACAGCATCTGAAATTTGCGGTAAGACGTCTTTTACAGCGAATGCAACCTTCTGATCTTCATTATTAATAGTTGTGAGAATATCTATCGTAGACATTTCATCTATATGTAATGAGTCAGGATTTGACTGTTCTGTATCTAAGTTATTTAAGTTCATTGTTGTTCCCCCTTCCAATATCATTATAGATTTATTGAAATATTATTTCTAAAGTAAAAGACTCATAGCGAAATATGAGTCTACTTTTTGAGTATAGAGACATTGTCTTTAGAATCTATGAGATTCTTTTTATGTTCTTCAAAGTTCTTCTTAAATACACCGTAGTACAATAAGTCAGTTATCACAAATGAAGAGATACGAGAAGAGACAGCACCAATACGCAAAGCTTTTTCTTCACTTGGTACTTTGAGTGAATAAGTACTTAGTTTAGAGATTGGATTAGCGTTAATTTGTGTAATAGATATAACTGGTATTTGTTTTTCATGTAACACTCTAGCAATGTCTACTAAACCAGTCGTAGAACCTGAGTAACTAATAATAAGTGCTGCATCATTTTGATCCATGCTTTGGGCAAAGGTCATCTGTACATGTAAATCAGCGTTATAGATCACCTTCTTACCTATACGCATGAGTTTTTGATAAATATCTAAACCAATGACTGATGAACCACCTACACCAAAGAGATAGATAGTAGAAGCATTATTAAGTAAGTCTATGGATGCTTCTAGTGTATCGATGTTTATTAACTGGTATGTTTTTAAGACTGTGTTCATGTTTAGTCTACAGCCTTTTTCTACTAGTGTACTGATATTATCTTCTGGTTCAAAGATGAGATCTACTTCTTGTTGTTTTTCTTCTTTAGTTGATTGAGCTAGGTTCATCTTTAAATCACTAAAGCCTTTAAAGCCTATTTTCTTTGAGAAACGGATAATAGCAGCTGCAGAGGTATTAGTCTTTTCACCTAATGCCTGTGCAGAATCCTGTAGGATGTCATTTTCTAGTATATATTCAGCTATGAGCTTTTCTGTTGCAGTATAGCTATCATTGTATTCTTCTATTCTTAAGTATGCATTCATGGGATCACCTCCGATTAACACCATTATAGCATATAGAAATAGTTGTTTTGTATATGAAAATATCCCCTGAAGAGGGGATTGAAAATCATGAAGTTTCCGTATTTACCATTATATACTGTCAAAAAATTCAGTTTTTATAGAAAACATCATGATTAAGTTGTTCACATCATTTTAATCAGTGCTTAAAAAGATTACCAAGATTCAATCTATTTCATTGTCCTTCTTATGATTTTTTGTTTATTATTCTTATCAAATTATATTTTCCCTTCAAGAATTAAATATATCACTTTACCATAAAATATAATTCTTTTTACCTTTATGTTTTTTAACTTTTTTCCTCTATTCTTACCTGATAACATTTTATCCCAATATTCATCTATTTCTTTATTAGTTAAACTATCATCAAATACCTTTGAATACTTTTGGAATTGTTCTTTGAGATCGTCATTAGTCACATTATCGGAATTATTTAGAACAGCAACAGCCATTTTATTCCCAAACATGTTTTTACGTTGTATCCATATCCCTAATTTCTCGTTTGATATATCAACTATACTAGGCTCATCTTTTCCTTCAAGTTTTTTCATACTTACCATATCACGGGTAATATCTGGATCATTAATTTCGTTATATTTATTCAAAAAAGAATTAATACTTTTATCTTTTTTATAAATCAACTTTTCTTTTACCTTTTTCTTAAATCCAAAGAAACTATTTACTGATGTGTCTTTAGTTGTACTTTTTGATTTATTTGTTGTACCGCAACTAACTAATACTAAGCAAAGAAGCAGTATAATTATTTTTCTCATATCAACACCCCTTATTCATTTTACATTTACACTAAGCATTCCTATTTGTTAAATCCGTATTTTGATTTCACATTTAACCCATATCCAATTATTGCACCAAATATACCAACAATATTTGCCATATTTGAAATATTGTTTTGTACCGCAATACCTTCATATGCCTGTTGTCCAATAAAAATAGCTGCAACCAATATAAATGTAATAGGAATTTCTCCTTCTTTAAAATCAATAAATGAAACAAGCATTATAAATGCAAAAACTGCTTCACTCTACTTCTTGTTGTTTTTCTTCTTTAGTAGATTGAGCAATGTTCATCTTTATATCACTGAACTCTATAAAACCTATTTTCTTTAAGAAATGAATGATAGCTGCTGCAGAATCATGCAGGATATAGTCAGCTATCATCTTTTCTGTAGCAGTACAGCTATCGTTATATTCTTCTATTCTTAAGTATGCATTCATAGGATTACCACCGATTAACACCATTATAACATATACAAATACTTGCTTTGTATAGAAAAAGAAAAGAGCCTTTGTGTTTGAATAGTCAAATACAAAGGCTTTTTCAGGAGGTTATTTTATTTGTATGTAAATTTAATAATAGCACCTAGTCCTGATAATAGGACAATTGACGGCATATATGATACAAATGTAGTAATCAAATTTGAAACCGTACTCGCAATCCAAGGCCCAAACATAGGAATCATTAAATATATTAATAAAAACTGAATAACATGTTCCATAGGCTTATATACTAATCAATCCATTGATTGATTGATTACCTTTCTTAAGATTTTCTATTATGAGTAGTTTAATTAGACTGATAGAGATAAATCCTGCCTAAAGTGTTTTGAGTAAATCTGTTACTTAGGCTATACTTTATGACAAAAGGAGGAGGCATTATTTGAATACATAATAGGCAGGTTATTTAAAACTCTATGATTTGTTTTCCTTTTGCATCACCAGACTTCCTTCACCCTATAACGTATTAAGAAGGATTAATCAATCTCATTGTTTTCCGATAAAATAAGATCAGTATGGACCAGACTGCTAAGTGCTTTTAATGTTTCTGGATGCTGATTTCCTAGAATTTCTATTCTTGCAATATAAACTACGTTCTGTAGTTCATTTGCTTTGTTATAATCTTCTAAATCAGAATAAGAGTCTGCTAGATCAGCAAGTGCCGTTAGTGTATCTAGATGATTCTCCCCTAAGATTTCTTTACGTGCACTATAAACTGTATTTCTCATTTCTAGCGCCTTATTGTGATCTCCTAAATCAGAATAAGAGCTTGCTAGATCAGCTAGTGCTGTCAGTGTATCTAGATGTTTCTCTCCTAGAATTTCTTTTCTCGCATTATAAACTGTATTCTTTAGTTCAAATGCCTTGTTATAATCTTCTAAATCAGAATAAGAGCTTGCTAGACTGGCAAGTGCTGTGAGTGTATCTAGATGTTTCTCTCCTAGAATTTCTTTTCTCGCATTATAAACTATGTTCTTTAGTTCAAATGACTTGTTATAATCTTCTAAATCAGAATAAGAGTCTGCTAGATCAGCTAGTGCTAATAGTGTATCTGGATGTTTTTCACCTAGAACATCCCTTCTTTTCACATAAACTTTTTCATGTAATTCCAATGCTTTGTTGAACTCTCCCATGTTTCTATAAAAATCAGCAAGATCATTCAATGCAATTAATGTAACCGGATGACTTTCCCCAAACTCACTTTTATAGATATCGTATATTCTCTGATAAGCATATTTTTCTTTTATGTACTTTTCAATACTGTTTACTCCTCTCATATACTTACTTAGATATTCACTTAAAAAACTATTCATACGTATTCCTCCTCTAGATTAAGATTTCTATAAAACATTCATGGCTCATATTCCTTTTGCATCACCAACCTTCACTTATAATGTATGTCCTTTTATTTTTCCCTCTTTTTACACATTCTTTTTTTGAATAATTGAATTCTATAAAAAAGAAGATAGATGGACTACAAATCATCCATACTATCCTCATATATAGTTCTCACCATCTGTAATCTGTTATTCTAATTTAAGTTTTCTTCGTCTACTCCCTCATATACTTTCATTAACTTATTATTGATACTCTCTTCATCTGACATCATTAAATGTTTAAATCTTTCTATAGACTCATCAAACATATTTGGATCATAAGTGATATGTTTACCCAAAAATAAATTACCAGCATTATAATAAGTGTCAATCTTTAACAGAAGTGCATGTTTAGTAATCATAATTTCATCCAAACAATGTTGCTGTACAATTTCAATAAGTTTAGTGTACAAACGTACCTTGAACAAATATTTAGACATTTTGTTTTTTCTAGAATTGTAATCATCACTCTTTCTAACAAACTCACGAGAAAATTTCATTACATATTTACTACGTTTGATATGATATTGATATGTTTTGTCATGATAGAGTTTGATGTTCTGACTAATATACTTATCAAACATACACTTATGTTGCTTTGTATAATCTTCCATTCGTTGTGATCCATAGATTAATGCATGAGTGATTCCGTGTAAACGTGTCAGAAATAATGGGTGATTTAATCCCTTATACTTAATACTATTCAATTCTTCAATTTCTTTTTTTGATTCAATTTTATCTAATGATTCATATTTCATTGTTATCACCGTCCTCACTTATAATGTATGTCCAGTTATTTTTCCCATTTTTGTTGAATATAAAACCCTATTTTTACTAAAACAGGGAAAAAAATAGTCCCTTACATTATGAGTAAAGGAGTTGAGTAAAATGTCAAATAAAGTATGGGATGAAGAAAGAATTAGAGAAGAGTTTAAAAAGCTAGATAGTATTACTGGATTACATGGAGCTAATTTACCTATCACATTTGGGAAAGCTAAACATACATTAGGATGTTTCTATATTGATACTATTAATAAAAAACCTAAGAAGTTTCATTTCTCATTGTTTTATTTTGGAAATCCTGAATGGTCTGAAGCATCTGCTTTAGATGTAATTAGACACGAGTATGCACATTATATGGATTTTATGCTTAATGGTAAATCAAGTCATGGTGCTTCATGGAAAGCGTGTTGTCGAAAGATTGGAGCATTACCTTCAAGGCTTTATAATCCAAAAGTAGAAGAGATTAATCTCCATATGGAGAATAAACAAAAGGAACTTGATACACAGATTGAATCTATTAAACAAGGAAGTATGGTTATTCACCCTACATATGGTATTGGTATTGTGAATAGTATTTCAGATGATAAAAGAAAACTATACATTAACTTCAACAATGAAATGAGATGTTTAAGTGCTCCATGGGTGACTGAACATTGTCAGATTGTTAAGTAAGGACCTGAAATAATTCCAGGTCCTTTATTATTAGAAGTCTATTTTATATTCTAAAATGCTTTTTGCTTCATTTTGTACTTTATTTGATACTGTTATGCATAGTATCCAAAACTTATTAATTTATTTACATATTCTTACTCAAATGGTTTTATCTCTCTTAATAAGCCTGTAGTAGTCATATTAGAACGATTCTCTACAGACATACAGAATTCAACAGGATTAATATTTGAGAATCTTTTATGGTCGAAATCACTTCTATTAAATCTAATAGAGTAAATATAACAATCAAAAATATCTCCTGTTTTTTTCTTTCTTTGTGTATATCCTGATATCTGTATTTTATTGATTACTGGAGAAATATTGAAAACATGACCACTAATATACATTGCAAGTCCAAACACTACCTGAGCATATTCATTCTTTAATTCGGCCTGTGTTTTCTTTTTTTCTTTAATATTACCTGAAGCATTTTTAACCATTACAGTAGCAGGCAAATCTTCTATTTCTGGTAAATCAACATCAAGATTGAATGCTTTATCATCATTATTCCATTCATAATTAATATTCATCTCAACAGGTAAATTAATACTAGAAACCCATTTGTCAAACATATTAAGTATATCTTCTTCGGAACCGTTCATCTTATTTATTAAAAGCATTTTTCTTTGTTCATATTCCTTTTGGAATTGAATATCTAGTTCTTGTTTCTTTTTATTCTCTTGTTCAATATGTAAATCATTTTCTTTATTCCATTGATTTAATTTTTCATCAAATCTTTCTTGATAATGGTCCTCTACATACTGTTTTCTTTTTTTGCCAACAAATAAGAAGAAACCATTTACGGTATCTTTAGCCTCTTCTTCTAATTCATGACGTACTAGTAATTCATTAGGTTTTTGTTTGCTGTATGCTGTTATCGTATATTTTTTAGGTTTAAGTCTCTCAATTTCTTTTTCAAACTGACTTCTACTTCTTACTGTAGGTGTTAACTTATAAATATTAATATATCTATCTATTTCATCTTTTTGAGATTTTTTTACTATATCATCTATTCTTTTTTTACGCTGTATATCTAAAGATTCTACTTCTGCTTTGTACTCTGGTGTTGCTTTGATTCTTCTAATAAGAGAACTATTAGTTAATAACACGCCCCTATCATCATATATTTCTACTTTTCCTTTATCATCCATTCTTAATTGAAAATGGGCAATTGTATTGCTCGATGTATTAGTTGTAGTAGTTCTTCTTTTACGTGAATTGCTAGGTTGATCAAACTTAGTGTATGAAGAATAAGATAATCCAGTACCTGGAATACCTACAGTATTTCTAACACCGTGCTTATTGATATTAACAGAGCATCCTCTTCCACCTAGTGATAAACTAGGACCTGATTTAGATAAATTCATTCTAACGCCTTTACATATTTTTATTGATTTTCTATATCTCATTCCCATTATGATTTCACCCCTAGTTATAATAATACGCTTAATTATATTTCTTTTAATATAATGGTTCACTTATTTAGAAGAAAATTGTCCTTAATTGTTTCTTTTATCTAACACATTAGTATTTTCTTATGATTTGGCATATTATAAGTGATCAAGTTTACTTAACTTAACCAATCTACTTATTTTCTCCACATAGAACATATATTTTACGTAGCTGAAAAAAACTCATTCACTGATTTTTTCAGACACCTTGCATCTTGTCCTATCTACATTAATAGCAAATCGAACTGTGCATGACATTACACCATAAATATCTCTATAATTATTTCACATCATCTTAATCAGTACTTAAGAAGATTACCAAGATTTAATCTATTTCATTGTCCTACTTACAATCTTCCATTTATTATTCGTATTAAATTCTACATTTCCTTCTAAATTTAAATATTTCACTCTACCATAAAATATAATTCTGCTTACCTTTATGTTTTTTAACTTTTTTCCTCTATTTTTACCTGATAACATATTATTCCAATACTCATCTATTTCTTCATCAGTCAAACTATCGTCAAATACCTTTGAATACTTTACGAATTGGTCCTTAAAATCGTCATTAGTCACATTATCGGAATAATTTTGAACAATAACAGCCATTTTACTCCCAAACATTTTTTTACCTTGTATTTGTATTTCTAATTTATCGTTTGATATATCAACTATACCAGGCTTATCTTTACCTTTAAGTTTTTTCATACTTACCATATCACTAGTAATATCTGGATTATTAATTTCGTTATATTTATTCAAAAAAGAATTAACACTTTTATCTTTTTTATAAATCAACTTATCTTTTACCTTAACTCCAGAGGAACTATTTCCTGATGTGTCTTTAGTTATACTTTTTGATTTATTTGTTGTACCGCAACTTATTAATACCAAGCTAAGAAGCAGTATGATTATTTTTTTCACATTAACACTCCCATTCATTTCAAATTGTACTAAGCGTTACTATCTATATAGTCCATATTTTGCTTTCACGTTTAATCCATATCCAATGATTGCACCAACTATACCACCGACAATATGTGCCATATTTGAAATGTTATTTTGAACCGCAATACCCTCATATACCTGTTGCCCGATAAAAATAGCTGCAACCAATATGAATGTGATTGGAATTTCACCTTCTTTAAAATCAGTAAATGAAGCAAGCATAATAAAGGCGAATACTACTCCACTTGCTCCACATAAACCTATATTCCAAAAGAAGAAGTAGTTTATTAATCCAGTTACAACAGCAGTTATCAAAATCACTTCTAATATAGCTTTTGAACCATGTTTTTCTTCAAGCATTGGTCCAAGAAGCAATAAATATGATGCGTTACCAATAAAATGACTCCATCCAACATGACCAAATACATGTGTTACAAATCTAACATAAGTCATAGGATTCAAAAAAGAAGAGTGGTAAGTCATAAATAGCGTCTTTGTAATCTCACCATTAGAAGCAATTCCTAATAGTGTAGCAGCAAAACAAATCGATACAAATGATAATGTGACTGGTGCATTAAATCTCAGTTTTAGTCTTTTCCCCATATTCATTCAACCTTTCAAAAACAGGGAAGATCCAAATCCTCCCTGTTATCTTTATTAATTCTTTTCAGAACCAACTATAGCACTCTTTAATTCTTCTTCTAGTTTAACCAATTCTTCTTGTGCTTTAGCTCTTCGTGCAGCACCTTGTTCATGAATTGTAATCACTTCATTAATAGATGAAATTAAAGCATTATTGCATTGCTTTAAAGTATCAATATCAACAATTGAACTTTCAGATTGTTTTGCACTTTCAATAGTAGCCATTTTTAAAGTTTCAGCATTCTTTTTTAATAGTTCATTTGTTTTTTCTGAAAGTGCACCTTGTGCTTCTAATGCTCTGCTTGTATGTTCAATACCTAAAGAAAGTACAAGTTGGTTTCTCCAAAGAGGAATAGTATTAGCTAATGATGATTGAAGTTTATCCATCATCTCACGATCATTATTCTGAAGCATACGAACTTGAGGTGCTGACTGTAAAGAAATCACTCTAGTTATTTCTAGATCAGACAGCTTTTTCTCAAATCTGTGACATAAATCATCAAAATCTCGATATGCTTGAACATCTTCTTGCTTATTTGTTTCTTCAGCAGTATTTTTTAATTCTACAAGTTTTGTACGTCTTGCTTTATCTAATGATTTTTTACCAGCAATAATATACATAGTTAATTCTTTATAATACTGATAGTTCAATTCATACATTTGCTGATACATAGAGATATCTTGTTCAAGCACATCTCTATGCTTCATCAAATCTTTTTCAATTCTATCAACATTACTCTCAGCTTTAGCATAATTCGCTTTGATAGAATCCACACTTCTTTTCGCTTTTTGGAATACTCCTAAAATACCTTTTTTATGGGGTTCTGTTGTTGCATTTAAAGCAACAGTAAGCTCCTTTAATGAATCGCCAACTTCACCTAAATCATATGTTTTTACTTTCTTTAATATACTTGTAGAAAACGCAGAAATATTAGTCTGAGCTTTCATCCCGTAATTAATAACCTGATTCACATTTCCAATATCAATTTCATTTGAAAACTTTTCTACCATTTGTTTTTCTTCATCAGAAAGCATACTTTCATCAAAAGTTCCTGCAGAATAAGTAGGTTCTTCCTCTTTTTTTACTACACTTTGCATTGTTGGAACAGAATCCAACAATGCATCATCAGGCTTTTGTTCAGCGTCTAATGTTAACTGTATCTTTTCTTCTTCCATAATAAAACCTCCAATATTTTATCTCAGAGATTTGTTCAACTCTAATCGAATATCGCCATCTCTTTTTTCAATTCTATCGAGTTCATCCAAAGCATTTTTTAATGATTTATTCACCATTAATAATTCATCAATATCTAATTCTTTAGATTTACTTTTCTTCTGCTTGGAAATATAACCTTCTGCAGCCTTTACCATTCTTTGTTCTATTTCAATATTTTGGTTTACCTTCTCTACTCCTAGTAATAGAGTAATTTGATTTCTCCATATTGGAATAGTAGTAGAAACTGCCTCTACAATTCTATCTACCAACTGAGTATTATTCTCCAACATTAAGTTAATTTGAGCTTTACTTTGCATAGCTACAGTATTTGAAATCTGCAAACTTTCAATTCTTTTAGAGAGTCTATTATACCAACTCTTTAAATCTTCAGAATCGTCATCATCTCGTTGATTTAAAAAGTTGTTGCCATATGCAATTACTTTATTCAAATTTGTTGAAGTAGTGTCTAATTGATTACCTAATTCTTCAAATATTTTAGATTCTTTAATAATTTGAGCTTCTTGTAATTTCAAAGAAAGTTCCATTTTATCAATATAGTAAAGTACATCATTGTATTCTCTCACTAAAGACCTTCTTTTCTTATCTTTATTTCCAAATAAGAATGTAGGCTTCTTTTTAATTGAATCCTGGAAAACATCTATTTGATTTGATATATCTTGAATAAGGTCTTCTAACTCATTGTTTTGAGTAAGTAATTGATTAGAAACCATTTTAGAAAATTCTCTTAAATGTTGTTGTGCATCACACCCAAAAATCAATATACTATCAGAATTTCCAACTAATAGTTGATCCTGTGTTGCTATATTAAAATCATTATCCAAATTGTTTCACCTCATCAATTATTTTCATTTCATAAGATTCTCTTGTTTCATAAGAATTTCCATTGTGGAAATATCTGATGCTATATCAAGTTCTTTTGCTTGATAGAACTTATCTAATATACTATCAAAAGAAACTATAAGCTTATCAAAGGCTTCTGCAATATCTTTTTTAGATTTCTCCAAACTCTTTCCTTTCACTTCTTTTTCATCAATTTCAATATAAGAGTCAAGTAGTTTCTTTGTGGTAGGAAGATAATAATTCATAAACATTCCTAGTTTATCCGCATATTGTGGACTTAAATCTAATTCATAGAATATCATTGAGACTATTTTTTCCATCTTATCTAGTTTATCTGATATTTCTTTGTCTTTAATTATATCATTACTTTGATGAATCTTCTCAATATATTCTTGTCCTTGATCAAGAAGAGCTTGTATTTCTTCAGTACGTTCTCCCATTCTTAAACGTTCTTCCGCTTTTTTCTTATAGTATCTATCATAAGATGCCTGCTGCTTTTTATATTTCTCGTACATTTCATTAGAAACAATAAATATTAAATTATCTGTTCCAAAATGTCCCTGTGGTATAAGTTTTAAGTCAATAGCCATATTTAGGTCTTTTATGACTTGAGCTACTGGTATTTTAGAATAGTCAGCTAAATCTCCAATTAATTCTATATCTTTATAACGAAGATCTTCATAATACAAATCATAACGTTTATAGAAATGAGATATGGAAACTGAATTTCTTACAACCAAAATGTTTAAGATAAAAATCACTACCGAAGCAATAATCCCTAAAATAGAAAGAATCATGAAATCTTTTGAATATATTAATGTGCCAATTAAAACAAATATAAAATATAAACATACAAGATTAATAAGTATTCCTATTGCACTTACAACCTTATCAATATATCTACGTTCATATTTGAAAACATATTCTCTTTCCGTAGTTTCTGTTGCTATTTTACTAATTTGCGCAGGCAATTGAGAAAATGAACCATTCAGAATACTCTTATTCAAAATCTCAGTTGCTTTTTGTGATTCTTTCAAAAATTTGTCTTCAAAACTTATATCCTTTACTTCACTTACATTTTCTATAACTTCTGGTTCTCTATTCTTTTTTAGAAAGATTTTTTTTAATTTATCCATCAATTATCCCCCTTCCACACAATTACTTAATTTTCTCTGTTGCAGAAGGCTGATGTCTAATTTGAGCATCAACTTGAGCAGCTGAGCTTGAAGTTGGAACTGCAAGTGTCGGTATAGCACTTGATGCTGGTGTTCCGTTAGGAAGTTGTATAGTTTGATTAATACCTGCCAACTTAAATGTATCAGCATTTGCAGTTGCAGGTGCACTTTTTATAGTTGGTACTGAGGCAGCCGCAGAAGCAGCTGAATTTGAAGAAGAACCTCCAGCAAATGATCCAGAACCAGTATATGTTCCAGAAGTTCCATTACTGTGTGACGCGTGGTTTGAATGATTAGAGTGGCTCGAATGACTTGAGTGACTTCTATGGCTACTATGATTTGCATTACCATGACTTCCACTAGAGCCTGACCCATGTGATTTATGTGAAGCATGTGAGCCATGAACTGCCTGAACCGCATCCATCTGCATCATACTTCCTAAAACAACAATCATTGTACCAAGCATTAATAGCTTATTACCTGGAATATTACCTTCTTCATCCTCTATAAGATCAGATATATTTTTTTTGAATTTTGGAAACATTTCTTCTACATTATTCATATTTTTTCACACACTTTCCATTCGACCAGTCTGTCTTATAAGATGTTGTCGAATCAGTATAATAAGTACAGGTTCCATCTGGACTGTTGTTTTTAAATGTACCTTCAAGTCTTTCACCTGTTGATTTAGAAGTATAATAGTAAGTACCTGATCCATTCATTCGATCATTAGACCAATCACCTTTATAAGATGATCCACTAGACCAAGAATAATTACCTGATCCTGATTTCTGCCCATTATCTACCTTGCCACTATAGCTATCACCATTACTATATTTAATTTTTGCTTCACCTGTCAATTTACCATTACTCATATCACCTTTATAAGTTGTACCATTATTTAGTGATATATCTACACTTGTAGGTGTTCCTGAGGTTACTGAATAATCATATGTACCAGCATCATTTTTACAATAATACTCTCCATCAGAAAAAGTATTCATTTTGAAAGTTCCTTTTGCATAATTACCGTTAGAATACTTATATTCTCCAGAGCCTTCCATTTTATCTTCATGCCAATCACCATTATATTCATCACCTGAAGACCATTTATAGACACCTTCACCGCTTCTTTTTCCGTCTACAAATGCCCCAAAATAACTATCTCCATTAGTAAATACCATTGTTCCACTACCTGTTAATTTTGTTGAAGTACATGTTCCTTCATAACTTGATCCATCGGTAAACTTAATAATAGCTTTAGAAATTATACCATTACTATATGTGATATCATAATCACCTGTTTCATTTTTAAATGTGCATGTGCCTTTATAAAAATCATTTTCTGAAAATGTTCCTATATATGTAAAACCGTCGGGTGTAATGTATTTGCCTTTACCATGCATCATGTCATTTTTCCAATGACCATCATAAATCACACCATCTTTCCATTTAAAAACACCTGCGCCTTGTTTCTTTGAAGCTACAAGATTCCCCTTATATGTCCCCTCTTTAGGTATATGAAGCGTTCCAAGACCTTCTAATTGGTTTTCTTTCCATGTGCCTTTATAATTCGCACCTGTTTTAAACAAAAACTGTCCTTTACCAGAAAAATAACCAAAATCAGTCTTCCCAGTATAGAGACCTTTTGTGAGTGTTATATGTCCAGTGGAACGCATTTCGTGTTCTCGAAGGACTCTACTCATTAAATTTTCAGAACTGATGTTAGATCCCAAAAGACATACAACAATCAATTCAGCAGCTAATAATAAACTTAATTTTTTTCTGTATTGTTTATTTCTATTTTTAATTGCTGCCTTATTTTCTTCTTTAGCAGTCATGACAATGTTATTACTGTTTTGCTCTTCATCATTAACTAATTCATCATTAATATCAATTGTATCATTATCCTCATTTTCTTCATCAATTATATCCACAGTGTTTTCATCACTGCTTTGATTGATTTCTTCTTGAGGTCGTTTCTCTTTTTTCATATGTATCCCTCTTAATCACACCAAGAATTTAATATATTAATCGTTTCTGTATCATTCTCATAGAATTTCAAAAATAAATAGTCTAATATTCCCTGATAAACTCTACACTTATATCCTCTTGGCTGTTTTTCTATAACATCACCATAAAGTGAATAATTCACAACTGGACATGTTCCACAATATGGCTGATAAACACAATCACAACAAGTAGGAATTGTTTCTAAAATACTTGATGCACAAACAGTTTTACATGTTCCGTTATTTATTAAATCTTTATAGCTGCTTTCATATACATTTCCCAATTTAAACGTGCTTTGACCCATCTCATGTAACATTCTTCCTTCATCACAAGTAAAGATATTACCATCAGCATAATATGCTAACTGGCCTACACCTGCTCCACATGGAGATCTTAATTCCATGTAGTTCATAAAATAACCTTTAATTCTCTTTAAAAGAATTGACGCATGATTTTCTTTTATAAATCTTCCCTTTTTGTTAATTTCAATAATTTCATCTAATGCCTTTATATAGAACTCTACAAATTCTTCAGGAGTATAACCTATATCCTCCCATCCTTTTGTCGCTTTACCTAGCGGCGTTAAAGGTCTAATAAAAATACAATCAAAACCTAAATCTATATATGCATGAACAATTTCTTTAGGATAGTTAAGAGAAAATCTAGTAGTTGTTTCTATTGCACCCACATTCAACCCATTTTCCCTTAATTTATCTATTGAATTAATAACCTTTTTAAACGTAGGTTTTCCATCTGCATAAGGACGATTATGATTATGAACTAATTCATTACCATCTATTGATGTTGAAATATCAAATTTATACGATTTAAAAAAATCCAGTATTTCATCATTTAATAGTGTTAAATTGGTTACTACTGTATATGTTATGTCATGATCATCTTTATGCTTTTCTGTGTATTCTACAATATGTTTTATAATTTCAAAGTTAACAAGAGGTTCTCCACCCTGAAATTCAAAACATAATGATTTTTCTGGTGATTGCAATGCAATATCTACTGCTTTTTCAGCCATTTCTTTATCCATAACTAGATGTGAACAGCTTTCACCATTATTAGCCTGACAATAAATGCATGACATGTTACATATTGTTGTAACAACAAAGATATGTAACGCAGTTGCAACATTAACATGTCCTTTGATTCCCCTAAGTGCATATTGATTATTTGATGAAAACTCTAGTTCTGATTCATCATAAATCATTCTTTTTTCTATTAATTGTTTATATAACTCTGAATTTAGTTCTAATTTCAAAGAGAGTATCTTATGAAATTCTTCCTTACTAACAAATATATACTGCCCAAAATCATTTGTCATAAGAACTCTGTCACCAAATTCTTTAAAATTAAAGTAATTTAATTTCATACAATCGCTTTTAGTTCTCCCTTTTCCAATGACAGTGTTCCTGCAAAAACACCACCACATGATTTCTTCATTTCACATTCATCACATACTTCACCATATCTTACTTTATATGGTGAAATACTCTTCTTACACAATGTCCAAAATTCTTTACTCACTGAGCACAATGGGAAGTTGTATAACCTCACATCTATACCATTTTCCATTAATACTAAAGCTGCATCTTGTGCTAATCTGCCAGCTTCTTTATATGATATCCACACTTTGTCTTGATTAACTCTCGCACTTCCAGTCATTTCCATTGCCATAATACTAACATATTCTACTTCCGAAAACTCCTGAGAAATAAAAAGTGCTAAATTATGTAAATTTGAAGCATTCAACTTACTTACAACTATTCGTAATTCTACACGAATATTGGCTTTCAATAGTTTTTTTATTCCTTTAACTGTTTGTGCAAAACTTCCCTTTGACTGTGTAATCATATCATTTATTTGTGCATTAGAACCATGTATAGGAATAGCCACGATACTATTATCTGGTACTGTTTCAATAAATTTCTTCATAAACGAATCTACTGCAAAAATTCTACCATTTGTAAGAAATAAAAATTCAGTACATGTAAATTTATCATGTAAGTATTGAATGAATCTGAATATATCTCTTCCTATCATAAATGGTTCTCCACCTGTAATAGTGAGATGAGGCGTATCAGAAGGTATATGTTTTGCGATTTCTATAAGTTTATCAACATCTGAATTTTTCCCTTTCTGTCTAGATACATTGGGTGAAGGACACATAATACAATTAGAGTTGCATTTACCAGTTACAAAGAATGCATTATCTAATGATTCATCATCATAACAAGTTATTAATTTCCCATTTTCCCATAATTCAAAAACATCATAGTTATGTGCTGACTTAATTTTATCTATTATTTTTTCGTCTGTAGATATTATCACATCTTCTGGATACAATTTTAAACTATTATCATCCACATAAATAAAATCTAAGTTCTCTTTAAGCAAATTATCATATGTATCCTGATCAAGGGCCAAAGATACTATTCTATGCGTTCCATTGTATTTTTCTAATTTAAAAATCATTTAATCACACCCCATATAACAAAATAACTTAAAAATCCACTAAATATAAAAATAGCAAATGGAATCTTACGTACAATTGTAATTGTTTCTATCTTTCTACTTTTAGACCATCTACAAATACTATTAACTTGTTCTTCTGTAAGTCTACTTTTTAAATCTTCTGTTGATACTGGTGGAAGTCCACGCACTCTTGAATTCTGCATCACCATAGAGGACATACTTGAAAGTATCATTCCTTTTTTTAAGTCCGCTATATTTATTTCTTCATATAATATTGTTCTTATAGTCATCTGAAAGATCAATAAAACTATTACCATAATGTAGTTTTCAGGATTAAAAGAAAAAGGTAAAAATCTAAAAAACAATCCAATTCCAATATTCAACAGATAAACACAGATAACTAATATCCACTTTTTTAATAGAACACTTTTACCAATAAACCATGCTAATGCCATACATATCGCCCTGATAATCCATTCATTTATATATATTCCCTGCATAGCGAGATAAATAAAAAAAAGATTAATTAAGCAGATATAACCTGAAGCAGATATAAAAGATTTGAAAAAAGATAATAAGTAACCTGTGATATAAGTCTTTGACAATTTAGTTTCCCCTTTGATTAAGGAAAACAGTGAAGATACTAATAGATAAATATAACCATAGAAAATACCTATGCAAAGAGCAAAAAATAATGTTGCCTTGCTTGTACCATACATTAAATAATTACTTGCAGGATATAGCAATGCCATAACTAAAGAAAGCTTACAGTCTCCACCTGCAAATGTATGTGTATAGAATAACGTCAAACTAATCAACGCAATGACTACAAAATTCAATAAGAAAGATAAAAATAAATTTCTTGCAAGATAACCGTAATACACCGTATCCAAAATAAGACCCATTATCATAAATATTAATAATGTCTTGTTGTAAATACGTCCTTCTCTAGTGTCAGTTATCGAAGCTAGAATACCAAGCACTATCAATAAGCTTATTAATAAAATTTCTACAATACTCATTTTAAATTCTCTGTATTAATTAGATAGTTTTCAAATTCTTTTATTGTAATATCAGGATCATATTTGCAGTCATCAAAGGTAAGCTCATAATATGAATCCTTTTTCGTGATTTTTATATCAGCAAATCCCCTATACGCTTCACAAGTTTCCCTTATGTTTGCATACGAATAGATACAAGTACTTAATAATAATTTAGTCATTAGAATCAAACCAATCCCTTAATATTTCATCTTCATTGTATTCTATTTCATCTTCTGTATCTAATTCTGCATTCTTTTCAGTTGAAGCAACTACACTCGTAGCCACTGCCCTCGCCAACATTAATTCGCGTATATTCTTAGTTTGTAGATATACTTCATGTCTAGCACTTTGTGCTAATATTTCATTCTCAAATTCTTTTTCAGAAACTTCTTGGTTTTCATTTTTAGATACTATAGATACATAATAATAATCTTTATCAGCATCTAAATGTAAATATGCTTTATCCGTAAAATTATAGGCAGCTTTAATAAGTGCCGTCTTCGAATAAAGTTCTTTACTGTATTTTAGTTGTCTCATTTTGTTTCCCCATTTTTATTTTTTAAATTACAGTCCGCATTTAGAAATGCTACTTTACTCATAAAATTTTCCCTTTATTTACATGAGTATCACACTTTAATATTACTCGTTTCTATAAAAATATCAACTCATGCAACACAAGAGGAAATGTTTTAAAGTGAAAAGTTGAATTCTACATTACCATTACTTCCCGTTGCTTTTTCCACTCGTCTTTTACATCTAGGTATGAAGATTTAAAAAAGATGGAGAAAAATGCCCATCTTGAATCTTATACGTGTTTATTTCTTTTCTATCTTTAGAAACAGGTGGCTGTTCATCGATACCAATAGCACTCAAATAATAATCAAAATAGATTCCTGTCGCAAGTGTCAACATCTGTCTTACCTCACTATCCCAAAATTTCTCAATCAAATTTATCATTGACATCCCACACCTATATTTATATTGAGGTGTGGGATTCTGCCGTTTCGTTAGATAAAAATATCTTACTTGAAAACATGAATAAACCGATTGATTTCTATATAGGAGATGAATTAAAACCTGATGATATTAGTGTAGATCATGTGATTCCTTGGTCATTCATGTATAGTGATGATATCTGGAATCTTGTTTTGACTTCTAAAAGTCATAATTCTTATAAGTCCAATCATATACCTAGTAAAGAAGTGATAGAACAGTTGAACCAAAGAAATAAAGAACTTGTAGAAACAATCAACAATAGTAAATACAAAGAAGAACTCAATATTGCGATTGCGCATAGTTATGTGGATCAATTCTATCTCTCAATGAAACTATAATTTTTTCTAGTTTTTTGAATTTTATTGAATTTATGTATAGAGTTTTCTACAATAATCATAGAGGAACTTAATTGATATTAAGTGCACTCCTTAAATAAAAAAGCCTATTGAGATGCTCATCTCGCCAGGCTTTTTTAGTTTGTATAAAATAATATTTATAAGGGGTTTTAATTTTAGATTTTTATTTGTTTTTTTGTATTCAATTGCATTGCGACAAGGATTTTATTAGTATACTTATAGAATGTTTTTTTCATAATATATTTTCCTTTTTGTCTGGCCTGTCTATTCATTAGACAGGCTCTTTTCTTGAATACATTTAAGCAGGTCTTCGGGTGTGACCTTATATAATCTTGATAGGGCAATAAGATTGGTTGTATTGGGATCACTTGTTCCGTTCTCCCATTTAGAAACAGCTTGTCTACTTACACCTAATGTTTCTGCAACAAACTCTTGAGTCATCTTACAACGGAGACGGTTTTCTTTAAGGGATTCTCCTAAAGATTTCGCATTCACTTTTTTCTCTTCTCGTACATCTTTAGAATTAATATATTTCTTAAGAGCTTTGACTATCAATATGAAGAGATAAACAGCTGCACAAAATAAGCAAATCATAAATACAATATACATGATGGTAATAATATAACTAATCACTTCATAGTTCATATCTCTCTCCTTTCATCTATTTTGTTCCATAACTCTTGATTTGATTTAAAGCACGTTGTGGAACTTTCGATTCAGATATAATCCTTTGGTTGATGACTATCTTCTTCTTTGTTTTTAACTTGATGTAAGTTCCTGGACAATAAGAGTCTGCATGAATAAATGTTACACGCATTGACTCTCCTAATGCATTATAACAAACAAGAACATATTCTTTATCAATGGGTTGTTTATGACCAAAATCATCAATGAGCCATGATTTTCTATTCACATCCACACGAGGAATCTGTGTATAGTAGCAGTCAGATAAAGTATGGTCAGTACTGTAATATCTATTTACTGCAATTGTTACTATACCAATTAAAATAGTGAACTACCTCGACTTAATACTCCGTATTTGAAGTCAAGGCTTCTAGGATGCTT
>OLHG01000636.1_pt1 | contig 24508 bp, 21 predicted proteins | sample 1605971 | NCBI WGS metagenome assembly OLHG01 (sample SAMN03283289) | human gut metagenome | biome: human-associated habitat; material: feces | host: Homo sapiens | place: Peru | collected 2012 | reverse complement strand
CGATCATTTGCCCGCACCTTGTGTGCGGGCCTTTTTATCACGCGGGTTTTTCCGGCCACTTGATGCTGAGATAGCTTTCCTCATCAACAACAGCAGCAAACGTCATCGCCTCCAGTGCGTCTACGTAATCCAGCCAGGCATTCAGCGACTGACTCTCACGTTCTGATAACACACGCCCCGAAAGCAATCGAACCTGATTGACGGACAAATTGCGACCAGCTTCAGATATCAACGACTCTCTCTTGCTCTCCGCTCGTCGTTGCCAGCATTCTGCTGATGGTTTCAGGCGTTCTTTCACCTCCGCTTCCGTTACTGGCGTCAGTCCCTCTTTAATGAACTCATCCTGCGAACCGTCAGACTCGTAGGCATAAATAGTACCTTTCGCATCGACAAAATATTTCATTCTTAACAAAACTCCAACCAGGTGTGAATACGGAAATTCGTACCGAAAGTTTTTTCAAAGATCATGTACGTTGCGCCTGCCGGAACGATGAAAGTAAACTGAAATTGGTCGTCATTTTGTCCTGAAGATGTAGATGGGGATATCAATATTTCATCGTTTATAAAAAGATGAAAACCGTCACCACCTCCGTAGTATCCATCAATGATCACCATAATCGGATACGATCGACTATTAGTGTATGTAACACCCGGACCGCGTTCTGATGATTTATTTTGATATTCGGTTCCAAAAACCTGCGTACCTCCACTTCCACCTCCCAGAGTCTGAATCTCAAACCAGTCTGACCATGGGCCATCCTGTCCGTTCCAGGCTCCTGTTAATGCCCTGAAAAATTTCCTTGGAGGATTAACACTAAAATATTCCTGCTGGCATCCGTCAAATCCACCACGCAGTACAGTCAGCGTGCCTGGTCTGTTGGTTGGGTAATGATGATCAACTGTCGCCACACTCCCGTATTTCTGAAAATAAAAACCTTCGCTACCTGGACCACCTAGCGTGTTCAAATCTACAGAGGAATGTATAAAGAGCGCAGGCTTCTGAAATGCACCTTCATCCCGGATCGTGATATCGTGGCTACCATCAAACGCTGTACCGTTAATATTCACTGGCGTCTGCAATTTGGTCGCAGTAGCCGCATTACCTGTCGTATCCTGATCGCCTGGCGCATCCACTCCGGGGAGGCTGATATCTGATGTCCCGTCAAAATCCACACCACCAACTCTTCTGGTCGTCTGCAATTTTGTCGCTGCGGTCGCAACAGCCACTGTACTGTCGGTAAACGCCACCTCCACCCACGGCGACCACGGGCCATTACCTTTGAAATAGCCTGTCAGTGTTCTCACAAATTTTCTCGGTGGATTCCAGCTCGTATATTCCTGTTGGCAGCCTCCCCAGACACCAGGCAGAACCTGCAATGTCCCGGACCGGAGCACCGGGTAATGATGCGCAGCTGTTGCCCCTTTATCCGCTGGCTGATAATAAGTTCCCTGGACTTCCAGACTCCCCAGTGTATTCAGGTCCACGGCCAGGGCTGAAGTGGATTTTTGCAGTGCGTTAACCAGTCTGGAGTCGTTTCCTGCCGCTACGGTGCCGGCTGTAGTACCGATATTTTTGGTGGCGGCATCCCCCAGCCCAAGACTTTCCCTGAATGCGTTCTTGTCAGGGATATCAGCGCCATTCTGATCTTTCTGCAGGCGGTTTTCGGCATTGTCATAGGCGACTTTTACCGCTTTTGGCGTTGCAGCAAGCGTTTCAGATTCGTCATTGATGGCGCTACTTAGCTGGATTATCCCTTTCTGGGTTGTCGTTGCATCCTGCGCAGTGTATTTCCCGTCAGCCAGGTCATATGCAGCTTTTACCGCTTTTGGGGTTGCAGCCAGTGACTCTGAAGTGCTGTTGGTCGCACTGCTAAGTTTCACAACACCTTTAGTTGTAAGGCTTGCGTCTTCCATCGCAACTGCACCGGCAATCTCTTCAGCACGAGCAGCAGCAGCTTCCGCACGGGTCGCAGCGGATTCAGCAGCAGTTTTGCTCTGAGAGGCAGCCGTTGCACTGCCTGTCGCCTCTGTTGCTTTCGAGGATGCAGTCATAGCACTATCTTTTGCGGCTGACGCCTGTTTAGTCGCTTCATCTTTTGAAGCCGACGCAGACGATGCCGATGACGCTGCCGAACTGGCTGACGATGCGGCTGCCGTTTTTGAGGATTCGGCACTGGTTTCCGACGCTTTCGCGTTCGCTTCTGATGATTTTGCCGCCTCTTTTGAAGCCGACGCATCCCTGGCTAAGGAGGCTGCTTCTGACGCTTTCGTGGTCGCGGTGGATGCAGAAGTGGCTGCTGATTGTTGTGACGCTGCCGCATTCGTTTCTGACGTTTTCGCGGCACCGGCACTATTTGCAGCATCTGTGGCAGCCTGCTGGGCCGTACTTATACTGTTAGCAATATTTTGCGCGATCTGTTCAACGCGCTCAGCGTTTTGCGCAGCAGTTGTCGCGCTACTCGCGGCCTCACGCGCATAGGTGCCAGCGGAATCAATTTCATCAGTGTTATTTTTATACCACTCTACGTTTTTGTTGTGCTCATTAACGATCTGAGTAAGGGATTTTATGGTTAATTCCGTACCATCTTCACGTTCAATTGTGATTTCATCCACGGCAGTCAGCCAACTACGCATGGACTTGGAATCAGCCGACATACGCGACATTAGTGCAGTAAAGCGTGCGCTAAACTGCGTTAAGTCGCCCTCATAGGTCGTAATGATTCGGCACGGAACTTCAGACTGAGTTTCACCGGTATAAGGTTCTGAGAGAACAATATTCGTGTCACTGGTTACGCGCTTGATCTCATACAGTTTATTATCGGGGCCAACGACGATCATACCCGGCAACACACCATTAGCGGTTACGTTCCAGGCTGTCCCTGCCCCAACCAGAGTATTGCTACCCTGTGTAAATGTGATAGTACCTTCCCTGTACCACATGTTGAATATGCTCCTTGTTTTGGTGGGCTATTCTTGCCCACCACAAAGTAAATACCTACTTATTTTTACCGATATAAATTTTTTTTTCTACTATCACAGAAGGCCAATTCTTACTCGTAGGACGTTGTTATCGTCATAAACATCAATCCGCTGACCATTTATGACCAATCGCCCATTGCCGCCGCTATTACCGTTGATCTCAAGCGTTCCATTTTTACCGAATCGCCATCCAGATCTACCGGAGACAAAATCGGTAGATTGCAGATCACCAACTTTTGCATTGGTGATTGTGCCATCCTTGATATACGCACCATTCATATAGGCGACGCTGTTTTCGATAACAAATGGTGTGGTGATCTTCCCGTTCACAGAGTTGACCAAACCAAACCTGTCCGCTTGCACCAAAAACTGAGAAAGACCAGTTGTGTCGATACCAAGCGCAATACCGGCAATATACTTCTGCCCCCCACTCGTTGAAGTCTCCATTTTCAACGTCCACGCCGTTGAGATTTTTTTGTTGGTGTCGGCAATGGCTTGGGATTGCTGCTGGATAGTTGCTGAGTTGCCTTCTACTTCAGTCCTTATCGTATCAATACGACCACTTAGTGCTTTATCAGCTTCTGCGCGTGCGGTAGATTCAGACGTAATTGCGGCGCTGATATCTTTTTCTGTCTGAGCCTGCAAATTAGTGATCTGCCCAGCCAGCGCAGAGTCAACATCAGTTCTGGCTTTCGTTTCTTCCGCAACAGCCGCCTTGATATCAACACCTGTTTGGGTCTTTAGTGTTGTGATTTGTTGCGCCAACGATTCATCAGCGCTCGCTCTGGCAATTTGCTCTTCGGTCAACGCCGCACTGATGTCGCCTTCAACCTTGGCTTGTAATGTAGTAATTTGTTTTGACAATGATTCGTCGGCTGTGACGCGAGCCTCTTGTTCAAGCACAATCGCCGCAGCAATATCGTCGTTAATCTGAGCTTCAAGCTTGTCAATTTGGGTTGCAATAGCCTTATCAGCCTCAACCCGAGCTGTCGTTTCCTCCGTGATAGAGGCGCGAATATCTTCACCAATTTCAGCACGGATCTCTTCCACTTTCGACGCCATCGCTGACAAATCATCAGCAAATGTCTTCTGAGTGGTAGCTATCTTAGCGTTATTCATTAACTGCTTGTGTTGTTCTTCATCCTGGCGTAATGCGAGATCAATATTAGTTTTTGCCAACGCTTCAATATTAGTGGTCGTTTCAGCACTGACTCGCCCGACTTCGGCCACAGTTTTCTTCATCTCTTCAACTGCCGCAACACTATCGTCAACAGAAGATTTCATTGTCTCAATCTGTTTAGCGTTAGCCATATCTCCTTCTACTCGAGCCTCACGTTCTTCGGCAATCAATGCAGAAGCATTTTCGAACGCAGCATGGGCCGCTTCGACTGCACCAGCCACAGCCTTGCCCTGCTCGGAGACAGTCTCCTGTAGCTGAATTAAAGCAGCGTTAGAGTCTTCAACCTCTTTAAGAGCGTCTTCTACCTTGCTGACGGTGCTGGAAACCTCCGTTTTAAGATCGTTTTGAGCTTCTTCAAGCCGCCGATCTGTCTCTGAAAACTTGCCATCAAGGTTCTTCAGGCTTTCATCAATCTGTTCATAGATGGAGTTCACCGCCTCCTGAGAGGCTTTTGAGCTAATTTCCTCAGTCAAGGCCTGACCAAGCTCGGAAGATGTAATTTTGCCAGTCAGGAACGACAATACATCGCGAGTTGTCGCCTCTGTACCCAAGTTTGAGTTCGGAGGGCTTAACATGCCGCGCTTGTTCGATGCTCGCACCCAGTAATACCACGTTTCGTTATCCCCAAGACCAGCATGTGTAAAGGTGGTGCTTGCAGACTCTGCGATCAGTTTCGCTGTATCCAGATTGTTAACCTTGGATGCGTAAACATTAATATGATCAAGGTCCACCGAATCTGGATTAATCCAATTCAGTATCACATTTCGATAGTCCCCAACTGCCGTTAATGACGTTGGCGAATCAGGTGGAGTCATTGTGCCCTGCACCTGATAAACGGTGCTGATGATCTCTGTTTTTTTACCGTTGAATGAAACCGCATACAGCTGGAAGTCGTAGCGTCCATTCTCCGCAACATTAACGATTTCGTATTGCTCTTCGGTTACACGCGCCGATTGCCAGTTCGATACATTGCTTTCATCTGAACGTCGCCAGCTGATCCAATATTCTGGAGATTTTCCTTCCCATGTTGCAGTCAATTTTACTGACAGGTTGCCCGGACTTGAGAGATAAGTCCCTTCAGTGATTTGCAAATTAGACGGCTTCGAGTAAGTCGGGTCCAATACCGTCGTATTCTGCGGGATAAGCGTTGCACCATTGTCGATCGCCTCATATTTAGTCGGATTGTTCTCAACAGCGGTGATGTCAAAGCTACCCGGCGTTTCCCCCTGCGCGATGTTAACGATGCGAACGCGCATAGGTTCGAGATCTGGTTCTGTAATTGTCCAGACACCGCTCAAAACAGGCGTTTCCGCTGACGTCAGGGCTTTTGAAAACGTAACCTTTGTTATGTTTTCGCCAGTTTCAAGAACATCGCGTTCAACGATTTTGCCTTCCTGATTCAGTATCCGAATAAAGCTGCCGCTTTTAGTTAACGACACAGGCGCATCGAGAGTGATGCTGTTTTTGGTAAACTCCATAATTCGACCGGAGTTACGTTTGTCCGCGCGATATTTATTCTGAATCAGAACGGTTTCACCAGGCATCAGAAATGAGGCGTCTAAACCGGCAGTAAATGTAATTACATCCGACTCCATTCTGGCGGTATACAAAAGCCACAAACCAACTCGGTGAGCCTGTCCTCGACTTGTACAGCCAAATGCTACGACTTCTGTTTTGCGCTCACCATAACGGCGCATTGCTTCCTGATCTTCGACGTACTCGATATTTTGCTTATAACCGTCCTCCTTGTTGTTATAAGTCACGAGCGCAACTGATGGACGATCTTTACGTGCAGAACCTTTATAGGAAAACAATCCATCTTTGACGTTGGAGTTAGTAAACATCATTACCGGATCTGATGGGCTATCCTGCATGATGTTAACCATGCCACCAGCCCAAAACACCATGCCGCGGAATGCACCGGCAATATCCTGAATTAATCGGTATGCGTCCTGTCGACTGGTGATCTGCGTATTGATTGCAAAGCGTTTCTCTTTACCCCCAAAGCCATCATCGACCTCTTCGTCACAATATCGACCAATCTGGTACAGTTGGCCAAGGTCAATCATGGATTCCGACACGAATTGCCCAAGACCATATCGAGCATTGGTAAGCAAATCAAAGAGAATCCACGCAGGGTTCGAAGAAGACAGCAGCTTAAAAGTGCCATCCCATACGCCCACATAAGTGTTGCTGGATTCGTTGTAGTTTGACGGCACACGAATTTTTAATCCTCGCACCAAATACGAACGAGATGGCATAGAGTTGCCAAACTGCTCAGAATTAACCTTCAACCCCACCAGCACAGAGTTTGGGTAGTTCATCGGTGTATCAACAATCTCACCTATTGAGTCTACCCATGTGTCGTTATAGAGATACTGACTGTTGTTGTCATCGGTAATACGGACAACACGCACCTTATACGCGCGCCCAGGCTTAGGTAACTTCAGTTCATAACTACGGTAATAAACACCTGTCTTCTTTGCAGTTAGCTTAATGCCAACGCTTTTTTCACCTTCTGCAACCACATCTACAAATGTTGAGTCGCCATTCGCTATCTGGAACTTGTACTCAACAGTCGTGCCGTTCGTGTCACCAGTTTTTTTATCTACGCTTCGCAAAGAAGGAAACTTCATGATGACACGAACACGATCAGCTTCATCGTTATCGATTGAAACCGTTACATAATGTGTTTTTTTTAATTGAATATTGACGGATTTGGGTGTTTCAACGAAATCAAAGCCGGACATTGGAGTCTGGTCTTGTGAACCGTCGCGAAAATCCCAAGTAATTCCGCTAAAATTGGAGGAGCCGTCTTCATTTACAATCGGTAAATCGTCGACAAAAATAGATCTTGCGCCATTTACTAAGCCGCCAATTACCCCTTCCCCAAGAAGATCGAGGATAGCGGCCATTGCACGAGAATTCACGGTATCGTCAGCTTCAACCGGAGTACGGCTGGAGCTTTTGCTACTTTTTTTACCACCAGCGCCGCCAATAAGAAGCGGTAATTTTTTTTGCTTGAACTGTTCCATGTCCAAAAAATCCTTGATTACATTAGCTGGTCGATGGTGATAGAAGAACTCACGACCTGTGAGCCAACTAAAATTTCCTCGCCATAGATAAGCTGTACAGGGTTCCCCTGGTTTGTTGTGTTTTGAGGCCCATCGAAGTAATAAGAGTTCGAGTTATCCGCCTGCCTCACACTTTCGTTAGTGGCTTGCGGAGATATGATTTGCGCTATACCGCCCATCATCAGTGACAAACCGAGAGGCGCAAGAGCGGGCAAGCCAAAAAAAGATGCCACCAATAAAGTGGCCCCCACAATCGTCTGAAACCACCCAAAGGCAGATCCACCACTTCCTCGCGGAACAGGGGTAATGCGGATTTTGGCAATGTTGTCAGACTGCCCCATCATCTGATATTCACTCTCGTCCACAGACCACTTGTGGCCCTGTTTATTGGTGATCTGGATGTGGTATCTGTCATAGGTTTTGATATTGCGCTTCATCCATGCCTTAAACCCAGGCTTGTTGGCCTCAATTAAATCCAGAGCCTGTTTTGTATTGCGTACCTTTAGATGCCAGTGGCGGCCAAAATGTTTGGCCATAGGGCCGCCAAGCTGCACATGAACTAACTCAGACACGTCTCATCTCCCTTGAGCAAGTCTCTGTGACGCAAGTGATGCGTCGTATGTTTCTGATACATCCCGCCGTAATAAGCACGACAACTAAGGCGATCAATTTGGTGATGTAAAATCATCCCATCGCCAATATAAACCACACAGTGATCGGGCATTTTCCCGTATTGAATGAGAAAAATGTCTCCACGCTGAGGTTCCGTTCCAGGTTTCAGACGCACCAATCTCTCATTGTGGTAGTTCTGGCCTAGAATATCGTTATCGCCTGTGTACCACGATGGAATATGCAGATGTGGATTGGAGTTAACCCCAATATCAAACTCACGCTTCAAATAGTCCCGACACAACATCCAGCAATCGAACACACCAAAGACATAAGGTCTGCCCAGGTATGGCATTTCGAAACCATCAGGTGTGATCACATTCATCTCGCTAAAATGGAAAGGCGCATCTCCCTCAACATTCTTGCGAATAGCCAGAATCATCCACGGAACTTCCGTTGCTTCGCAGCCTGCACGATCGGCATCAGATGCTTCTGCTGATTCATCAGTATGTGAATGCCAGATTGCGATAACATCACCTGCATCCTCTGCCGCCATAATGTCGTCAACGTGCATTACAAAAGTGTTCTGCGGGTTCTCCGAAACATTTCGCGCTTCCATAAAGCGATATTTATCGCCATTAGTTCTTACCAGAAAGCCACACGCTTCATTAGGGTAGTGATTTATGGCACAGAGATAGATTTGCTGCATAACGTCAGAGCCAAGCTCAGGGATTGCTTTATTACCCATACCGCGTAGCTCCAATAAATCCGCCAAAATGGATCACACCGTCGGCAAAATAATTCCGACGTGCATTACAAGCGTCATAACGTTTTGTGCAGTAATCCGCACCAGCCATAGACGTCTGCTGGTTATTTTTGTCGAAATATGGACCGGTATAGCCGCATTCTGCTCCTCGGTATTTCCACGGGCAGGTATTTTTAATGATCTGACGATACGGCAGTTGCACTCCCATCAAATCGAACACACTGGACAATTCAAACTCGACAACCTGATGAGTTTCGAGAGTTTTCTGTTCGATAAACCACATTTCATCCGGGAAATGTTGGTTTGGATCTGCTGTTGGGTTGCCGTCTTTAAAATTAACGGCATCGAGGAAGCGAGCCAGCGTCATCTTACGAATAACGCGGCAGCCAACAAGATCGTCGTTTGCCTGAACTTCCGCAGAGACGGTTCCGGCAAAGTTCGATACCTGAATTTTTGGACGTGGCAACGTTCCCTGGCCCGTTTTGTCAAAGCCTGATGCTTTGATTGGCCACGGCTCATATGTCACTCCTTGCCAGACGACCGGTTGCATTAGTTCGTTTGTTCCGGCGTGGAAGAATAGTTCCCCCCCTGAAGTTGTATTCGACATATCCAGTACGAACAACTCAATGAGTGCTGAGGGAGATAAGCTCTGAATATCAGCTTTAATTCCCATTGTTTCATCCTTGAAATAAGTAGGCGCTAACATCCTGTCAGCGCCATAATAATAGTAAATTAGAACTTACTTATCCAGATAGTTAAGTCTCAAATACTTGTCTGAATGATGCTGTTAATACAGCGTACCCTCGATATCGCTTGATCGTATGACTGTCACATGCAACTACAATCTGCTTGCCTCTTGGATTAACCCAATAGAACGACTCAACGCCTGCTCGCTCTGTCAGGAAGTCATCGATTGCATTAATTTCGTTGTATAGTCTGGAAAAGGTTAACGACCATTCTTCTTTAATACGATTAAGACCTTGAGCCTGTCGCTGCTCGTAGTCATCACCAAAATTAAGTACCGTTACATTCGGTTTTACGCTTTTTTCAGATTCGTAATCTGGATACCAATTAAACGTTTGTCTTTCCATCTCACATCCTTGTGAGACTGCCCCGTCTGGGGCAGTCGATAGTTAGTTACGTTGAGTGTTTGGATTGAGTGATCCGCCAGGGCGTTTCTCTTGAGCGATAGTCTCAAGCACGACAGCTTTCACCCGTTGAGCGGCATTGTTCCATATGCTTTCTTTATCACCGGATTCAGTTGTGCTGCCGTCACTATGGACGTTGATCTCAATTGATACCGGAGAAAGAACGTTTCCGTTTCCACTCATACCATCGGTACTGAGCGTTACGGGGATCGTTCGACCATCAGGCAATGGAACATACGCCTCATTCATAGAACCTTCTCCAAACAACGCCAATTGGGGAGAGTTGGCAATACCACCTTTCTGATACGCTCGAAGCGGAATCACACCGTCTTTTCCGAATATGCCACCATTTGCGAACTTCGGAATTGCAGGGATGCCATTCGTGCCGTCAGCAGCTGGGCCGGTCAGATTATTAAAGCCGGAAGTTGTTCTCGAAGAGCTTGACAGTAGTTTATCAAAACCACCACCAGCCCAGACGGAAACAAGGCCAGTTGCAACCGTTGCTCCAAAATTCAACCACTTATTACCAGAGCCGGAAGCGTTAGCCCCAAGCATTGCAAAAGCGGCAGATAGCGCTCCGGTAACAGAGCTGAGGTTCTGCATCGAGAAGATGGAGTCCTTCACGGCTTTTGTCTCGGTATCTTTGGCTTCAGTGCTATCAAATAGCCCTGATACCCAGCTACCAATCGCATTTGTTGCAGTACCAATTGCGCTGGTGGTCTGCTGTGTCGTTTGCCCCAATCCAGTTACCGAACTGGACGTCTCCTTCGTGGCTTCTCCTACCGACTTGTCACCATTAACAGTGTTGCCCATTCGTACCCCTTGATTGGCAACGGCGGAAGCAACCCCGGTCAGCAAATTACCACTCTGCGAACTACCAGCTGCGGTGGTTCCCATCCCCAACATGTTCATCAGAGGTAGCGTGATCTGCGACTTCACGACCATATTGGTGATATCTTTCAAAATGGACTGAGACAGGCTGGAGAAGCTCATCTTCCCGTTAATAACGAAATCAGTCAGGACATCAGTTAAGCCACTAAACAAATCCGTCCAGGTGCTTTCGATCTGCTCTGCCAGGTTTTCGTATTCCAGTGCCAACTTCTGCGTCGCAGTCCCCGTCTCTTTAATAAGCGCGGTATTGCCAGCAGCAATAAGTTGATTGATCTTTTTACCGAACAACTCAATCTGGCTTTGTGATGCTGTGCCTGACTCAATCGCAGCTTTCCGTAAATCAATCAATGCTTTAAGATTACGGTTGTAGGTGTCTTCGAAATCAGCAACTTTCTCTTCACGAGACGGCGTATAGCCAGCACTAATAATGGAATCCGCCTCCGGTGCCCAAGTGGAGATCATCTGCTCAACATTGCGGCGATTAAACATCTCGCGATATTCAGGTGTCGCATTTTTGAGGTCTTCAAGACGTTTTTTCGCCTTGTCGATCATCTCTTGAGTGATGAACTCGTTAGGAACCGCATTAGCCAAATCTGTCAGCGATTTCGTTGTATCGCGAAGAGACTGATCAAACGATACCGTAGCCTTAGAGCTTTCCCCCATTTGCCCCATAAGCTGATCGGCTTTGTCCAGAGCCTTCTGGTATCCGGCTGCCAGTTTCTGTTGCGCTGCCTGTTCTTTCTTGGCTGCTCTCTCGGCTGCTTTTGCGGTACGGTTTGCTGCCTTATCCGCTGCTTCAGCATCAAGTTCACGAGCTTTTGTCAGAGTCTTAATTACTGCGATGCGGTCATTTTCTGACAACTGCTCTAATTTCACATCACCGTAAATTTTCTTCTGTCTTAATTGCTCCTTGAGTTGTCGAGGCCCAACAACAGGTTGACCTTGTAAGTCGTATAATGCGGAACCATCGAGATTGACTCTTTGATACCTTTTAGAGTCCATCTGCTGTTTCCAAAAACCAGTCATAGTTTTGGAATTAGCATCAACTGGTGTGCTTGAAAACTCACCAATTTTACCGCCATTAATAGAAACCAAGCCGTCCCCAGCTTTCACGCTAAGACTGATTTCAAGGTTCTCCATCCCCTCTTTTACAATCTTCAAAGCCTCGGTGGTGGAGTCTATCTTTGTCTGGGCTTCTTTTTGCCCCTGCATATCGTTCGACTCTTGGGCCTTTTTGAGCGCCTCTGAGTATGTGGCGAGTTCACCAAGCCCCTTCTCATAACGAGCTTTATACCCTTTGAGTTTTTGCTCGTCGGCCTGGGCGTACAAACGTCCAAGTTCTGCGTTGTTTTCTGCCCTTAATTTGCTTTTTTCGTGGTCGGACAAGTCCGACCGCGCGGCAATTTTCTCATTGCTTTTGGTGAGTCTTTCTATCTCTTTGGCGAGTGAGGCTATTAATGCATTCCCTTTCTGGTTGACCGCATCAATATCCTCTCTATATTTCTTAGTAATGCTTTGTTTGGTGGTTTCGGCTATGCCGCCATCAAGAGCTTTGGCGACTTCCTCTCTTTCTTTTCGCGTTTTTTCCAGTTTCTTTTTGCTGTCGTCAACATCGACACCAACTTCGTACGGTCCCGTGTATGCTGAAAAATGCAAGGTTTTGCCAGTCTCGACTTCTTTTTCCAGTCTGGCGATCTCTCGATCTTTCTTGCTCAGTTCGCTTTCCAGTATCGCGCGATCTGCCTGCGTCATCGCTTCAGGGATTTCTCTGACTTTGTTTACAACGTCTTCGACTTTCTTCCTCAGACTGCTCATGTGCCAGATCAGCGTCGAAACCGCCGTTACCGCAGCAGTAAAGAAGAATCCTATAGGGTTTGCAGCCATGAACGCAGTCAAGCCAGCAAATGCATTGCGAATAGCAAAAATCAATGCTGGGATGGTAGATAGTCCCATGCGCGAGGCTCGATTGAAGCGTTTAACGGCTGTCGTCGCAAGATCAAATGTCCCCTGTATTGTGGTGGATACCGTAGCAAAGGTGCTGATCATGCTATTAGCAGTGCCGATGACACCAGAAATCCCCGATTTGAGGAGTCTGAAGGCCATCGTTACAGCGACGGCTTTGCCGAAAGTGACAACAAGCTCCTGGTTTTTAATCAGCCATTTCGCCAGGTCACGCAAGCCATCCACAGCCGTTGTCAATCCACTTCCCAACGAGTGAGCAAAAGATGTACCCCCTGCGCTATTCATCAGGGAGGTGAGTTCTTTCATTCCCTCTCTTAAAGAAGACAAATAACCAGTCTGGCCTACTTTGTCCGCGAACAGCGTAAAGGCTGTCTTCATTTGCGCCAACGTACCGGTAAATGTGTTCATCATTTCGGACGCAGCTCCCTCGTTCTGCATCTTCAACTCTTTGAACATAAGTGCCAGTGCGTTTTTGGCTTCTACCGTTCCAGATGCTACAGCTTTAGTTAACTCGCCCATTGTCAGACCAGCAGCCTTGGCCATTGCGTTCATTGCTGTCGGAATCGCCTCACCTAATTGCTGACGTAGCTCTTCCATTGACACGACGCCCTTACCGGACATTTGCTGAATAGCAATGGATGCACGCTTCAGAAGTTCGCTATCCCCACCAAAACGAGCAACGGAGTCCACCAGCGCCTTTAGAGAACCATCGGTTGGATCTAAGCCAGCAGAACGAAACTTCACGAAGGAGTCTGTTAACGCCTGCATCGCGAACGGCGCATTTTGAGCCATGTCTACGATGTACTTCATATCATCAGCAGCAGCCTGGCCAGGGTTGGACTTCTCCTTATTCAACCCTCGAAGCATCACCCGCATACGTTCCATTTCGGCCGCAGCTTCAACAATAGGTTTCTGCCACCCAAACATGATGTCAGTAACCGTTCTGGCTGCATCTCCGATCTCGCCAAGCAGGAAAATGTTGCCACGAAGACCAGAGAACATACCTCCTTCGTTACTTTTACCTCTATGGCCAGAAGCGCCGCTACGCTGCCCGCTACCGCTACCGCTACCACCATCGCCATTTCCAGATGTACGAACGCGTACCGGCTTGCTAATCAGTTGCTGACGTCCGATAACTTCGTCCATCTGCTCACGAACCTTTTTCAGCCCCTCGGCAGCCTGGCTCGTTGTGACGCCCCAATTACTGAGTCGCTTCGTCGTGGTATTAAGGCGCGTATTCATACCACTCACGGACGCAGAGGCTTCTTTTACCTCCGTACCAAAGCGGCTTGCGCTTTTGCTTGCATAGGTCGCCCAATCAGAGAAATCATTTAGCTCTGATTGCACTTTACGTAATGACGCGGTGAGTTTATCTACTGAAGAAGTTGTCGTATCGACGCGCTCAATCAGGGCTTTAAGACCAGAATTGAGGCTGGTGATGTTGCCACGCATTTTACGCGTAGCATCTGAAGCAAGCTCAAAACCGGCAGCTACATCCTGTAGTTTGTCTGCCGTAGAATCGAGCTTGCTTTCCAGAACGCCAATGATACGGGCGACCGAACCCAAAGAGCGTTCAAAGGTTTGGATTTTTTGAGCAGGCTTTGTTACCTGCTCACCAAATCGAGTAAGCAGTTTCCCCGCACGATCGATTGTCGCTGTAAACTGTTTGTCTTCCAGCGACAGGATAAACTCTACGTTTTGTGACATTCCCTTGTCATCCTCTGCCAAATATTTGCATCAGTTGCTCTTTGGCGTCAGGGTCTGCCTTATCCTGGCTTGGATCGTAGACTTTATCTGTAACGACTGGTCTTCCAATCCTGAGTTGCAACCCCTCCATGAACGCCTTTACAGCCTCGCCATTCGCCTGGGATACACGAGCGACTTGTAAGTTGCGGACATCTTCTTCCGCACGCAGACGGTCTATATTACGGCTGAGCATCCAGAACATCGTGAGAGGGATGTTCAATAGCTCTAATGGCGACACGGCGTAGTGAGCAACTACACGACTGAAATAGAATCCGAGATCTATTGAGACGGTCCTTGTCCCGGATTCATCGCGGGAAATTACTTTGCCCCTTCGCCAGCCGCTTTTTCGTTTTCTTCATCAATCACTTCCATAGCGAAGTTGAAGATCTGCTGGAGTTGCGGAACAGTCAGTTTTTCAAGAACTTCGTCAGGTACAGAAGGGATAACCTTACGAACCAGATCTGCATAAGCTGTCACCTGCTCAACAGGAGACATGTTCATGAGATCTTTACCTTCCATCTGCTTGATGGAAACGAACAGACCTACCGTCATTTCAACGATGGGATATTCCTGACCGCCAAATTTGATACTTTTCTTCGGAGGCAGAATGGAATCGAGATCGAGTAATTTGGTCATTTGTTAAAATCCTTTTATACAAGATACGAGGCCTAATTAAGCCTCGTATGACGTTTAGCCTGCTGCTGTTACCGAAATTGATTTAGTTGCTTTTTTTCCGCTGTCATCGGCGGTGAAAGTAATCTCGACTGAGCCAACCGCCTTGCCCGAAACAACCCCATTTTGATCTACAACAGCCTTATCTGGGGCATTAGACTCCCATACCCCAGATTTATTACTTGCATCCGCTGGAGTGAAAGCCGCACTTAACTGGAGTTTTGCCCCCACTTTGACTGTTTGGGTAGCTGAATTAATCGCGATACTCTCAACAGGCTTGTGCATTCCCATTTTCCCCAACACACCCGCGTCATCTGGGTATGCGCTGAATTGAACAGAGAACACACGGATATCATCAGACTGGTAGGTCATCGTGAAGTTGCCCGCGGTTGCCGCTTTTGGGATGGTCAACACATAGTCGGTGGTGTCCTGCGGAGTCAGAACCAGCTCCTTCGCCACATCGATCAGATTGACGCCCTGTGCGGAAGTAATGGTCACAGCGTTGTCGTCTTCGCTCAGAGTAGACCCCGGCATCAGATCGACCATATTTTTCAATACAGACTCGGCCAGCGGCGCAGTAATGGTAATGTTACGACCCTGCACCAGCTCGGACATAATTGTCTGACCGTGCTGGTCGACGGTGACTTTCAGCGTTTCAGTGGCAACTTCAACCTGAACACCACCTTTGGTGTACCCCAAATCCACACCACCAAACGACACCTTACAGGCACCAAGTTTGATGTTTTTTACATGGGTATTAGACATTGATGGAAAACTCCTTTTTCCTTTAATTCTACGCATTTATTGCGCTAACAGTAAGTATATACTTACCAATTGACTTAATTCAATAAATAGCCAGCAAATTCAACAGGAATGCCTGCTTCTATTAATGCCCCATCATTTTTGGGATAAATGATTGGCATCGCCATCGGTCGTACAAGTCGAAAATAAACACCACCAGATTCCGTTTCCTCTACTGGAAACATCTCAATGATTTTATTGGCCTTATCAACCGTCGTGGTTACTGATGAACCACGCACAATGATTGTGAATGATTCGTGATAAAAGCCCTGTAGCTCATGATCGATGCTGATGCCGGTATTTGGGTTAATAAGCAGGACGCCAGATTTCACATTGGCAGGCAAGTAGTGACAGAAAATGTCAGTCCCGACCGTGCCAATCTTTGCCTTCTGCATCAAACTTGCAAACGCTTCGATAAACACATTAACCTCTCGTAAAACCGGCTTTTCTGGCAGCCTCAAGAATCGCTTCTGAGAACTGCTTCTCGCTAATTTCCACCGCTCTTTCCAGAAAGTGTGGCCCAACACGAGGTTTAACACCGGCAATTGGTGGGTTTGTCACGTTCTTCATTCGAGAAAGATAACCGAGTCGATATTTACCCAGCTCCATGTACTTAGCATAGTCACCTACTTCTACGCCCGGATGCCCCTGACGTGGTTTTGCTCCAGACACAGAAAGCTCAATGCGCAGCCCTGAATAACCTTCTTTAATCACCCTGGCAAAGATAGCTGTCTCCAGAGATCCGGTTTCCAGCGGATCCATTGCACGGCTGAGACGCTCAACCAAACGCGCCAGCTTTTCCATGTCCCGAATAAGATATCGCTTAAATGCTTTCTGGCTGTTGTTGAGTCTATTCCCCGCACGTTTGAACTGATGCGCATCGTATTTCAGACCCATATATTCGCCCCCACTTCAAGATGCCCTGGTCTTCCTCGTAGCCCCCAGCGGCGATGAACACTGGACACCTTTAATTTTTGACCTTCAAGGATCAGCACATCATCAAGTTGTACAGCCGCTTCCAAAGGGACAATTAACACAGCATCAAACAGCTCCAGACTCGCCTTACCACGACTACCAGAGCTATCAGCACGAACTGACGATTTCTCATTACTCTGTTCGAACTTAACCACGCCGACATTCGTCTTCCTGACGAATTGCAATTGCGCCTCGCCGTAAACGTTCTTTACGCCAAAGCGGTAGATCGCAATTTCTGTTTGCCATGAAATATTCATGCACTCTCCCTGTTGTTGTCGGTCGCTCTCATTACTGGCCAAAAACCCTTTCGACCAAAAGTAAATAATGCGACTGGCGTTACGCACGGCGAACAATCATACGGTTGTTGATGTAACTGACCAGCAAGCGCCAGGTACTGCGAGCCACATGCACGTTTGCAGCTTTACCGGTACGGTACATGTTGGTTGTTTCACCGATGGACTCTGACAAAATGCCATCCTCTCGTGCTGCGGCTACATCATTGCCATTTGCGATCTCACACGCTTCGTTGACAACGGCAAGCATCAACGCTTCTTTGAAATAGTCAGGGAACTCTTCAAACTTCTCCTGCGTCATCTTTTCCCAATCGACTAAATCATGCCGGTACGCTCCATCTGCCCCCCACGGAATGTCATACACATTCAGCATATTTTGAGGGCGATCGTATCGGTCAAAGTCGATACGTAGAATTTTGCGGATTGAGAACGGTAAAGTTTTAATTCGTCTGGTAGCCTCAATGAGACGCTTGCGCATTAAGCCTTCACCATCCGACAGCAAAGTGTCCCCATTCAGCATATCGATCGCCTGCATTTGAGCATCAGCGACAGTTGCAAACGACTGTTCCGGTATCGACAATTCAAAACTATTCAGCAGAACATACATTTGCCGCTCTTCATGCGTCAGACCCGATGCAACAGCTTTCACAATGACGTACCGCAGATCTCGTTCTTTCTCAGAAAGCTGGTTGTATTCAGCCGGAACAACAACCGGAATCGACATTTGCCCGCTGGCAATTTCTAGCAGTTCGCCATCAACGAGAATACCCCCGGTGCTGTCCTTTACTGTGTAGGTAGCAGATTCGATATCCAGCACGTTGAAGGCAAATGAAAGGGAAACAGCTTCACCGCTACGATACGAGTCGATCTGCGCCATTACTCACCGCCTTGTGCTTTCAGGATACCTTCAATCATCTCGACAATTCCTTTCGCTTTAACACCCATCTGATTCCCAATTACACGTAGACCGGCAATGCCTTCATTGTCTGCAATTGACTCCAGCTCTTCTCGTGTGAAAGTCTGGATCTGTTTGGTCGGTCCATCTGGCATCCCACGTTTCATTGGTACAATGTCAGGCGCTACTGGCTCTGTAATCAGGTCTGCGGTCAATTCACCACGATCACTGTATGCGGCAGATGGAGAAACATTTTTGCCCTCTACTGTTGAAGCTCGCATTGAGGCACAAATTCTCTGCTGATCGACAAAAGGCAACTCTGCGATGGACACACCATTCTCGAACTGAACACCGCACAGCATTCCCGAATAACTGGAAAATTGTGGTTCTAATAGAACAATTTTTGCAGGTTTCATTACGCTTTCTCTCTACATGGGCAGCTTTCGCCGCCCAATACTGATTATTCCTGTGCGCCAGTAACCTCTACGATCGCTGTTGCTTTGTGGCTACCATCATGAGTAGTTACCTCAATCGTGGCAGTACCAGCAGCAACACCAGTAACGTTACCGCTCTGGTTTACCGTTGCCTTATCTTCATTTTTGGAAGACCAGGTAACTGCTTTATTCGTCGCATTTGACGGCTGGATATTCGCTTTCAGATTGACTGATTTCCCTTTCTCAACAGAGGTTGAGTCTGGCGTTATAGTTACAGATTGAACAGCTACCGGATTTACAGTCACTTCAGCTGACGCGGAAAGCTGGGTTTCCTGATCAGTTGCAGTAATTTTTACTTTGCCAGGGGCTACGCCAGTTACTAACCCATTGCTGTTAACGGTTGCAGTTTGATCATTGGCTGAATTCCAGGTGAATAAACCGGCACTCTTACCCATACTGATACCTGCACTTAGTTGAACGCTTTTCCCCACCAAAACTGACGCTGAAGCAGGGGTTATGTTTACGGATTGGGTGAAGGAAGTCGCCTGCAAACAAGCTGATAGCTGACTTTGTTGTCGCTCGGTTAAAGGTTCATCGGAGATAGAATTGGTAAATCCGACACGGCACATATGCCCCGTGAAATCCGAAAAGGCCTCTTCGGTAATCATCATCTTTTGTTCTGGCATTTCTCATTCCTACAAAAAGGGTGGGCGTATAGCCCACCCTTTAACATAGGTAATTACTTACCTACCACATTGATTAAATTTTTACATTAGTCAGTGCAGCGATAGCCTTATCGTGCTTATTCGCTAGAGAGCAGTACCATTTTACACGAGTACGGGTTGCATCTTTATTCTGAACCGTACCAATGTTTTCAACGACAATACCAGCATTGTCGCCGCCATACAGGCCAGTCAAACCGTTCTCTTCCGATAAATGCAAACAGTAAATATCCGCTGCATCCTTTTCGGTTGTCAACGGAATAAAGTCATTAACAATAAACGGAATTCCGTTGTGACACAGCATAGGACGCCCAAAATTCTCTATCATAATTTCTGACGGTCCGATGTTGACGGTACGCAGCAGCGCACGGTAAGCACGAAGATGTTCTGAACGCATCATAATGCAGTCCGCGCCCAGATCTTTCACTGCATCCACCAACTCATCAAACATAGAGAAAGTCATAGAGGCTTTAGCGATATCGATCTTCTGGTCGTTATGCATCAGACGTGGAATACCATCAAAAGCCTTAGCATTGGTGCTGGAATCCCCCAAAATCAGATTACGGCGGAATGCACGAGCCAGACCTTTAACTTTCTGACGAACCTGAATGGCCAACTGGTTGTTAGTGTCGGCCATCGTGGTTGCCAGGAATTTATCAACGTCTACGTCACCAGCCAGAATACGCAGCTTCGCTACATGTTCTGTGAAGGTTGCTGCGCCTTCCGTGATGGTATCGTTCACGTCAATAAACTCTGCTTCACTCAGGGTAGCCTCGCGATTGTACAGATACGCCTTAGAGTTAATCTTCATGAACGGCAGGATGGCAAACAGGTCATCGCGATCGATGATAGTTTCGATCACACCCTGTTCGAGTTCGTTGTTAGACAGCTTTTCAGCTTCTTCACGCAGTAATGGCATCTACCAATTCCCTTTGATTTAGATGTTACTTAAGTCCAATTTTCCCCAGACCGGAGGCCAACTTATCCATAGTCGACTTGTTCTTCGGTCGGGATATTGTGTAGGTCGATTTGGAATGTGAGCCTACACCCTGCTTGGCTTCGCTACGCATCAATGCGTCAGCTTCCGGATCTGCCCGCACAATGCGTTCAATCGCGGATTCAAACGGCAACGGCTTACCTTCACCGTCAACCAGAACAGCTCGTTCTTTATGACCTGCCGGTTTGTCATAACCCACTACGCTACCGTCTTCACCCACTTCAAAATGAGAGCCGTAGATCACGCGGGCTTTTGCCGGAGTCATCAGAACTTTGTCACGTAGGAAGAGAGAGTTACTGAAGGAAGCGCCCACAGTCATCTCGACTAATTGAGATTTCAGTGATGCGTTTTCACTTTCCAGAGCAACATAACGTTCGTCACGCTGTGCCAGCTCTGCCTGGTGTGCTTCGACCATCTGTTTTTTTACAGCATCGAACTCACCACGACGCTCCAGTTCAGCTTGCTCCGCCTCACGACGTGCATTTTCTGCGGCCTGTTCAGCTTCTAAAAGCTGGCGAGCACGCGTCGGGTCGATATCACCGTACTGAGCAAGCTGATCGGCCAATGTGCGCTCTTTCTCTTTGCGCTTCATGTTCTCTTTCAGCAGTTCAGCACCAGCTTTCTTGGTTTTACGAAGTTCGGCCAGTAACTCTTCATGAGTCATGCCAGCGTATTCGTCATCACCCTTCGGCTGCTCTTTTTGTTCACCCTGTTTGTCAGGATCTTGTGTACTCTGCTCATTATCAGCAGCTACACCGCCAGCGCCTCCACGCTCATGCGCTTCAGCAACATCCATCAGACCACGACGGGCCAAAAGCATTTGCCACAGTTTCATAAAAATTCCCTTTGTTACTTATCACTCGTTCTCTTGAGTAGATGAGTCCCCATTCCCTCGGGGTTGATCTTGCCCGCTTTCTTGGGCTGCGCCTTGATCATAAGTAAGTGCTGACTTATTTTCAAGGGTATTTAGATCATTTTTTGGCGGAAAATTCAAGAGATCTTTATCAAATTCCTTCTTCATCGCCTCAGTGATGTTCGGGAAAATCTTCTCAATCAGCATTTCCATCTGGTGACGACGTACAGAGTCCGGTGCCTGAAGTAACGACAGTTTCTCGGCAACAGAAAATTCATCAGTAAGGCCACGAATATCGAAACTTTCTGGATACGCAATTAATGAGTGATCTTCGTCCAGATCTACCCCCATCCATTTCGCAACCAGTTGCATGATTTGACGCTCAGCCCTTTCCAGACGTTCTGCTTTTGTGACGAGTAAGCTATTTACACGCTGGAAGTCATACATTTTTGCGGCACCAGATGAATTATCTATTCCCTGTGCGTTGTCCTGCTTCGTTCGCTCACCAGCTACACCAACTGAATGGTAGATTTCGTTAATCACCGTCTTAATCGTAGTGATGATCATCTGAGCTTGTTTCGGGTCTGGTGACAGATAAAACGGCTGGTTTCCACCTTCAGAATCGTAGGTGAAGACTCGCTTTGTGCCCATTTCAAGCACTTTAGTGTGGTTTTCATCACCAGGTAAAAGCGACTGTACCGGTATAGCCAACTGGCTAAATGTCTGATCCTGAATAATGGCATCAAGGTTTGACAGATAGTTTGCAACCGCACGATCAAGATAAGCGATATCATCGATCAACGATGGGCTGAAATACGGTGATTCACTTTCTCCAATACAATCAACAGGAAACACCGGAACTACGCCGAGATTATGCGCACCGCTATCCTCTAAAATAACTTTTGCCTGACGACGACCTGCTCCACCAGCGCCCTTCTTCACTTCCTCACGGAACAGATACCACGTATTTTGTGTCCACAGACGATAACGTTGGTATTCCTGACCTGTAGAAGTAAAAGGATCTGCGTCATCACGAGCGACTTCCACAATTAACGCCCACAACATATTCCCGTCGTCGTCCCATGCCACATCCAGCATTTGCTGAGGTGAAATCCAGTAGGCGTAGGCGCGAGCATCTTTCTTTTTCTCGTCAGCTACTGACTCAACATCACCACTCATCGTGCTATCGACAACAACCCATATGCGACCGTAAATAGACGACTGCAAATCAATAGCGGCCATAAATGAGTCAATAGAGGCATTCTGGCGAGTCGCACGTTTCCAGAAATTGCGGATCTGCTCTGGTGCCTCTTCGATATTTCTATGAATGTCTTCTTTAAAGAGATATTTGTTGATGAGGTTTACCACCTCACGAGTGTGGTTGAAGCGATAAGCACGCTCAACTCTCTCCTTAAACTCCTGATCTCCCTCTTTAAAGTAACGAAAGATATTGTCTGTAAACCAACCACGCCCGCCAGCGTAAGTGCTGGCGAGGAAGTCCCAATGTTCTTTTTTCTTTTCGTATTCCGGGTGGCGTCGCGCCACCAGATCCTTAATTTGTTTGTCGTTCAATTCCATTTGAATAACCCTAGATAATTACTTACCTATCGAGAACCACCAAGAATAACACGGTTTTTGACTGGATACCTACGATGTACTGGATAGCCCAATGCGTCTGCACTATGCTCAATGCCACCTGTCTTATCCATATCTCGTGTTCCAGGCTTGTAGATGACCTTTTCCAGTGAATCAATCAAATGCTTGCACTTCGGATCGATATACAGCCGGATATCTCCAGATGCGGTCATCAGCATTCGGTTAACAGCATTAACACGATCCGCAATTGGCGGGTGCTTTTTCGAATAATCGACACGTAAGAATCCCTTCTCTTTGAATATGTCTACGTCAGACTCCCCGCGAGCATGTTGGCGATAAGCACCTGCCGGATCTGGAAATACCGTTACCTGTGATTTCCAGCGCCAGAAGCGCCTCTCAAGCTCATCACAAACTTCTGCCGTGTTAGAAGAAAAGAGCACCAATTCATCAATTGCCCATAGCTCACCATTTGGCTGAGGTTGCAAAATTACGGAAGACATCGGGTCAATGTTAAAGTCCTGTCCTACCCATATAGGCAACCGAGGGTTGAACTGAAGCGGTTTAACATGCACGTTTCGATCGAACGGGTAGTAAACGCGCCCGGACATATTTTCAAAGCTGGCCAGGTACTCCTGAGCGAACGATTTAGGGTCCATATCGTTCTTAGCAGCTTCAATTTCCGCCGTAGGCACAAACGGAGAATCAGCAGTTACAAACTGCCAGCTCTTCCACTGTCCCTTTCTTTGCAGCTCTACGTTCTGGCCTATAGTCCACAGTTTGTGAAATTCCGAGAAGCCTTTTGGCGTACCAATAATCAGTGCACCGCCGCGTGTCGATGAAAGAGTAGGTCGTAACACCTTGTACCAGGTGTCAGCCTTCATATCCTGAAATTCATCAAGCACTACAAAATGCAACGCTACGCCGCGCAGAGTGTCAGGCTTATCAGCACCTTTGAGGGCGATCTCCGAACCGTTCTTCAACACGATTGTCATCGTGGTGTCGTTCTTTTTCCTAACCCACTTACGGGGCAGAATTTCCTGTAGATCGTCCCACAAAATCTGGCGAGCCATCTGGTAAGTAGGAGCGACATACCAGACCCTTTGCTTTTTTTCCTTTGCCGCCGCACGAATAATAGTGGAGATCGACAACCGGGATTTTCCCCAGCGTCGACCAGCACAAACAACTTTAAATCGATGCGGAGACTGGAAGACTTTCATCTGTCCAGAATGCAGTTGCACAAGACTGAGCGAGGACGGGATTGCCATTATTCGTCCTCCCCTTCACTTCCATCATCTGTCGCATCAAATTCGCTTAGAGCTTCTTCTTCCAACGTCTCAAGCAATTCGTCATCGATGATTTCAGGCTCGTCGTCTTCCTGACGTAATTTCGCCACCTGGGAAGGCGTAAGCTCACCAAATACCAGGTTCGGAATTTCTTCCTCGTCATTTTCCGCATGATCCATACCCAATGCTTTGGACGAAACTTCAAAGCATTTTGCAAGGGTATTACTTGCTCTCTGTAAGCTCTTGAGAGAATCCTCAATCGCCCCTAAAGGCTTACCCTCACGCTTGGCCGTAGTGACTTCGACCATCACCATCTGCCCCAACGCATACGCCCAGCCGTCATAACGTGTACGACGTTCTTCTATCTTTTCCGCACGGGCTTTAGCGCGAAGCTCTGCGTCAGATTTAAGAGACTCACGAACCATCTTCCCAACAGAGTCCGCGCCTTTCTCTAATCCTCGCTTTTTGAAATGTCTGGAGAGTGTTTCACGACGAATGCCGTACTCTTCCTCCAGCTTTGAGAGTGTATATTCGCCTGACGTCCATTTGGCTTCAGCTTCGGCCCACTCCGCTGGTGTCAGGCGAGTTTTCACCTCGTCTTTTTCGACAGTCATAGATCCCTCTAAAACACA
>OLHG01000634.1_pt1 | contig 24561 bp, 21 predicted proteins | sample 1605971 | NCBI WGS metagenome assembly OLHG01 (sample SAMN03283289) | human gut metagenome | biome: human-associated habitat; material: feces | host: Homo sapiens | place: Peru | collected 2012 | reverse complement strand
ATTATTTATATAGAAAAACTATATAATATGAATATCAATAACATAACTATCCATATTGAAATAAATAAAGATATCGATAATTTAATAGATAAAATTCACTCTCTAGGTTATCAAGCAAGACTTGCTATCAGCCCAAATACTAGCGTTGAATTATTATACCCGTATCTAAATAAAGTTGAAGGTATCCTAATAATGAGCGTTAACCCAGGCAAAGGTGGTCAAGAATTTATGCCGAACACTCTAAGTAGAGCAGAATATATCAAAAAAATAAATAATAATTTATCTCTAGAAATCGATGGCGGTGTTAATAACACTAATGTTTACTTAATAAAAGATAGTGGAATAGATACAATTGTCGTTGGATCTTATATTACTAAAAGTGATGACTATCTTAATAGAATAAATAATTTAATATCAGTATAATGCTGATATTTTTTTAATTTATATAAAATGTAGATATTTAGAAGTTTAAAAATAAATAAAATTACTCATTATATACATAGAATATAATATGAAAGGAGTAGTATATGATAGGTAATTTTAATGAAGAAGCTCAAAATATTTTAGTAAAAGCCAAATTAGAAATGTTAGATTTAAATCATCCATATATTGGAACAGAACACTTAGTATTAGCCACATTACACACTAATAGTGAATTATCAACAAGATTAAAAGAATACGGATTAACCTATGATAAATTTAAAGAACAAATAATAAATATAATAGGAATAGGTAGTAAGAAAAGTGAGATATTCTTATATACCCCATTACTAAGAAAAGTAATAGAAAATGCTATCTTAGATAGCAAAGATAATAATAATGGTGAGGTAACACCATATCACTTATTTTCTTCTCTTTTGGAAGAAGGAGAAGGGATAGCCATCAGAATATTTATCTCGATGGATCTAGATGTTGAATCTATGTATGAAGAATTTGCTAGTAAATTAATCAAAAAAAGAAAGAAGAAGAAAAAAATATTAGCCGAAGATTTAGGAATAGATTTAACTGAGAAAGCTAAAAACAATTTATTGGACCCCGTTATTGGTAGAGAAAAAGAAGTCCAAAGAGTTTTAGAAATATTATGCCGAAGATGTAAAAACAACCCATTATTAATAGGTTTACCAGGAGTTGGCAAGACTGCTATTGTTGAAGAATTATCTAGATTAATTGCTAGTAATGAAGCCGGAATACTAAACGGTAAAAAAATAATTTCTATCGACATGGCCTCTCTAGTTGCCGGCACTAAATATCGTGGTGAGTTTGAAGACCGCATGAAAAAACTCATTAAAGAAGTTGAAAATGATAATGACATAATTTTATTTATTGATGAAATACATACTCTTGTAGGAGCTGGTGGAGCGGAAGGCGCTATCGATGCATCAAATATTTTAAAACCGGCCCTTGCCAGAGGTAAAATAAGAATAATCGGGGCTACTACCACTTCTGAATATCATAAATATATCGAAAAAGACGGTGCTTTAGAAAGAAGATTTCAAAAAATCTTTGTGGAAGAACCATCAATCTCTGACACTAAAAATATCTTATTAAAACTAAAACCACTCTATGAAAAATATCATAAAGTAAGTATGAACGATAGTGTAATAGATTCAATTATAAACTTATCAGAAAAATACATCTATGATCGCAATCGTCCTGATAAAGAATTAGATATTATGGATGAAGTCTGCTCGAAAGTAAGTCTACAAAATAATACTAACGAAGAAGCAAGCAAATTACAAAAAGAATTAAATGATATAAGAGATAAGAAAAAAACATATATACTAGATAATGATATTAAAAAGGCTTATTACTATCGTCAAAAAGAAAATGAAGTATTAAATAAATTAAATAGTTTAGAACTAACTACTACTAACAGTAAAGAAGTATCGATAAATGATATAGCTAGTGTTATTAACAATCGTTGTTCTATCCCTATGTATGAAGTATTATCTGACTCAGTAAAAAGTATAAAAACTATTGAAGACAGTCTAAGTAAAACAATTATTGGCCAAGATAATGCCATTAAAGAACTAATAAGTATTACTAAAAGAATAAAACTAGGCTATAAGGATAACAAATGTTATTCACTACTATTTATTGGACCAACCGGTGTTGGTAAAACCTTAATGGCTAAAAATTATGCTAAAAGTTTTTTAGGAGAATCTAATTTTATTCGTCTAGATATGTCTGAATACTCTGATGCTACCTCTATAAATAAAATAATAGGTTCTAACCCTGGCTATGTTGGATATGATGACAAAAATATTCTCGGTCTTATTAAAGAAAAACCTAATTCTATATTATTACTAGATGAAATAGATAAAGCTCACCCAAGTGTAATTAACTTATTCTATCAAATATTAGATGAAGGTAAAATAAAAGATAATCAAGGTAATGTCATAAGATTTGACCACATAACAATTATCATGACCTCAAATGTCGGATTTGAAGAAATTAAAGTAGGATTTAATCAGAATAAAGAAGATGAAGTCATATCTTCTCTAAAAACTGTTTTTCCACCATCATTTATTAACAGAATTGACAATATTATAACCTTCAATAACTTAAATAAAGATAACTTAATAGATATAATTAATAATAGAATAGACTACATAAAAAATAAATATAATAATATTACTATAAATATTGACAATAGTGTCTTAGAAGAAGTAATAAATAAATGTAATTATCATGAGTTTGGTGCTAGAAAAGTAAATAAAGTACTAAGTAATATTGTTGAAAATAAAGTAGTAGATGCTATTATTAATGAAAAAGATAGTATCACTATTACCTCTAATAAAGTAGTAAATATTTAATTTCTTTACTAATTACTCTTTATACATGTTATAATATATATCTAAAGAAGGAAGTAATTATGTTAGATAAAATTAATAACGCCAATGATTTAAAAAAATTAAATATCGAAGAAAAATATCTCTTAGCTGATGATATAAGAAAATATATATTAGATATTGTCTCAAAAAATGGTGGACACTTAGCATCCAACTTAGGTGTAGTAGAACTAACTATTGCTCTAGAAAGTGTCTTTGATCCTAATAAAGATAAAATTATATGGGATGTTGGTCATCAATCATATGTTCATAAAATAATTAATGGAAGAAAAGATAGTATAAAAACTTTAAGAAAAATGAATGGAATTGCCGGATTTCCCAAAACTAGTGAATCACCAACTGATTGTTTTAATACCGGACATAGTAGCACATCGATATCAGCAGCCTTAGGAATAGCCAAAGCACGAGACTTAAAAAAAGAAAAGTATTCAGTTGTCGCCGTTATTGGGGATGGTGCTCTAACCGGAGGAATGGCCCTAGAAGCCTTAAACCATGCCGGTTCATCAAAAACAAACCTAATAGTTATCTTAAATGATAATGAAATGAGTATCTCTAAAAATATAGGTGGTATAAACGAAATATTAACCAAACTAAGAAGTAAAAAGAAATATAATAAATCTAATGATAAGTGGAAGAAAAGAATTAAAAGTATTCCTATAATAGGTAATAAAACAGCTACTATTGTTAGTAAACTTAAAGATGCTATTAAACAGTTAATAATACCAGGTATGTATTTTGAAGAAATAGGTTTTAAATATCTAGGCCCAATAGATGGACATAATATTGAAGAAATAGAAGAAATATTAAGTGAAGCCAAAGAACTAGAAGAACCAATACTAATTCATATTATAACTAAAAAAGGTAAAGGTTATGAAATTGCTGAACAAAATCCCGATAAATTTCATAGTACAAGTAGTTTTGATTTAAAAACCGGCTTACCTATAAAAGAAAAGCAAAAAGATTACTCTAAAGTATTTGGCGATAAGTTAGTTAGTATGGCTAAAGATAACGATAAAATAGTCGCAATTACTGCTGCTATGAAAGATGGCACCGGTCTAAAAGATTTTGCTAACATTTATCCTAATAGATTTTTTGATGTCGGTATAGCGGAACAACATGCTTTAACATTTGCATCCGGTCTTGCTAAAGAAGGTATGATTCCCTTTGTAAGTATTTATTCATCATTTTATCAAAGAGGGTATGACCAAGTAATTCATGATATTTGTATGCAGAATCTCCCAGTAATTATGTGCGTTGATCGAGCGGGTTTAGTTGGTAATGATGGTGAAACTCATCAAGGCTTGTACGATTTATCATTCTTTAAATTAATTCCTAATCTTACCATTATGGCTCCTAAAGATTTTATTGAACTAGAACAAATGATGGACTATGCCATAACCCTTAATAAACCAATAGTAATCAGGTATCCACGAGGTAGTGAATCTAAAATCAAGTTTACAAAGCATCAAAAAATAACTTTAGGTAAATCAGAAATTTTAAATACCGGTACTGAAGTAAGCATAATCACTATTGGTAATATGACATCACTAGGTATGGAAATAGTAAACGAACTAAAAAAATATAACATAAGCTGTGATTTAATAAACACAAGATTTATAAAACCACTAGATACAAGTACTATTAAAAAATCAATTATCAAAACAAAACTAGTTATTACTATTGAAGATAACACCATAATTGGAGGACTCTCATCTAGTATTAAAGAATTATTAATAGACAACAATATTAATACTAAAATAAAATCTTATGCCTTCCCGGACAACTTTATTGAACATGGAAGTATTCAAGAATTACAAGAAAAGTACGGTATAACTAAAGAAAATATTATAAAGTATATTAAGAAAACACTAAAAGATATAAATAAAGATTCTGAACTATAGATTAATATATGAGTCATTGAAAAATATATATAAATATTATTTAGGACTAACCACAGTCCTTTTTTCATATACTTCTATAGGTGATACTACTTGAAAAAAATATTATTAACGATATTAATATGTCTATCTTTTATATCAAAAGTAAATGCTAGTACTTCCTCAGCTTATGAATATATCTTAATGGACCAAACAACAGGTCGAATATTATCTTCCAAAAATGCCAATTCTCCACGTTTAATCGCATCTATTACTAAAATAATGACCTGTTTACTTGCCATTGAATCAAATAAATTAGATGAAATTATAACAGTTGATGAATCAATAAAAAAGGCTTATGGTTCAGGTATTTATATTGAAGTAGGGGAGGAAATGACCTTAAGAGATATGCTCTATGGCCTAATGCTTAGAAGTGGTAATGATGCCGCTGTAATGATTGCTTCATATCTAGCAGGTACTGAAGAAGACTTCGCCGTTCTTATGAATAACAAAGCCAAAGAAATAGGTATGAAAAACACCATATTTACTAATAGTAGTGGTCTAGATAACGATACCACTGGCAATTATTCAACTGCCTACGATATGGCTTTATTAACAAGATACGCTATGCAATATGAAGAATATAAAAAAATAGTTGGAACTAAAAAACACATCGTTAAAACCAACTATAAAACTTATTCCTGGACCAATAAAAATAAACTCTTAAAATATAACTTTATAACAGGAGGCAAAACAGGTTATACTGAAAAAGCCAAAAGAACACTTGTAAGTACTGCTACTATTGAGGATATGAATTTGATTGTCGTAACTATTAAAGATAGTGATGATTGGAATACTCACTTAGACCTATATGAATATGCTAAAAATAACTATTCATCATATAAAGTACTAAATAAAAAGAAGTTTAATATTGTTGGAGATACCTTCTATATAGGAGATTTCTATATTAAAAATAATGTATATTTACCTCTTAAAAAAGATGAAAAAGGTGCTTTAGTATCTAAAATAAAACTAGAAAAATTAAATAGTTATAATAGTGGAGATAAAGTAGGATATATTGAAATATCTATGAATAATGATATTTTATACAAAGAAGATATCTATATAGAAAAAACATTAAATACTAAACCTAGTTTCTTTAAACAAATATGGAGAAAAATATTTAAATGATAAATATTATTTGGGGATCATTTATTGTTATAGGAATACTATATAGTTTCTTTAATCCTAGTATTAATATGACTGATATTATGCTATCATCATCTACTAATTCATTAAAATTAATCTTCAATATTTTACCACTTATGTGTTTATGGTTAGGAATTATGAATATAGCTAAAGAGAGTGGTTTACTAGATATATTATCTAAAAAAATAACTCCCATCTTAAAAGTACTATTTCCTGAAATACCTCCTAACCATGAAGCATTTTCTTATATAGCTTCTAATATTATAATGAATATGTTAGGACTAGGCAATGCTGCTACACCTTTTGGATTAAAGGCCATGAAAAGTATGCAAGAGTTAAATAAAACTAAAGATACTGCCACTAGAAGTATGATAACTTTTCTCATAATAAATACTTCTTCTGTTACTATAATTCCTACAACAGTTATATCTTTAAGAATCCTAAATGGTTCATCTAACCCAAGTGAAATAGTCCTAGCTAGTATTATCACAACATTTTCTTCATGTCTTATTGGCTTAATTATAGATAGAATAATATATCTTTTTAGGAGGAACAAATGAATATTTCGAGTATAATCATTCCTTTAATAACAATAATTATAATTATCTATGCAGTATATAAAAAAGTAGATATATTTTCTTCATTCTTAGTCGGAGTCAAAGAAGGTCTAAGTACCACCCTAGGTATTTTTCCAACTATATTTGCTATGGTAATTGCTGTTGATATCTTCCTCAAAAGTAATCTTATTACTGATATAACTAAACATCTAACACCCATCTTAAGTAAAATAAATCTAAATCCTAGTCTAATTCCTTTATGCTTATTAAGACCAATATCTTCATCTTCATCACTAGTAATATTAAATGATATCTTAAAAGTATATACCCCTGATAGTATGGTAGGAAGAATAGCATCTGTAATACAAGGAAGTACTGATACTACTATCTATATCATCAGTCTCTATTTCTCATCAATAGGCATAACTAAAATAAAACACTCTCTCTTAATTGGCTTATTAGTCGACCTATCTTGTGTAATTATTGCTATTATTACCGTTAATTTACTATTTTAAAATCAAAAACATTTACAATACTACCATTTATGATATAATTAAATTGGTGTGGTGGTAGTTATGAAAACTAAAATAAAAAGAATAAAAAAGAATTCACAAAAACAAATAAAAAAAATAAAGAAAAGTATAATTAATGTAAAAAACAATATTGTAAAATTCTTTAAAGAAGATGGCAAAAAAGAAAAATTAGTTAAATTATTAACTAGGATTTGGAATTTCTTAAAGAGAAAAGATGTATTAGAGATAATTTTGTTATGTCTTCCATTTGTAATAATTGATTTGTCAACAAGATTATTTGCTCATCAAATAGAGTTCTATCCAATATTTAGTATTAGTCCAAGACTATTTTCTATAGCTTATATAATTCTATTTGCAGGAATTATCTTAAATATAGGTAAGAAAAAAGATAAAATAGTATATTGCTTAATATTTCTTATTTGCTTTGCTTTATATTTAGTAAATAATATATATTATAGTGCTACTAATAATTTCTTTAGTTTTTCTATGATGGAATTAGCTAGTGAAGGTAGTGGATATATATATGATGTATTAAAAACATGTAATTTTTATGTTTATGTTGTAGCATTTATTATTCTTATAACATTTATTTTTTCTTTAAGATATTTTCCTAACAGTAAGACTAATAATAAGAAAATAGTAATGGTAATATTTATATTCTTAGCATTACATACTTTTGCTAAATGTTGTTTAGGAAGAGCAAACTTTGAGCTTACTTGGGATACATGGCGTAATCCTCGAAATGTTTATAATAATTTTAATGATAGTAATAAATGTTTAGCTCTAGCAGGTATTTATGAATATAGTGTTAGAGACTTCTACATTACTTATATCAAACCAGAAACAAAGAAAAGTGAAACAGAAAGTAAGTTCCTAGAAGACGTCTTTAGTGAAGAACATAATAGTTTTTCTAATAACAAATATACCGGAATATTTAAAGACAAGAATGTTATCTTCTTACAAATGGAAGGTATTGATAATTGGCTTTTAACTGAAGACATTATGCCTAATACCTATAGTTTACTTAATAACTCTATAAACTTTAATAATCATTACTCATTCTTTAATGGAGGAGGATCAACATTTAATTCAGAGTTTGCAGTTAATACTGGTTATATGACACCATATACTTATCCAATTAATGCTTATACTCTAAATAAAAATGATTTTCCATACTCTATGGCTAACTTAATGAAAGTAATGGATTATTCAATTAAAGCCTTTCATATGAATAGTAGTGAATATTATAGTAGAGGTATTAATTATTCTAACTTTGGTTTTGATAGATATTTTGGCTTAAAAGATTTAGGAACATATACTGATAACTCTTATAACCTAGATAGAGAACTAATTCTAAATGAAACCTTCTATGATGAAATGTTTAAAAATGATGGGAAGTTTATTGATTATATAATAACTTATAGTAATCACTTGCCATTTACTACTAGTAAAGGAGTATGTCGTCAATTAATAAATATTGATTATGCTGAACAGTTAGAACCTCTATCAAGAAGTGAAAGAGAAGAATTTATTAATAATTTAAATCTAACTGAAGAAGGTTGTATTAAAAGACAAGCTCAAGAAACAGACTATATGGTTGGACTATTAATGCAAGCTTTAAAAGATAATGGTTTATATGACAACACTATTATTGTTGCCTTTACTGATCACTATTTATATACCGCTACTAATGAAACACTATCTAGTCATAAAGATACAAGTACTAATCTAGTTAATAAAACACCATTCTTTATTTGGAGTAGTAACCAAAAAAGAGTAGATATCAATAAAGTAAGTAGTCAATTAAATATCTTACCAACATTCTTAAACCTAATGGGAGTAGAATATAATGAAAAATGGTATGTATTCAGAGATGCTCTAGGTAATAATGATACTCTAACTATATTTAGTGATTTATCTTGGTATGATGGTAATATATATGTTGTCGATGGCCAAGTAAAAAACAACAAATCTGTTGATGAATTAACTTTAGAAGAAAAGAATAGTTTAGTAGAATATTACGTTAAGAAAAATGACTTAGTACTTAAATATAATTATTTTAAAGAAATTATGAATTAGAGGTGTAGTATGAAAAAAGTAAGTATAATTGTTCCTTGCTATAACGAAGAAGAAAGCATTCCATTATTTTATAAAGAAATAAAAAAAGTATTTAGTAAAATAAATTATAAATTAGAATTAATATTTGTTAATGATGGTAGTAAAGATAAAACACTAGAACTCATCAGAAACCTATCTAAAAAAGATAAAGAAGCAAATTATATATCATTATCTAGAAACTTTGGTAAAGAAGCTGCTATGTGGGCCGGATTAAAACATTCTACCGGTGACTATATTACAGTTATGGATTGTGATTTACAAGACCCACCAACTTTAATACCGGAAATGCTTCGTTTAATTGAAGAAGAAAGTTATGATGTTGTAGGCACTAGAAGAGTAACCCGTAAAGGAGAGCCACCAATTAGAAGTTTCTTTGCCCGTATGTTTTATAAAATAATAAATAAAATGAGTAAAGTAGAAATGGTTGATGGTGCTAGAGACTATCGTATGATGACAAGACAAGTTGTAGATAATTTATTAACCTTAAAAGAATATAATCGTTATTCTAAAGGATTATTTAGTTTTGTTGGCTTTAAAACAAAATGGTTAGAATATGAAAATATCGAAAGAGTAGCCGGCGAGACTAAATGGAATTTTTGGAAATTATTTCTTTACGCTATTGAAGGAATAGTGGCCTTTACAACAGCACCTCTAACAATGGCTGCTACATTTGGTATCTTATTTTGCCTAGTGGCCTTTATTATGATAATAGTTATTATTGTTAAAACATTAGTTTATGGCGATCCTACTAGTGGTTGGCCAAGTCTTGCTTGTATAATATTTATGGCTAACGGTATAGAATTACTATGTATTGGAGTAATTGGAGAATACCTATCTAAAACTTATTTAGAAGTAAAGAAAAGACCAATATATATAGTTAAAGAAAGTAATATGGATGTAGTATATGATAAAGATATATAAAAAATATGAAGAATTAATTAATTACTTAATAATTGGTATTCTTACCACTATCGTAAGTCTTGCCACTTATTATTTATTAACCCTAACTGTATTAGATGCTAATAATAAAGTATATTTACAAATAGCCAATATTATCTCTTGGTTAGCATCAGTAACATTTGCTTACTTTACTAATCGAAAATATGTCTTTAAAGTAAAAAATAAAAGTAATATTAAAGAATGCTTAAACTTTTACATATCAAGAATATCAACTCTATTAATTGATATGATTATTATGTATATATTTGTATCTATATTAAAATTTGATAATAAAATAGTTAAATTAGTTGCTCAAGTAGTAATTATTATCTTAAATTATATATTAAGTAAATTTATAGTATTTAAAAGCAGTAAGGAAGTTGAGAAGTAATGGATACAATAATTAAAGGAATAGGTAGTAATTATGAATTATTTAAAAATATAAATAATATATTAGGACTCATACTAGGTATAATAGTTATTCATCGAGCATTTTATTTTGTTATAGGAATGTTTTTTACAAGAAAATTTAAACCCGCTAAAAAGAAACATAAATATGCTATTGTCATTGCGGCTAGAAATGAAGAAAGTGTAATAGGTAATCTCTTAGATAGTATAAAAAAACAAGATTATCCTAAAGATTTAATAACTACCTTTGTTGTTGCAGATAACTGTACTGATAAAACTGCTCAAGTAGTTCGCGATAAAGGTGCTATCTGTTATGAAAGATTTAATGATAAAGAAAAAACTAAAGGATATGCTCTAGAATACTTATTTGAACAAATAGAAGAATATTATGGCCGTATGTCATTTGAAGGCTATTTTGTTTTTGATGCTGATAACTTATTAGAAAAAAACTTTATCTCTAAAATGAATGACGCTTTTGATTCAGGTTTGAAAATTATCACATCATATCGTAATACTAAAAACTTTGATGAAAATTGGATTGCCTCTACTTATGCTCTCCATTGGCTAAGATCTATTAGAGCTAATCACCGTGCTAGAAGTGTTTTACACTTAGCCACTAATATTCAAGGCACTGGATTTTTAATGGCTAATGAAATAGTAAAAGATGGTTGGCACTATACAAGCCTAACAGAAGATAGAGCCTTAACTGCTGATGCTGTTGCTCAAGGTTATGAAATATCTTATCAAGATGAAGCTATGTTTTTTGATGAACAACCAATAAGCCTAAAAGTAGCGTTAAGACAAAGATTAAGATGGTCCAAAGGACATTTACAAGCCTTTGCTGAAACCGGCCCATATTTATTTCTAAATATATTCTTAGGAAAAAGATACTTAAAAACTAAATGGCAAGATAATAGTAAAAAGCAAAAACAACCATTATCTAAACGTATTATTGAGTCTATTCGTCATCGCTTTGCTTCATTTGATACTCTAGTCCAACTAACCCCAATATCATTTATTAACTTACTAAGATTCATACTAGTATCCGTACTAATATATTCATGTTCACTATATAGTAGTGGAATAAGTAATATGACATTATTTAGTGGTAGTGTTTGGTTAGCTAAAGTATTAAGGAATCTATTTGATATAAGAATTAATATTGAACCCGGTATTAATGCTTTATTAATGGGCTTTGCATTAACTATATGGTATCGCTTACTATATCGTATTGGAAGTTATTTTACTAGTATATGGATGGCTGTATATTTATTTATAGTAGAAGATGCTAGAATTAAAAAAATAAGTTTTTGGAAGAAAGTAGAGTTTTGTTTAACATGGCCAATATTTGATATAATAGGTCGTTATACAACATATATTGCTATATTTAAAAAAGTAGAATGGAAACCAATACCTCATCAAAGTAAAATAACTATTGATGATTTAAAAACGGAGAACTAAGATGAAAGAATATCTTAATCAGTTTTATAACGAAGGCTTAGCCACAACATTTTATTTAAAACCCATAAACTATTTAAATAAAAAAGTGAGAAGTCCTAAGAAAAGAAAGTTTCTAGAATTATTAATTAAAGTATTATATACAATATTAGTATTATTATTTGCTGTTTATATGTTTATATATAAGTGGCCACTATAAGTATTGCTTATTGCAATACTTAATTTATTATGATATAATTCTATTAGTGTAGGTGATAGAGATGAAGATAGGTAAGTGCATATTAATTGTAGTTGCAGTAATATTCCTAACAGTAGGTGGAACATATGCTTATTGGACAGGAAGAAGTAATAATGTCAATATAAATGCATCACTTGGAAATATTAATAATTGCGTAATATACACTAAAGGAACAAATCTAACTTCTACTAACTTTATGCCAAGCACTAGTTATACTGGCGGAGCATCCACAACAATAACATTTTATAGATATGCTAGTGGCTCTAATAGTTGTAATATTAATAGTACTATATATGGAACTATATCTATAAAAATAAATAGTATTGGAACGAATTTAAGTAGTGAAGCTGGCTTTAAATATGCTTTAGTAAGTGGTAGTACTGTATTAGCACAAGGTACCTTCTCAGGGAAATCAGCCGGTACATATGCGATTAAATCTAATATTGACCTTAGTACTACTTCGACAACATATACCTTATATGTATGGTTAGATACAAATGCTGGATTAAATGAAAGTATAGTAGGGGAATCATTTAATATGGAATTAGTAGTAAGTGCTACTAACCAACCAAGCTAACTATTAGCGGAAGTTAATAGTTTTTTTATGCAACAAAAAAAGGCAAGTAATTTTGCCTTTAATAATTATTATTTAGCAAGTTTTTTCTTTAATATAGTAGCACCAATTAAAGCAATCGCACTAAATATTATAGAAATTTCTAAAATATTATTTGAATAGATACCAGTATCAGGGATATCTTCATTACCACCAATACCCATTGGTTCATAAACATATATTACTGTTATATCATCAGCAGTATAAGTGCCATCTTCTTCACCAATAACTTCCTTTAATCTATAACCATCAATATCTATTTTAGAAGTATTATACTCAGTACCAACCTTTTTGCTTGACACTATTTCATCAGCTAACTCATTACCATCAATATCAACATATTTAACAATTAATTTTCCATAAATACCATGAGCAGCTTTTATTGTTAACTCATTTTCATATTTGTCAGAAGATACTTCTTCTACATATTCATTTCCTTTATCATGAGCATTCCATCTAGATTCCTTATTGTCATCATACCATCCATCAATTAAATCATTACAATCATCTAATGTCCAATCACTTCCAGTATTAACAAGTTTAATTGTAGCATTCTCACCACTATTATATATATCATCACTAGATGTATTAGCATGGTTATTATAAATCTTAGCATCAGCACTTATTGTAATATTACCATAGATATTATAAATACCACCACCAACAGCTACATTTTCACCACCATTATTAGTAATAATTGTAGTATTTCCAATATAAGCACTTTCTCCTGAAAATGTTATACCTCTAGAATTATTATTAGTTATGTTAACCAAAGCACCATCTTCAAAATTTATAATAGATTTTGTACGATAAATATATATCATATCATCTTCTTCATCATATCCATAAATTCCCATTGTAATAGCACCTTTATCAGCATAATATTTAGATTCATCATCAGATTTCTTCCATCTAGTACCATTATTAGTAATATTTAATTTACCACCTTTTTTAACTATTAAAGCACTATAATAATTACCTTGTGACATAATAGCACGTTCAATAGAATTACTAACAGTTAACTCAGTACCATCATTTACAATAATTTCATTTCTACTATAAAGATTAATTCCTACACCACAGTTAATAAATTCTGCAGTAGCACCATTAGTTAGAATTAAACTACCTTTTACCATACCTTGTTTTTCACAACCATCAAATAGTATTTTTGAATCATCTACATTAATGTTATATGCAGTTGTACCATTTGCTTCAGTATTATCTGTAAAAACAAAATCTTTAATAACTAACTCTGATTTATTTTTAACATTAATTGTAGAACGACCCTCAGTCATCATTGCTGTATAATCCATATTTGATAATGTCATCTTAGAATTATCTAAGTTAACAGTTGAATTATTATTTGAATATATTCCATGATACTTAACAGTACATTCACTATTATATAAATTTAGTGAACTATTAGATCTCATAGTGATACTCCAATACTTCTCATTACCAAAGTTAATAGTAGCATTATATATATTTAATGTTCCATATAATGCTAAATCACCATTTTCACCCGGTTGAGAAGGTACTGATATTATAAAATTGTTTCCTTTAATAGTAACAATTTTATCACTATCAATACTTCCTACTGTTAAAGTGGCATCACCTAATAGTTCGATAGTATCACTATTAGTAGCATTTTTAACAGCCTCATCAAGTGTATCATACATCGTGTCATTTATTTTAGCTACTTTGTTATTTTCTAATACTTCAGCATTAACAGTATTAAAAGTTAACATTAAAGCAACTAGTGAAAGTAACACTTTCTTCATTTTTACCAAAACCTCCCTTAGACATATAAGCATATGCTTTCGTCTATGGCTTTGTATTATAGCATATTTTTTATTTTGTGCAAGGGAAAAATACTAAAATATATACCATTCATCCCAAATTATTAAGAATCATTGATAAAAATAAGCTAATTTCTAAAAAAGACAATAAAAACCTAGCAATTTTTAATTATTAGTGTATAATATAGTTAATTTGAAACGGGGAAGGAATAATATGAAAGAAGAATTAAATAAAAAAGAAAAAACGAGTTCTAAAAAAACATCCACACCCAAGAAGAAAACATCAACAAAGACAGAAAAATTAAATATAACTGAAGCAAAAGAAGAGACACCGAAAACAAAGAGTAATACTTCAAAGAAAAAAACTCAAACGAAAAGTACAAAGACCAATAATACAACTCTAACAGCAAAGAAAAAGACACAAACTAAAAAAGTAAAATCAACAACTGTTGAAGAAAAGAAAACGACACCAAAAGCAAAAAAATCTACTTCAAAGAAAAAAATACAAGGAAAAACTTCAGCATCAACAAATAAGACTAAAAAAAAACCAACACAGAAAAATAAAATTCAGTCAAATACATTATCAGATAATAAAAATCAGTCAAAAACAAATACTGAATTAGCAAAAAGTACATCAACAAAGAAAAAGAATATGAATATTATCTTTGATATTATAATTACTATCATTATCATTGCTATTATTGTTTTATCTATTTTATTATATTTTAAAAAGAAAGAAGAAGCAAAGACACGACAAGAACTAATTGAAGCAGTTATTCCAAGAAAAATACCAACTGCAGACATGCTTGAAGACGAAAGTATCAAAAACGAAATAGCTGAATTAAAAATAAAATTTAATAATAGTGATGTATATGGAATCTTATCTATAGGTAGTCAAGATACTAGCATTCCCATAGTAAAGGGTAGTGATAATAATTATTATTTAAATCATTCTATAACAAAAGAAGATAGTATTATTGGTAGTGTCTTTATCGACTATAGACACGATGTAACATCAAGGCAAATCAATATCTACGGTCACAATTCAGGTAATTATGATCCACCTCTTAGAATACTAGAAAAATATTTATTTAGTGAAGAATATTTTAGAAGCAATCCAAATCTTGAATTAAAGATAGATAATGAAGTTCGTAAATATCAAATATTTAGTGTATATCCCGCTGATAAAAAATCTAAAGAAGAACATATGCAATTTGATTATCAAAATGAAATAGATTGGTTAATGCATTTTGAACGTATGCACCAAAGAAGTCTTTACAAAACAGATATTGTATTTTCTGAAAATGATAATATACTAGTCTTACAAACATGTATTCTATATGGAAAATATCAGAATAAATTACTTGTAGTTGTGGCTAAAGAAATAAAATAGTTTGGAATATATTTATTTTTTATAAACTATGATATACTATATATAGTTAAAGGGGGAAACTATGAAAAATAAAATAGTTAAAAACATACCAAATGCTATAACAACATCCAGAATTATATCATCCATAGTAGGTGCTATATCATTTATTCTAGGTAATTATTACTTATCATTTGGAACATATATTTATGGGGCTGTTAGTGATTTCTTTGATGGCTTAGCCGCTCGTAAACTAAATGCTTATTCAGAATTTGGTAGAAAACTAGATGCTGTTTCTGATAAATTGTTTGCTTTATCTCTACTAGCACCTAGTATTATATGTGGCAATATCTTAATGATAATACCACTACTATATGAAATAAAAATAACTTGTACTAATTATAAATCAGAAAAACTTGGTTTTAAACCAGCCACTATTCGCTTAGGAAAGTTTAAAACAGCAATGTTGTTTCCAACAATAATAACAGGCTTACTTGCCACTATCAAACCAGAATTATATTTCCTTTTAGGAGCCTTATTACCAGTAACTACCGTATTACAAAGTAAAACTGCTACCATGTATGAAAATATCCTAAATGATAATATTGAAGGGAAAAATATAAACTATTCTTATACTCCAACTCAAAGTACTAATACTATTGATAAAGTAAAAGAACTATCTAATGAATTCACTTATCACTTATATAACCCAATAGTTAAAGATAAAGTAAAAAAGAGAGTATTAAAAAAATAACAGGATGAAGTATCCTGTTTTCTTATAGTATTTTATCCACTAAGCCATAGTTTAAAGCCTCTTTACTATCTAAATAGTGATCTCTTTCGGTATCCCTTTCAATTTTTCTTAAACTTTTTCCTGTCTGTTTAGATAATATCGTATTTAACTTTTTCTTAAGTTTAATAATTCTTTCCGCGGCAATTTTAATTTCCGTTGCCTGACCTTGAGCACCTCCTAAAGGCTGATGAATCATAACTTCGGAATTAGGCAGGCAATATCTTTTCCCTTCCGTACCACATGCTAGAAGAAATGCCGCCATTGATGCCGCCATCCCTACACAAATAGTAGAAACATCACTCTTAATAAAATTCATTGTATCATAAATAGCCATTCCTGATGTGATACTACCACCTGGTGAATTAATATAAATACTTATATCACTATGATTAACTCCATCAAGATATAATAACTGGGCCACAATACTATTTGCTAAATTATCATCTATTTCTCCTGATAAAAGAATAATTCTATTTTTAAGTAATCTTGAATATATATCATAAGCTCTTTCTCCATTATTAGTTTTTTCAATAACTGTAGGTATTAAGTTCATATTTCATCCTTTCTTATTATCTATAAATATTTTAATATTAATTCCTAATATTTATACAAAAAAGTTATCGACAAATATTAATAAAGGTGGTATTTTATTATCAAGGTATGGTGATAAATATGACTATAAAAAAAGAAGTAGTAGGTATATTGCAAACAAACTGTTATATCTTAGAAGATAATAATGAAGTACTAGTAATTGATCCAGGAGATGATTTCCCTAAAATAGATAAACATCTTATTAACAAGAAAGTAGTAGGAGTCATTCTAACTCATAATCATAGTGATCATACGGGTGCTGTCCAAGATATTGTAAATAAGTATAATGTTTGTGTATATGATAATACTAACTTATCAGAAGGTATAAATAAAATAGGATCATTTCAATTTGAAGTAATATCTACTAAAGGGCACACTAATAATTCTATAACTATCTATTTTAAAGATAATAAATGTATGTTTGTTGGCGACTTCATCTTTAGACTAGGTATTGGTAGATGGGACTTACCAACCGGTAATATTAAAGATATGCTATTGTCTATTGAAAAAATAAAGAAATATCCTGATGATACTACTATATATCCCGGACATGGTGAACCAACAACATTAGGTTATGAAAAAGAAAATAACAAATACTTATGTCAAATAAACAAGATATAATAAATAAAAAAATAGTATCTTTATCATTATCAAAGTTTAGAAGTAGTTTTCATCTTACTAAGAAAGATATTATATATATAGATAAACATGGTTTAGAAAAGATGTGTCAAGATACTTATGATATTATAAATAAAAGATTGGCACCCCAAGTAATTCCTAATGATGGTAAACAGACCCCATTTCACGGTCATCCAGTTTTTACTGCTCAGCATGCTACCGGATGTTGCTGTCGGACTTGTCTCTATAAATGGCATCATATCACACCTAATAGAAGTTTAACTACTAATGAAATAAACTATATTGTGGCTATTATTATGACTTGGATAATTAAAGAATATAAAAAAACATAAAAATATGATATACTATAAATACACTAAAAAAGGAGTAGATAATATGAATATTATAATGAATAAAGCTATAGAAAGTGCTGTAAATGGTATTAGAAATAAAGAAGGAGGACCTTTTGGAGCGGTCATTACTGATAAAGAAGGAAATATTATTGCTTGTGGTAATAACAAAGTTATCCTAAATAATGATCCAACGGCTCATGCTGAAGTTATTGCTATTAGAAATGCTTGTCAAAAATTAAATACTTATGATTTATCCAACTGTATAATGTATACAACTTGTGAACCATGTCCTATGTGTTTAGGAGCTATTATTTGGTCTAATATTAAAACTGTTTATTATGGATGTGATAAAGTAGACGCTAATAATATTGGCTTTAGAGATGATATGATTTATGAATATCTAAATAATAGAGAATTAAAATTACTAGATATGCATCAAATAAATCGTGAAGAATGTATGAAAGTATTTGAAGAATATACTAATAATAATGGTACTATATATTAAACTTGCAAAATAAATAAAAAGTGTTATAATACTAACCCAAGAAAGGGAAATGATTATGAAGATAAAATTAACAAGTATTAATTCTAAACTAGTTGCCGGCCTTACAGCTTTTACTTTAATGACTAGTATGACAGGATGTACACAACACGAAAGATTTATATATACCAAAGATGAAGAAGGAGTATATACTTCTACTAACACTATTGAGAATAGATACCTAAAAAATTATTATATTATTATAACTAAAATATATGATAAATATTATATTAATTTAGGAAGAAAAGGCTCAGAAAAAAATGAAACATACTATGATGCTTTTAGTAATAATGGCGTAATATATCAAAGTGGTGCTGAAGGATTTACTAATGTTGAATATGAAACAATGCCTTTAACAGAATTTATCCTATATTATGACGGAATAATTAAAGAAGAATATACATCTGAAGAATTAGTAGACTTATATGCTAAAATAATTAGCGACTTTGAAATAGATGTATCTAACAAAAAATTAGTCTTAAATAAATAGAAAAACAACCCTAAAATAGGTTGTTTTTGTTATTCATACTATTAGAGTTAGTATTATTTTCAGAACACTTATTATTCATACTATTTGAACAATCATGTGTATTATTCATACTATTTCTATTAGCAGAATTTGAGCTTTTTGACTTTTTGTTCTTAGCCATTTTGATCACCCAATATTATTATGAGAGCTAATTTAAAATTTATGTAAAAAACTTTGTAAACTTTCTTTAATTAATTTTTATTTTTGATATAATAAATAGTAAAGTGGTGATAATAATGAGTAGTAAATTAAAAAAATTATTAGAGGCAATTAATTATCATGATGATAATAATGAACTAGATAATTGTTATTTATCGAAAATTCAAATAGAAAAAGATAATACTTGGGTAATTATTATTAATTCAGATAATTTAATATCAATAGATACTTATAATAAATTATTAATATGTTTAAAAGAAAACTTTACGGAAGTGAATGATGTTGTTCTAAGAATAGAAGTTGCTAATATTGATAATAGTAAAATATCGCTATATTTTGAAAATATTATTCACTCTTTAGCAGATAATAATAGTAAGTATAATGTATTTAAAGATAGAACTATTAATATTAAAGATAATACTTTAGTTATAGATATATATAATATTGTTGAAAAAGAAGATATTAAATCTTCCTCTAAAAATATTATCGAGTCATTATCTAACTATGGCTTTAATATTACCAATATAGAAACTAATTTAGTTATGGATAAAGATATTAAAGCCACTATTGAACATGAATTAAATAGTAATATTAATATTGACTATCCTAAAAAAGAAGAAACACCTAAAGAAGAAAAAGTAGTAGATAAACCAACATATCGCCCTAAAAAGAGTAGTGAAATAACAAAATTAAAAGATATATTATATGAAGTAGATAATATTAATATATCAGGGCAAATATTTGGTATAGATTATTTTGAAGCTAAAAGTGGTTATAAAATAATAACAATAAAATTAACCGATAATACGGATAGTATCTATGTAAAAACATTTACTAAAGATGATAAAGAATATCAACTATTACAAGATTTATTAAAACAAGGTTCTTGGTATAACTTCTATGGTAAAGTAGTTATGGATAGATATGCTAATGAATTAGTATTTAATACGAGATATAAAGATATAGAAAAAATAGATTCACCCAAAACAGAGGAAGTAGTAGATAATGCTGAAGTTAAAAGAGTAGAACTACATGCTCACACGATGATGAGTCAAATGGATGGTATAACTAGAGTAGATTTAGGTAAACATACTTGTGAATTAGTTAGTAATGCTATTAAAATGGGTTATCGTGGTGTAGCTATAACTGATCATAATGGTTGTCAAGCATTCCCTATCGCCTATGGTCTTATAACTGACTATAATAAAAAGGTAGAAGACGAAAGTAAAAAATTTAAAGGACTATATGGTACAGAATTAACATTAGTAGATGATACAGTTAATATTGTTGTAAGACCTAAAGATTATCCACTAGAGCATACTACTTTTGTTGTATTTGATACTGAAACAACTGGCTTTAATGCTGCTAATGGTGACCAAATGATTGAAATAGGTGCCGTTAAAATATGTGATGGTGTCATAACTGATCGTTTTGATGAATTAATTGATCCACAGCGTCCATTGCCTAAAAAAATAACTGAGTTAACATGTATAACGGATGAAATGTTAAAAGGTAAAGATAGTGAAGAAAATGTTACTAAAAGATTCTTAGAGTGGACTGGCGATTTACCAATGGTTGCGCATAATGCTAAATTTGATATTTCATTTATTGAAATGTCCATGAAAAAATATAATCTAGGAGAATTTACTAATACCGTTATTGATACCCTAGAATTATCACGAGCTTTAGATCAAGGATTTTCTAGACATGGTTTATCAGCCCTAGTAAAAAGATATAATGTTGAATGGGATGAAGATGCTCATCATAGGGCAGATTATGATGCCGAAGGAACAGCCTATGTCTTCTATAAAATGACCCAAAAACTAATGGATCAAAACTACAATACTGTTGAGGACTTAGAAAGATTAATACCAAAAGACGAAATCCATAAATTTGGTAATACTTATCACTTTAATGCTATTGCTCTAAATAAAACAGGGTTAAAAAACTTATTTAAAATAATATCTCTAGCTAATACTACGTACTTATATAAAACACCAAGAATATTAAGAAGTAAACTAAATGAATTAAGAGAAGGCTTATTAATTGGTAGTGGTTGTTATGAATCAGAAGTATTTATCTTAGCACGTAGTAAAGAAGGCGAAGAGTTAACTAATATAATTAACTTCTATGACTATGTTGAGGTTCAACCACCAGAAGTATATAGTCATTTAATTCAAACAAGTGATTTTAAAAATGAATATGAAGTAAAAGAACATATTAAAAAAGTAATAGAAGCCACTATTAATGCCGGAAAAATTATTGTAGCAACTGGTGATGTACATCATTTCTATCGTGAAGATAAAATATATCGTGAAATAATTGTTAACCAAAAAGTACCCGGTGGTGGTCGACATCCTCTTGCTAAAAGTAGTATCACAGAAATACCTTCACAGCACTTTAGAACTACTGAAGAAATGCTAAAAGACTTTGATTTCTTAGATAAAGATTTAGCTTATAAAATAGTCGTTGAAAACACTAATAAAATATTAGATATGGCTGACTTTATTGAAGTTATAATTGATACCGGAGGTATTCCATTCTCTCCACGAGTAAAAAGCGATGATGGTAATAGTTATCTAGACTGTCCGCGAGTAGTTACTGACCTAGTTTATAACAAGGCCAAAGATTGGTATGGTGATAATCTTCCATATAATATTGAAAGTAGAATAGCTACAGAATTATATGGTGATATAGTTTATAAATGTTGGACTAGTATTATTGAAAAAAATAATCCTGATTTATCAGAAGAAGAAAAAACTAAAGAAATATATGCTAACTTACATAAAACACTAATTGATGGCTTTGATTCTGTAAAAACTTTATTAAAAGATTACTTAAAAGATAATTGGAATACTGAAGAAGATGGTGAATTAGATGATGCTAAGTTAGAGAAAAAACTAAAAAAAGAATTAGGAGGTATTATCGGGGGAGGCTTCGATCCTATCTACTTAATTGCTCAAAGACTAGTTAAACACTCTAATGATGATGGCTTCTTAGTAGGTTCTCGTGGTAGTGTTGGAAGTAGTTTCGTTGCCACAATGATGGGTATTACTGAAGTAAATCCGTTACCGGCTCATTACCGTTGCTCTCAGTGTAAACTTAGTATCTTTGATGATGAAAAAGGTAATTCATTAGGAGCTACATATTCTTCAGGATTTGACTTACCGGATAAAGAATGTCCTAATTGCCATATCCCATTAATAAAAGATGGTCAAGATATGCCATTCGCTACCTTCTTAGGATTTAATGCCGATAAAGTTCCAGATATCGACTTAAACTTCTCAGATTTAAATCAAGCAAGTGCTCATGCTTATACCAAAGTCTTATTCGGTGAAGATAATGTTTATCGTGCCGGAACAATTGGTACAGTAGCCGACAAGACTGCTTTCGGTTTCGTAAAAGGTTATTGTGAAGAACATGGTATACCAGACATGCGAACCGCTGAAGTAGAACGACTTGCTATGGGTTGTACCGGTGTTAAAAGAACAACTGGTCAGCATCCAGGAGGAATTGTTGTTATTCCAGACTATAAAGAAGTTTATGACTTTACACCATTCCAATTTCCAGCAGAAGATGCAACTGCTGAATGGCGTACAACACACTTCGATTATCATGCTATAGACCAATGTGTTTTAAAACTAGATATCTTAGGACACTCCGATCCAACTCAGTTACGTATCATTCAAATGCAATCAGGTACCGATATTATGAAAGTACCAATGGATGATAAAGATACAATGAGTATTTTTACATCGACTGATGTTCTAGGTGTAACTAAAGAACAAATAATGTGTAATACTGGTACCTTAGGTATTCCAGAATTTGGTACATCATTTACTATAAAATTAGTAGAGGATACTAAGCCAACTACCTTTGGAGAACTTATAAAAATAGCTGGACTTTCTCATGGTACAGATGTTTGGTTAGGTAATGCTCAAGACTTAATAAAAAATAATATCGTTCCATTCAAAGAAACTATCGGTTGTCGTGATGATATTATGGTTTACTTAATAAATAAAGGTATGGCTCCAATTAAAGCCTTCAAAATAATGGAGTTTGTTCGTAAAGGTAAAGCCTCAAAAGATCCAGAAACTTGGAAAGGTCATGTTGAAACAATGAAAGCTTCTAATATTCCAGAATGGTATATTGAATCTTGTCGTAAAATAAAATACATGTTCCCAAAAGCCCATGCCGCAGCTTATGTAATGAGTGCCTTTAGAATAGCTTGGTATAAAGTACATATGCCAGTATATTTCTATTCATCTTGGTATTCATCAAAAGCAACAGATGTTGATGTTGAATCAATGATTAAAGGTTATGATGCTATTAAGGCTAAAATAGAAGATATTCTAGCAAAAGGTTTTGAAGCAACTAATAAAGAAAATGGTCAAGCTGAAAGTTTAAAGGTTGCCCTAGAGGCAACTGCTCGTGGTATAAAATTCTTAAAAGTAGATTTATATGAAAGTGACGCTACAGTTTGGATAGCTAAAAACGATAAAGAAATCTATCCACCATTTGTTGCTATCGATGGACTAGGAGAAACCGTTGCTAAAAACATTGTTAAAGAAAGAGAAAAGCAACCTTTCCTAAGTGTTGAAGACATCCAAAGACGAGGCAAAGTTTCACAAACACTAATAGATAAAATGAAATCTATGGGTCTATTAAACAATTTACCAGACTCAAATCAATTATCATTATTTTAAAAAGATACTAATTATTTAGTATTTTTTTTCTGAATCCCAAACACTACGAATAGTGCTGTTTTCAAATAAGCTTGTGATTGTTTCTAATTTATTTTTCTTCGTTTTTTCCCACTCCTTTATTATGTATTCAAAAAATATTTATTAAGAAAATAGTTTAGTTAATTAATGGTGAGCTTTTTTCATCACGAATGTTGAAATAAAATTGTAAAAATAGTATAATATGCATATATAAAAATACTAAAGTTGGTGGTAAGATGTTGACACAGAAAGAAATAAAGTCTATCCTAGACAGACATGTTAG
>OLHG01000632.1_pt1 | contig 24583 bp, 32 predicted proteins | sample 1605971 | NCBI WGS metagenome assembly OLHG01 (sample SAMN03283289) | human gut metagenome | biome: human-associated habitat; material: feces | host: Homo sapiens | place: Peru | collected 2012 | reverse complement strand
AGCGGTATCTATATCTTTATCTTGTAAGTATTTTTTTAAATACTCGATCTTTTCTTTCATAATCTTCACTTGTTCCATTACTAATTAAATCTCTAACATATTGTTTAACTTCATCTTCATATTCTAAATTGTATAAAAAACTATCAATATTCTGAATCTCATAATGTTTATTAACTCTTTTACAAAATGGACACCATATATCTTTAATATGTCCATCACATCTATGTTTCCTTCTTCTTCTAGGGATAGTAAAAATATTACCACATTCTAAACAAACTAAATTACTTAAATCAAAACTCCCTTTTCCCATATTATATATTTCCTTCTAATTTCCTTTTTTGGTCTTCTGTTATTAGGGCTTCGATTACAACACCTAAGTCGCCGGCCATTATTCTATCTAGATTCATAGAGGTAAAGCCAATACGATGATCGGTTAATCTATTTTGTGGATAGTTATATGTTCTTATCTTTTCACTACGGTCACCAGTACCTATTTTACTTCTTCTCTCAGCACTAGCTGCTTCTTCTTGTTCTCTTAATTTTAAATCATATAATCTAGTTTTTAAGATTTTAAAAGCAAGTTCTTTATTTTTAATTTGGCTTCTTTCAGTTTGAGAATATACAATAATTCCTGTTGGTATATGGGTAAGTCTAACTGCGCTATCTGTAGTATTTACTCCTTGACCACCACAACCACTACTTCTTGTAATATCAACTCTTACTTCACTTTCGTCTAGTTCAAAATCAAATTCTTCTGCTTCAGGCATTACTAGAACTGTGGCTGTTGATGTGTGAACTCTACCTTGTGATTCAGTAGCAGGAACTCTTTGTACTCTGTGAGCACCACTTTCATATTTTAGTTTTGAGTAAGCTGCTTCACCTTTAACCATAAACTCTATTTGAGAGTAACCACCAGCTGTTCCTTCAATAGCGTTTAATACTTCTATTTTAAGATTATTGTTATTAGCATAGTGAGTATACATATCAAATAAATCACCAGCAAAAATATTAGCTTCATCACCACCAGCAGCACCCCTTATTTCAACAATTACGTTCTTTTCATCATTAGGATCATGTGGAAGTAACTTAATTTCTAGTTCATGTTCAAGACTCTTTTTTGTTTCTTCTAGAGTATCTATTTCTTCTCTAGCATATTCCATCATATCTTTATCTTTTAACATTTCTTTAGCTGCTTCAATATCTTGTTCATTATTTTTATACTTAGTATATAATTCTACTATGTCACCTAATCTAGTTTGTTCTTTAGATAATTCAGTCATTTTCTTGATGTTAGATATTATTTCAGGATTAGTTAATTCTTGTTCTATTTCTTCATAACGTTTCTTTATCGTTTCTAGTCTTTCTATCATAGTATCTTCCTTTCGTTTTTCTTCTTATATATTGTATCATAAATTATGATTATTTAGAAGAAAAATGTTGACTAGACAATAATTTAATTATAAAATGATATCATAGAGGTGGAATGTATGGAAGATGTCAAATTCGATGGAAAGAGTATTAATGCTTATGCTGATTCTGTATGGAGTGAGTCTCTTACTGGAAATACAAGATTTATTGATGAAAGTTTACGTACTAAGCCAGGAAAGTATGATGAAGAAGATGTACTAACAGGGTTAGTAGCAGATAAGCAAAAAAGAGATTATTATTCTGGATTAGTTGATGAATTTAAGAAAAATTTTGATGCGGATAACGATTACGATTATGATTATCTTGAAGACTATTCATATATTTCAGATGATATCACTAGTGATAATCAAGATATAAAAAATGATGCTGTACTTATTGAGAGAAGAAAAAAAAGAGAGAGTTATAAAAAATTTGTAGCCAGAATGGCAGCGGCAATTGTGATTTGCGGAGCTACTTCAGCCTATATTGTAGGTTATAATTTGATTAATAATCCTCAAGTATTGGATAGATTTAGGAGTAATAAATCTGAAACCACTATTGTTGAAGAACGTAATATTGATGTAAAAGATATTGCTAAAAAAAGATTAGATGCTCTTAGTTTAAAGTATTCTAATGTTATTATGAAAAATAAACATTTAATATATAATGGTGTTAATGGTTCTAGATTTTCTTATGATAGTAATGGAAAAATTTATGTTTCATATAATACGGAAGGAATTACTAAAATACTTAAAGCCGCTAGTGAAAAAGGTGATTTAGAGTTTAGAATAGCTCTTTTAGCTATCGCTGATGAAATTGGAGAAAGATCATTATATGATGTTTTATCTCCTTGTGTTGAAAAGGTTGGTTATGATTTAATTATTAAAAATAATGAAGAAGAAGAATCTGATAGAAAGCCTATTGGGCCAGGATATCATAGTATTAATGAATATTTACAGTATGAGACAAACAATATTTATTATGATATTATAGTGGATACTGAAAACAAGATTAATGATGGTTCTATTTATGTATTTGATAATGGTACTTTTTATGAAACAGATGCTAATACGAATAATCGTGGAAGGAGCAAATAATGGATAAAGAGATTGAAGTAGTTGCTTTAGAAGATAATCTTGATTATGTTATATTAATGGAATTAAGTATAGATAATAATAAATATATGGTATTATCTAGAGAAGATGATCCTAATGTTGTTGCAGTAAGAAAAATAATCAATGAGAATAGTAAAGAATATTTAGTAAAAGTTAGTAAAGAAGTTGAAGATAAAGTTAAAGAAAAGTTTGTGCATGATTTTGTAACTTTACAATAAATTATAGTCTATATATTTAGTTAATGAATATATAGATTTTTTGTTGTTTTTAGATTTTAGATATGCTATTATCTAATTGAGGTGGATCATATGGATAGAGTAATTTTACATGTTGATGTTAACAATGCGTTTTTGTCTTGGTCTGCTGTAGATATGTTAAAGAATGGATATAAAGAAGATATTAGATATAAGTATGCTATTATTGGAGGAGATGAATCGCAACGTCGCGGTATAGTTCTTGCTAAGAGTTTTCCTTGTAAGAAAAAAGGTGTTATTACAGGAGAATCTATTTATAGTGCGAGAAGAAAATGTCCTTATTTAGAAGTTTATAAACCTAGTTATGAAGTATATAGAAGATATTCTAATCTTATGTATAATTATCTTTGTACATATTCAAATATAATAGAAAGATACTCAATTGATGAATGTTTTTTAGATTATACTAATAGTCAAAAATTATTCGGTGATCCTGTAAAGGTAGCTTATAAAATTAAGGGTGATATTAAGCGAATGTTTGGATTTACTGTTAATGTTGGGGTTGGAAATAATAAATTGTTAGCTAAGATGGCTTCAGATTTTTCAAAGCCAGATAAAGTTCATACTCTATTTTCATATGATGTTGAAAAGAAAATGTGGCCATTAGATGTTGCAGATTTGTTTATGATTGGTAAGAGTAGTGCGAAAAGATTAAAAGAGTTAAATATTAATACTATTTATGATTTAGCACACTCTGATATAAATTATTTAACAAAGTATTTTAAGAGTATGGGTAAGATGATGTGGGAGTATGCTAATGGTATCGATGAATCAGCAGTTGAATATAAAAAAAGAGATGCTAAGAGCATATCTAGTTCGACGGTGTTACCATATAATTATATAAATAAAGATGATATTTATAAAGTGTTTAAGATGTTATCTATGGATGTTGGTAGAAAGTTAAGAGACAAGAAGTTATATGCATATAAAGTTGGAATATGGATTAAATATGCAGATTTTGTTAAAGTTAGTAAACAAAATAAACTTAAGAATTGTATCAATACTGATGAAGATATTTATAAGAGTGCTGTTATATTATTTGACTTACTTTGGAATAATGAAAAAGTTAGGGCTCTATGTGTAGACATTTCTGATTTTACGGCTCATAGTGAGGTACAATTAGATATTTTTAATGCTAATAATCAGTCAATTTTGAAAAATGATGATAAGAAATTACAGGGAGTTATGGATAGTATTAGAAGTAAATATGGTAATAGTGCTATTGGGTATGCAGATAGTATAAAAAGTAATCGTAAGTGATTACTTTTTTTAAATAAAGATACTATCAGCAGTTGTAAATTTTTCTAGTTCCATATTAATTATTTGGGCTATTTGATCCATATTCTTATCATAATCTGTTGAGATACGACGTGATTTAACATCAAATGGGTTAAATATTATACAAAATTCATTATTAATCTTTTCAAATTTGTTACTGTGTCCCCTATTATAATTTATTATTAATACAAAGTTTAGGGTTGCAACACTTTTTAATTTATTATCTTTAACAGCTTGATAGAATTGTTCAAAATTTTCACATTTCATACTACTATAATTTTTATATACTATTTCATATATTAACTTCGAACAATCTTTTTTATACTTATATAAGCCACCATTATTTTGCGCTCTTAATTCTTCATCGTTAAATACTTTTTCCATACGGTCATAAAGTTTTTGAAATTTTTCTGCTAAGAATAGTAGGCTATCAGCATCTATTACTTTGTTTGAATAATCTTTTTCTTCTCTAACTTGTGCTTTACTCATATTGTAATTCTCCTAAAAATAACTCTTTTTTATGTATTTTAATCTTAACATATTGTTAATTAAAATACAATAGTTATTTACAATTCATCATCCCTTAACGGGTCTATGCCATCCTCAGCCTCATCAAATTCTTCAGGTGTCATATTTTCTAACTTACATATTTCTCTTTCTCTTTTAGTAAGGCCAAAATAATCGGCTTCTTTTTCAAATCTTTTTTCGGCTTCGGTTAATTCTTTCTTCTTAGGTTTTACTTCTTTTTTAGATGGTTTTATATCTGGTTTTTCATCTTCTTCATCGTTAATTTTTTCTTCGTAATAAAAGTCATGTAAGCCTTGATTCCTTTCAGCTACATATATTTTATTTACTTTTGTTTCTAATATTTTTAAGTTAGATGTCGCTTCTTCCATATATGGTAGTTCAAATATTGATACTTCTTTATTATCTTTTAGAGTGTTGGCTAATTCTTCATAATCATCAAAATCACCATTTTCTGATAATATATTATAATCATAATTACCTTCAATAAAAGTTAATTTATCATTTAAGATATCTATTATATTTATTATTTCATTTTTTAATCTATCATATTTAGCTTTTGTTTCAATATAGGAATAGTTATTGATATAACACTTAGAATCTTCTATAGTAAACTTGTAAGTAATATCTTTGTGGTTATATATAGCATACATATCATTACCACAATACTCAGATAGTGATTTTAATAAGTGAGAATAGTCTTTTGCAGTATATTCTGATAGGGGTATTTCAATATAGTTAGCACTATCATCAGCATATATATCACATAAATCTATATTATCTAATCCTATTTTTTTACAGTTTAATTCATCATCTTTAATTATTTCTGAATAATATTTAGATATGTATATATTTAAGTTATAATACTTATCTTCTTGTTTATTATTAGTTATTTCTTGCGGTATATATTTATCATATTCTTCTTTTAATTTTGGTAAACTACTTTTTAAAATACTATCTATTTCATTTAGATATGGTAGTTCAGTTATGTCAGGCAGTTTATTACTTTTTAATTTATTTATTACTTTTGTTAAGTCATCCCATTCTAGAGAGTGATTATTATATGGCACGACATTATAATTACTTTTTATTTTAAGAGTATATCTTGTAATTAATTTAGTAGTTTCTAGAATACTATTTTTTAGTTTAGTATATTCTTCTTTTATTTTTTGTTCATCATAGTCTTCTAATAATATTTGATTATCTTTAAATATATATTTATATTCTTCTTTGTTATCATGGCCAATAATAAAATAGCTATCATCTTTACAATAATTTAATATTTTATTTATTATTTTAGGGTAATATATAAAAGTATCAGCTTCATCAGTTAGTATTAAGTATTTATCTGATTCATCTACTACTAATAAAAAACATTCATCCGGAGATATATTAAGTAATTTAGTTTTTAATTCATCATTACTAGTAAGATTTTTATTATTCTTATTTAAATATAGTTTAATATTTACATTCTTATATTCCCTATAATTAGATTTTTCAATATTTGTTATTTCTTTTTCTTTATGAGTAATTAAATTATTTATTTTAGCGGAATTATAGTCATCATATTTAATATAGTGATATTCTCTAGATAAGTCGGAGTAGTCATAAGAAGCATCACCTTTTTTATCAACTTTAGGTGTAAAGGCAGGGTTAACAACACTATTATAGTTAGTACTAGTTTGGGAATTAGCACTTTTGTGTTCATAAGAATCAAAACTTCTTTTATCTTTGGAACGTTTTATTAGTTTAATTATACCTTTAATTATATAGTATATTATAGCAATGCCACCTACTACTATATATAGCATTATTTTAAATATAAATAATATAAAATTTACAAATAACTCTAACATACGACCACCTTTACTTATAAATATTTTTCTATTTCTTTATTTACATTCTTTATTCTTTCGTTAATACTATCAATATCTAATTTATTGGAAATAATATTATTATTTAACTTATACTTTTCTTTTATTTTAATAATAGTATTATAGTTATTTTCTATTAAGTTATTATTAATTATTCCTTTATCAATCATCTTATATAGTTTATTATATAGTTTTTTAATATCATTAGGTTTATACTTAATCATTACTATATTAGCACCGGCATTAATACTTTTATTTATTATATTTTTTAAACCATATACATATTGCATAATATTCATTCTTAAGTCATCAGTTATAATTAATCCTTGATAGTTATATTTATCTATTAAATATTTCTTTATTATTCTTTTATTTATAGATGCTGGTTCTTGGCCATAACCTTTAACTTTTAAGTGACCTATCATAATAGCATCGCATTCTTCTTTAATGGCTTCTTTATAAATAGTTAAGTCTTCTTTCATTTGACTAACATTATTAATTTTAGGTATTAGGTAATGGCTATCTTGACTAGCTAGTCCATGTCCGGGAAAATGTTTTACAACAGGAATTATTCCTTTACTTTGATAGGCTTTAATACTTGGAATGGCATATTTAATTACTTCTTCTTTATTCTTGCCATAACTTCTATTACCTATTACCTTACTATTATCATAATTAATATCTAGAACAGGTGCTAGATTCATGTTAATTCCAATATTATTTAATATCTCGGCAGTGATGTTATTACATTCATTAACTATCTCTATATTGTTAGTCCTAGTTTGTTTTTCTGCACTATAGATTCTTTCTATTTCACTTGGGAGACGATTTACTCGGCCATTTTCTTGGTCAACAGCAATAAATAATGGAATATTATTAGCATTAATTTCTTTTAGTTTATTAATTAAATCTTTCATAGAAGTAATATCATGATAATTCTTTTTATAGAGTACTACTCCGCCTATTTTATAGTCTTTAATTAAACTAATTATTTCATCATTAATAGTATCAACATCTAGTCCTAGCATAATCATTTGTCCAAATTTTTCTTTAATATTCATATGAACCTCCAATTATATTTTGTACGGCTTTTATTAATTAATTATATCAAAAAAAAATGAAATTTAATACTACATTTTTATATTATTAAACCAGATTAAAATGATAGTACTAAATAATCATCTTAATGTATTATATCATATACATTTTTATAATATAAATAATCAACTCAATTAAAAATTGAGTAAATTCAACTTATTCTTTATTGCTATTCTGTAAATGTTTATATAAAATGATTATTGAAGGGAGAGATAAGAAATGAAAAAAAAATTAAATTTAGTATTAATAATAGTTACTAGTGTCTTAATAGGAGGATTAGGTTGTTATTTTGCATTTTGTAATATTACGTGTCAAAATATGAAGCCTGAAAAGCCATTACCAAAGCAGGAAAAATCAGAAGGTTTAAGAGGCGTATATGATATCGATAAAAATATTAACGAAAAAACTATCGATAATTATTTAGGTAGAAGTGATACTGTTTATCGTGATGTGAGAATGCTGTTGGATAGTGCTACGTGGGAGAATAAAGGTGGTGAAAGAGAGTTAACTGGTTTTGTAGAGGGATTTGAAGTAATTCCTTATGCATATTTAACTGAATTCCCACAGGAATATATAGACCAAAAAGCTGATGAAAATGTATCTGGATTATATAAAGGAAAGACTTTATTTTCGTTGGATTCTAATGGAAATTATATTGCTAATTATAAGGAATCTATGGACGTATTGGAATACCTATTTCCAAAGAATAAAAATATATTTATAATGTGCGGTGCTGGAGGTTATGCAAATTTTACTAAACAAATGCTAATTTCTTTGGGCTGGGATAAAGATAAAATATACAATGTCGGTGGCTATTGGAACTATGAAGGTAATCATAGTATTAGTACAATTAATAATTATGATTCTGAAATAAAATATGATTTTTGGAAAGTAAATTATCATAATATTGATTTTGACAATTTAACAGAAATCAAGTAAAAGCTAAATAATAAATTTATATACTATTTAATTAAAAGATATTTTTTCGTTAAAGTATTGAAAAAATATCTTTTAATATTATCTTAAATATTCAATAATATGTTTTTCTTGTATTTTAATTTGCATAGATTAGATTACTCAGTTCTAGTCTAATTAAATGACATTTCTCCGGTTTTATGGAAGTAGAAGTATATTTCTTTGTTCAATTATTTTACCAATATTTAACATATCATCAATGCCTTTCTTAAACGACAAAAAAATCAATCATTTCTGATTGATTTAATCATTAACATCGCTTTGGTGCGACGATTTTTGCTTCTGGAGCAGGTGATGGGAATCGAACCCACGTTAGCAGCTTGGAAGGCTGAAGTTCTACCATTAAACTACACCTGCAATTCCTAATGACATTATTAATTATACTTAACGAATACAATAATGTCAATAGCAAATTCAAACTTTTTTGATGTTTTAAAATAGATATAGACCATGAGGTAAATATCTATTTTTTGTTGTTATTGGTCGGAAAGGAGTTTGTTATGAAAAATGTAAAAGTTTGGAAATTGGTAACTTTTAAGTACTTTAATTTTGCAGATAAAGAAACTGGTGAAATGATAGAACTTGCAAAAGCTACTTTATTAAGTAATTCGCCTGTTGCTGGTGATAACTGTTATGGTTTTGATAGTGAGACTATTAGTCTTGGAAAAGACTGTGCAAATCGTCTTAAAACAGAATTAAAGAATAAAGAACTTCCATGTGAAGTAGATTTAGTGTTTGATGTGGTAAATGGTAAACCTAAAGTTACTGATATAGTTTTAAAATAAGATATTTAGGGTAATGTTCTATAGTTTTTCCTACTTTACCATTACCCTTAATATAAATATTTATATTATAGAAAGGAGATAATAAGTATGTTATTTGCTGATGGAGCTGCTGCTACACCAACAATATCAAGTGTACTTGAAACATTAAGTTCTGTATTTACTTGGTTAACAGGTCAAATTGGTACTCTTGTTGGAATTATAATGGAACAACCATTATTAATGATACCAATTGGTATTACACTTGCTTATGTAGTAGTAAGATTCTTCAAAATGATTTTTACTTTAGTAAGATAGTTTTGAAAGAAAAGAAGGTGCAAGTATATACTTAATTTTTGTTTATGATATTTAAGTTAATGATCGTATTTATATTTTTGTTTAATTTAGTTCAGTTAATAGTTTATTTTGATTTAATAAAACAAAAATTATTAGATAAGTTTTTAAGTAAAGGTTTGAAGAAAGTTGTTAAAGTTAGTAGGTGGTAATATGGCTGAAGTTGATTATATAGTATTAGATAAATGTAAAGTTGGTTATGATATGGCTTTATATGATATGATGAAGAAACATTTTGAAACTGAAGATATAAAGATATGTTTGGTTGCAGATTGTACGCAAGAATATTTTGGTTATTGGGTTGAAGTTAGAAAGGTTGTGAAAAAGTGTTAATGTTTGTTTTAGGTTTAAGTGTAGCTTTAAATTTGTGTCTAATTGCTTTTCTTGTCTTTGTTTTTAAAAGTCCTAAATATGAAGATATGATATATGATAAGTTTGATAATAAAAAAGAGACAATAGAAAAGAGTTTAGATCCATTTGCTAAATTATAAGAAAGAAGGTGTAGAAAATGAAAAAGTTATGTAGTTATTTATTTATATTTCTATGTAGTTTTTTCATTTTTTCTATATCTAAATTATATGCTTCTGTTGTTTCTAATTCTGTTTTAGAATTTAATTATAATGATAGATTTGTTGTAGAAAATCATAACTCTAATTTTTTTGGAGAAGATGGTTATCTTGAAATGGTAAGAGAAGAAATTGACCGTTCTGGTTTTACTTCTCCTTATACTATATATTTTTCTAAACATGATATTTGTGTTACTACTACACATAATTCGACTGGTTCTTCGGTTGATAATGCCGTTTTTAACTTTTACTATGATTATTCTACTTCTAATGTCTTTTATAGTGTTAGACATACCTATGAGTCTTCTTGTATGAGTGATTTAACTGCTCCTTCTATTGGTAATTTTTTATCATTTTTAAGTCAACGTTTTTCTTCAGGTAATGGTCTAAGTACTGGTTATTGTTCTTTAAATCCACGTAATGAGATTGGTTATGGTTGTCCATCTTTACCTCGAGTTTCATATAATTTGAGTAATTTTAGTGGTAAGATGAATTTTTATGATTTTGGTTTTAATGATTATCTTATTCCATATTATTATTCTTCTAATACTTCAACATATTATGCTTTTAGTTGTTCTTCAAATTCATATTTGTGTCCAGAGAAAATTAAAATTAATTCTAATATAGCTAATGTAAAGGGTTTTAATTCTGATGTTGAGTTTTTTCAAAGTTATTATGATTTATATGGTTTTCAGGAACCAAAAAATAATATGGAACCTATTACTGGTTCATTTGAATTATATAATAATGCTTTTATAATTGATTATGATAAATTAAATGGTACTTCTAGTTCTTTCTCATTTAAAGTTACTGATGGTGTTGAACCGGTAATTGATAATATTGATTATTATGGTGTAGTTAATGATAATGGTCTTATGCATTTTGAAAAGATTTCTAATTCTGATATTACTAATTTTATTTATACTACTACATTCTCTAATCGTGTTTTTACGTTGAGTTTTGGTACAAATTCTCTTATTTATAATGATTATGTCTATTCTGAAAAGTTATCAAAATTTGAAAAGATTTATGTGAAAATTAATTATGAGTATCCTGTTAAGTATAATAAAGATAGTTTTAAAACTACTTTGGGTTTAACTAGACAAATAGTTTTTAATGATGTTTGTTCTGAATGTTTATTTGTACAATTAGACTCTTCTGGTTCTAATACTTATTTGTTTAGTGCTAATAAAGATTTTGATACATCTAAAATTTATTTTAGTGATGTTATAAGCAATGATTTTTTGTATAATGAGTTTAATTATATAGATTTAAATTCTAAAATGTTGTTAGATAATTTAGTTAATTATTCAAATCGCCAGTATTATTATGGTATTTTTAATAAAATTTTGTTTGATAATGTTAAATTAAGTTTAAGTACCGGTTTAATCAATAGTTTATATCAAGTGGTAAATGATCAAGTTGAAAGTGATCCGCAAATAACTACTAGTGGCTCTTATCAAATGTTATATTTTATTACTCCTAATATTTATTGGGGAAATGGCGTTTATACTGCTGATAGATCTACTGTTAATGGTTCATTTGTTGATAGTGATGGTAATAAAGAAAATATTTCTATATCTGGTGATTTTACCAATCATCGTTCTAATCTAGTTAATAATTTAGGTATTTCTGGTTTGTTTAAATCTGCATTTGAAAAAGGAAAAGAATTTGTTAATTGTAGTGTTGAGATTTTATCTTTAGTTACTTCTCTTTTCAATTCTTTTCCAACTGGTGTTCAAGCTTTAATTTTATTGATATTCTTTATTAGTTTAATTTATGTTCTAGTAAGGTTTATTAGTTAGGAGGTTTAAATGAAATTTATTAAATTAATTTTAGATTTGCTGTACTCTGTTGTTGAAGGTTTATATTCTATTGTAAGTTTTGTTTTAGAATTAATTGAAACATGTTATGATTTATTTTCTGTTTTACCTTCATCTGTTAGTTCTATGCTTTTATCAATGTTTACTATTGGTTTTGTTATAGTTATATATAAAGCTATAAAATCTTAGTTATTTGTTATTGTAGATAGTATTTTAATTATTGTTCCTATTTTTATTAAAACTATTATATATGGTATTGCTACTAATATTAGTGTAATTGTCACTTTAGTGTTTATTTTGTTTATTTTGTTATTTTGATTTATTATTTCTAATCTAGTTTTTTCTTCTGTTGTTGAATTGTTGTAATTATTATTATAAGTTTCTTTAAGTTTATCTTGTTGTTTATCTGTGTAATAGGTAATTGCTAATGTTATTCCTATTATTGAAAAAAATATTATTATAGCTATTAGTAAGTATCCAGTCATTGTATTATCCCTCATTTCTATTTTAATTTTATCATTGTTTAGTCTATAAAAATTAAATAAAAGTAATGGTTTACTCGTTACTTTACAGAAAGGAGAAATTAAATATGTTATTTGCTGAGATTATGTCATTCAGAGATTTAGCTGTTACTATAATCGGAGAGTTAAGTCCTGCTATGAGTTTTATGTATGATATTGTAGCTGTTATATTTGCGTTTTTGTTCCTAATGGTTATTTATAGTTTCTTTGTATTTTTTAAAAAGTTAACAAGGTGGTGATCAAATGAAAGAGATATTATTGTGGTTATTTAATCGTATAGGAGATTTAGTTAGTACAGGTTTAACTTGGAAGATATATGGTGATTTTAGTTTATTTCATTTCTTATTAGCTAGTTTATTCTTAATAGCATTGTTTAAATTATTTGGTTTTAGTATAGGTCCTTTTGGTGATGGAATTAGTTTTGGAGTTTCAAGTTATAAGAATGCTGAAAATAGAAAAGATAAAGAAAATTACTATCATCTTACTCAAGTAGAAAAGATAAGTAATTCCAGGTATATAACTAATTATAAAGTTAATAGAAAGACAGGTGAAGCGACTAAAATATGAAAAAGTTATTGTTAGTATTAAGTATGTTTATGTTTCTTCCTGTTTTATCAGCTGAGACTTACTATGATTATGAAAAGATAGAAGTTGAAGAGTTACCAACTGCTAGTGAAGATACATTAAATAAAGTTTATATTAAAGGTAAAAGTTATTATGTTACAGAGTTTGTTAATGCTAGTGAACCAACTGGTATGCCACTCAATGTAGATTTGCGTGGTAAGACTTTATATTTTAACTTTCCAGATAATATTGCTGAGTATATGAAATCTACATATACTGATGTGTTTCCTTCTATTTTTGTTGGTGATTGTTTTAATAGATCTATTATGGTTACTGTTAGTGATAGTGTTTCTATTTTAAGAGATTTTATTGAAGGCGATTATGTGCAATTACGTGTTGTTTATGAATTATCTTCTAATGGTATATTAGTTAATAATAAATCTGGTGTTGTACGTAATTCTTCTTATTCATGTATATTTACTGAAGTAACTGATAGTTATATAAATTCTTTTATTTCTACAGAACCTTTTGATATTGTTTATTCTTGGAAAGAAGTAAGTAGAAATGATGTTTATGAAATTACAGTATCAGATGATGATTTTTATTTCTTTTTTACATTTGAAGATATATCTAATTTTAATGTATTACAAGATTATGATCTTATTAGTTTAAGTGATTTTCAGAAAATAGTTTTAGTATTAGGTTTTAATATATTTTTCTTAGGCTTTTTTGGTCTTGTAATTTATATATTAATTAAGTTGTTGAATAAAGGTATAAGTTTATTGTTTAGATAGGTGTTGTTATTAATTATGTTAATTTTATTAATAAATTTTTATCAATTTATAGTTTTAGATATTAAATTACTTAGATTTTTAATGAAGGAAGGTGTTTTATAATGAAAAGCTATTTAGTTGTTTTTAACTTTGAAGTTTATGGGTTATCTTTTCAGCGAAATTTTTATTTTATTAGTTTAGAAGAGCTATACTGTTATTTTGGAGTTAGTTCATTGCAAGAATTATTTGTTAATAGTGGTTGTTGTGTTTCTTTTTATGAGGTAAAAGATATATTACTTAAATTTAATTCAGTTGAGGAGGTTTAGAAATTTATGAAAGATATTTTTAAAAAAATAGATATGACTGATTTTTGTTTATTTGGTTTGACAATTGCTTTGGTTTCTTTTCTTATTGCTTTTAGTATTAACTATTTAATTGCTGAGTCATCTAATAGAAAAGAAAAATTTGAAGAACATTGTGTTGAATATTATCTTGAAAATAATTATATTTTGACTAGTTGTGAAAAATATAGAGATAGGTTTGAGGTGTCAGAATGAGTGATTGTTTTATTGGTTTTATTATTGGTAGCTTTACATATTTATTAGGTAATTTGTTATGTGAGCCAATTCGTAATAAATGGCGTAGAGAATGTAAATTTGATTGTTCTAAATGTAAAGTATGGGATTGTTCAAGAAATGATTGTTTAAGATATAAAGAAAAGTATGATTGTAAATTAAAAGATAAGGATTTGAATTAATTATGAGATATTTTTATGAATACAAAGATAAAAATGGATGCAAAGTCCGTGGACATAATTTAGAAAACATTAATTTATTTGATGATTATATAAGATTAAGTGGTGTAGACATAATACCTACAACTTATGATTATGAAACTCATTATTGGTCTATTCTTTTAGATATAAAAGAATTAGAATTTTTAAAAATAGAACCAATGTTAGATAAGGATTTGAATTAATTATGAGTGTAATATTTGTTGGTGGTGTTCCAGGTTCTGGTAAAACATTATTTTGTACTAGTATAGTTAAAAGTAAGTTTACAAAAGAAAATATATTTAGAAGTAAGAAAAAAAGAATTAATAATGTATTTACTAATTACCCTGTGCAGTTAACTAATTATTTTAGAAAGCGAAAAAAATATAAAAAGCAAGTTGTTAAAGCTTATGATGAAAATGGTAAGTTATTAAAAAAAGTTGATTATAGAGATGTTAATTTTTATTCAAGATCTACTACTTTGATGGATTTTAATATTTATCATAAGTATATTCCAGATAGTATTTATATATTTGATGAGTTTCATGCTATGTTTGATAGTTTAGAGTTTAAAGATTTTCCTAAAAAAATTCAAAAAACATTTCAATTTCATAGACATTTTGGTATTAAAGATATTTATGTAGTTTGTCAGCATCCTAGTAGATTAGTTAAACAAGTTAGAGTTTTAGTTGACGAGTTTTATCAGATTAAAAAATTTATTAAGATCCCTTTTATAGGTGTAGGAATGTTTAAATATGTTATATATTATAATTTTGAAGATTATGGTAAGAGTACTAAAGTTAAGAAAGAAGATGTTCAGTATGATTTTAAATGTAAGTTAAAGTTTGTTAAATATAAAAAGTTGTTTAAAAGTTATGATACTAAGTATATGAAAGCTTTAGTTGAAGAAGAAAATTATTATGAGACCATTCCATATAATTGTTTAAGTTTGAGTAAAGAAGATATTTTAAGAAATTTTAATATGAAATTGTAGATGTTTATATGCACGTACTACGTGCATTAAACACAGAAAGAAAGGGTGTATTAAATTATGTACAAAGATGTAAAATCTTCGTACGTAGCCCCCCACACTAATAGGGGGGTACTATGTACAATAGAAAGTGGTCCAATCCTCCTGTTTGACTGGGTTCAGGTAACAATTTTTCCGTTTGAAAAAAGTAAAGGAGATACTGTAGAAGAAATTTTAGATTATGCTAAGCTAAAAAATACTCCAGGTTATTTAGATACTTTTACTAGATTTCATGATATTTTTGATCTTATTTGGTATCTTTTTAGAATTCCTAGAACAGAAGTTTTGGTAAATGCTTTTAAACCTATTTTGTCTTATGATCGTGTTTATTCATTTAAGAATATTAAAATATTAGAGAATTTAAGTAGACCTGATTTTGGAATTCATATTTTACTTTCAGGTACAGCTTGTAGAGAGTTAGAAGATCGTGGTGTTAGTTATGGAGAATTATTTTATAAGTTAAGAGAGTTTAAACCTCATTACACAAGACTAGATGTAACTTATGATGATTTTACTGGTAAGTATTGGACACTTGATAGGATATGTAAGTGTATTAATAATGTGGAAGTTGTAACTAGGTTTCGTTCTAGTTTGCAGATTAAGAAAGAGGATCTTATTAGTTTAGATAATATTGGTCATACTATTCAGTTTGGTTCTCGTTCTTCTGATATTCAATTTACTTTTTATGACAAGTTAAAAGAAAGGCAGAGTAATGGTTTTGATCTTCTTGAAGATTATTCTAGTATAAAGTGTTGGAATCGTTTTGAAACAAGATTTAGAAATGATCATGCTTTAGAAGTTGTTAATAATTACCTTTATTTTAAAGATTATGATGTTTTAGATTTTAGTACTAAAATTATGTGTAATAGTTTTAATGAGTATATGAAATCTGTGATAAATAATTATATAAGTTTTAGAATTCGTTCTGAAAGTGATTCTAATAGAAGAAGATGGTTGTTACAGCCTTGGTGGAAAAGATTTCTTGATGGAGCTGATAAGATTCAGTTTATGAATAAGCCTATTGAATATAGTATACTTAAAAAGAAAGATTGGTTAGATAGAACTTGTTCTTATAGTAACTTTTGTGTTTTGTTAGCTGAACTTCCAGATTTATCTGATGATTTAATTAGTAGTAAGTATTTATATAACTTATTTAAAATTGGTAGTGATAAGATTACTGAAAAAGATTTACAGTTTATTAATGAGTATCGTATATCTAGAAGTTTAAATGTATTTACCCTTGAAGAGATCAATGCATATGCTAAAGAGGTTAAGGAAATATTAGTTAGAAAATAAAATTGTCAATTTTTTAGAGATTTTTTAATCTCTTTTTTCTTTCATAATTTAAAATGGTTATTTATCATTCATGAAAATGATTGACAATAGGCAAAGCCATGATATGCTATACTTCGCTGAAAGAGCCTTTATATTCCCTATATTTTACTTCTTCGCTTATATAAAGGCACTGGAAGCTTAGCTCTTTCTCCTCATGGTCGATTTACTTCTTTGCAATTCTTCCTTTGGGTTCCTATTGTCAATTATTTTTTTAACCTGATATTCAATAAATTGTCATTTTAAATTTTCTTTATATTTAAAAAAAGAGTAAAAGGAAATTTTTATTAAAAAATTGAAACCAGTTTATAACGGATGTGGTTCTGGTTTAGCAATTGCTACAATTTTATATTAGGTGCAAAAAAAGAAAAAGAAGGTGCAATTACTCAACAACATAAAAAAAGATAGTGTCAACAGGTAAACGTAGTTTAACCTGTTGTTATTAAATGCTTGCATTTATTCTTACACTATACTTTTTTTATGTTATAATATTTCTTCCTTTTTTTCGCTAAATGCTATATAATATTTCACCAGGAGGAAAAAATATGCATTTTTGTTCATATCAAGAAATTTATTTAAATTGTAAAAATCCTGGTTTTATAATTGATAAACGAGAAGAAATGGTTAAATTATCACTTGAAATTGGCATAAATAAAACAGCTAAATTTTATAAAACTAGCAGAAACACTATTAAAAGGTGGCGTAGAAGATATTTGACTGGTGGTAGAGAGTTATTATCAGATTTATCTAAAACACCTAAAAACATGCCTAAAACCACTTCTAGAGAAGTGATTGATAAAATTAATAATTTAGTAACTGATAAAAAAGTAAAAAAACATAAAGTTACAGCTACTAAAGTTTATAGATCTTTAAAACTTGAAGATCAAGTATCTTATGTTACTTGTAATAAATATGTAAATAGAGCTTTAGGAAAAAAGAAGAAAAGAAAAATAACTAAAACAAACGGTGGAGATACTAGCTGGAAAAATAATTTATCTCCATTTGAAAAAATACAGGTTGATGTAAAATATTTAACAGATATAGAAAGTTTAAAACCCTACTTTAAAGACAATTGTCTGCCAAAGTACGAGTTCACTTTTCGAGATGTATCATCAGGTTTAGCAATAGTAGCATATGGCAGTGAGAAAAGTGTAACTAATACTCATATATTCTTCAAAAATGTAATAGATCCATTTTTGAAAAGTATTCCTGGTTTAGATTTGAAAAAAGTTAGTTTTCAAACGGACAATGGCAGTGAAAACACTAATAGAAAAAGGAAAGGGCCAGTCTATACTGACTTGAAAAAAAGTATAGTTACTCAGTTTATAGAAGAGCATTATAAGGATCACAAAACTATAATACCAGGACACTGTACAGCTCAGAGTGATGTAGAAAGTTTTCATAACGTTATAGAGCGAGAGTGTCTCGCTTGGGATGAGATAGTAGATCAAGAGTCATTACTTCATTATACTGATGCATTCTTGTCCTGGTTTAATAATAAAATTAGATTTAAAAAAGATTACACACCTGTAGGAAAGATAGAAAAGTATTTTAATTGTAAGGTAACCATACCTAAACCTGTTATTCTTGATAACTTTTTATAAGTTACCAAAAAATTTGTAGGGAATAAAAAGGGTAGAATTTTTTGGCTCACGTAAGTGTAACTTATAAAAAGTTAATTTTCCCTGTATAAGATTTTATATATATCAAATTTTATATTTATATAAAATTTATTTTTCGTGGAAAAATTTTTATATATGTCTTGACATTTTTCAAAATTCAAACTTTTTTTAATCTTAAACCATTGTTATCACTTATAATCAAATTAAATTTGTCATATAACCTTGATTTTTCTAAACAAAATAATCTGTTAGAATTATAAACAACTAAAATATCATCACCTTTAATACTCTCTATTTTTTTATTTGCGTATTCTTCTAGGAATTTATCGTAATAAGAAGTATTAACTGTATAATCATCATTTAATTTTGTTAATTCATATCTTTTCTTTTGTGTTTCAATAATACACGAAAAGAAGAAACTCCCATAATCAAGTACTTTTACTTTATTATTATAATAACTTTTAATAATTTTAATAATTTCTTTTATTTGATCAAAATTATTTATTTCCAATAATATGTACATATCACCATCTCCTAATAACATTATACTATATGTAAATAAATTTACATTATATTTACTTTATTCCACATTCTTAATATTTTTAAAATATCTTATTTTAAAAATTGTATATTTTCCCTTAACAGAGGAAACATCTAGTTTCCCGTTATCTTTAGTAATAATTGCTTTTGCTAGTGAAAGTCCTATACCAAAACTATTTTCTTTATAATTATTACCCTTATAAAATCTTTCAAAAATATGTTCTATTTCATTTTTATCTAGCCCTCTACCATTGTCTTTAATAGTAAGTTCTGTATACATTTTGTTGTCACTACTTGTAATAATAATTTCATCTTTTGTATATTCAATGGCATTTTTTATAATATTAGTAATAGCTTCTACTTCCATATTAAAATCTAAATAAACTAAAGTATTATCGTCTACATCTAACGAAATATTAATGTCTTTTAAATCTATTAAAACTGTTAAATTTTGTATAGATTTATTAACCACATCAATTAAGTGAACCTCTTTTCTGTTATATACTACAGTGTTAGAATCAAAACTAGCTAATTTTAAAAGAATTAAAATGAGTGAATTAATATTACTAATTTCTCTTTTTATGCTCCTTAAAAACTTATATCTGTCTTCTTCTTTCATAAATTTATTTTGTATTAAATTATCAAGCATTATATTAATAGATGTAAGAGGAGTCTTTAATTGATGAGAAATATCTTCTATACTTTCTTTAACACTTAACTTATCTTTATTAGAATTTTCAGCACTTTCTTTAAGAATAACCATAGTTTTATATAGTTCATTCATTAATAAAGAAAATTCATTTTCTTTTGTATCATCTAAATTAAACATATAATTCTTGTTATTAATTTCTTTTATTAAATTAGTTAGTTTTACTATATTCTTCTTTTCTCTCCTTTTGTTTATTATATATAGTATTAATAACAATAGCATGAAAGTAAATAAAGTAATATTGATAATATAAAGATATTTCATGTAACTATTTTCATTACTAATTAAAATAAAATCATCTTCGTTAATACCATACTCTTTTAAACTACTTGTATTTTCAGTATTAATAATATTAATAATTTCTTCCTTATTAATACTTCCATATTTACTTTCTATTAAATACATTATGTTATTAATTACTTTATAATTATTCTTATTAATGGTATTTACATATGAGTAAAACAGTCCATTTATTATAAATGCACATGCTAAACATAAAATAATAATTATATAAACACTTTTATTTTTCATTAATTCTATAACCTATACCCTTTACAGTCAAAATAATATTATCCCCTAGTTTTTCTCTTATTCTCTTCAAATAAACAGTTAATGTATTATCATTTACATCATTGCCAGTAATACTCCAAATAAAATCAATTAACTCATCCCTTGTAACAACCCTATTCATGTTTTTAAATAAATAATATAAAATTCTAAGTTCTAAACTTGTTAAATTAACTAGTTCACTATCTTTACTTACTTCCATTTTATTTAAATCAAACTTAATATTACCTACTACTACATTATTCTCTCTCTTTAGGATCCTACTTACTCTTGCTAAAAGTTCTCCAGTCTTAAAAGGTTTGGTCACATAGTCTTCTGCTCCTAAGTTAAAGCCCTTAATAATATCTTCTTCACCATTCCTCGCTGTTAAAAATATGGTAGGTATTAATCCTCTAATATTATCTTTATAAAAATCAAAACCATTTCCATCAGGTAAACTTACATCAAGTAGAATAAGTCTGGGTTTGTTTTTCTTTAGTATATTTTCTGCTTCTTTTAAAGATGATGCGCTTTTAATGATAAAGCCTTCTAAATTAAATGTATATAAAAGAGCATCTCTAATACTTAAATTATCTTCAATTAACAATATATCCATAATGCCTCCTTAAACTTATTATAATGAATTATAATAAGTTTATCAACATATTTTAAAATGAGAACTACTAAATGTTCTCATTTCTTATAGTTTCAATAATATTCCCACTATTAGCTTTTTTAGAAGAATATGAATTTAGCAAGAATATTAATATAAATACAACTAGAATACTTATAATAATTCCCTTATATGGAGGTACATAGGTAAATACTAAACTTTGTTTTAAACCTAAATATATTAAATAAGATAATCCTATTCCAATAGGAAGTCCTATTAAAAGAGATTTAACTGAATAGAGAAAACTTTCTAAAAATATCATTTTATTAAATTCTTTCTTAGTCATACCTATACTTTTTAATGTAGCAAATTCGGATTTTCTAAGCATCATATTAGTTGAAATAGTGTTGAATATATTGGTAACACCTATTAAACTAATTACAATTATAAATCCATATAAGAATATTGCTACTATTAAATATATATTCTTAAGTTCTTTCATTGTTGCATCTAAATTAACAATAGATACTTCTTCTTCACATTCTCTTTCTTTTACTAACTTTTCAATATCATCCTGAAGTTTATCTGGCTTATTACTTTTAATAAGTAATTCAATGCTATTTGATTTTGGTAAATTATCCATCATTTCATCACTTACAATTAAAAATGGTATTCCAAAGTAATTTTCATAGCCTAAAGGCCTTTTATCAGTTACAAGTGCAACTTCTATATCTAGATTAGTATCCCCTTTTCTATTTTTAAGTTTTAAAATATCTCCCTTTTTAATATCTAAAATATTAAAAACTATATTATTTTCCTCGAATGTTTTCTTATCGTTGTTGATTAAAATTCCTTTATATTTTACTTTATCATAAGAAAGACCAAGTTTATTTAAATATCTAGTGTATTCCTCTTTTCCAACTGACATTACATTTACTATAATGTTTCCATCATCATAATATTCATTATATTTTTTATATTCATCTGTATACTTAAAATTACCTTCATATAAACTTGTTCTATTTAAAGAATAATTATCAATATTATCAAGTTTAATTATATCATTTATAATACTTTCATTATCTTCATATTTAGTTAAAAATGAAGTAAGAGTTATATTGTGATTATAATCTCCATATTCAAGTTTAATTACTTTAACAGTAGTATTTACAAAATAAGATAAAGCAATATATACACTAACTGATACTACTATAGAAATAATAGTAGTTTTATATTTACTTTTATTTCTTTTTATATTTTTATAAGATATTTTTCCACCAATACCAAATAATTTATTAATTATTTTAGGACATTTTAATTTCTTTTTATTAATTTTAATATCATTATTCTTTCTTATATTTACAATAGGACTAGTCTTACTAGCTTTTCTTGCACTAGAAGTACTTGATAAAAATATGGTAATAATACTTAAAATAACACTAATAATTATGCCTATTGAAGATACTTTATATATTAAGAAACTACTTGCATCCAGAAGAGAATCAGAAAGTAAATAATTTACTATTATAATTAATACATAACTAGCAATGAGTCCACTGAGTACTCCGAGTGGTACTCCTACTATTCCTAGTAAAAATGCTTCATAATAAACACTTTTCTTAATTTGCTTACTACTAGCACCTATACTAGAAAGCATTCCATATTCTTTTATTCTTTCAGTAACACTAATTTTAAAACTATTTCTAATGCAAAATACACTCGTTACTATAATAATAAAAATAACAACTGAGCCTATAATAGTAAGTGCTTTCATAGAACTATCACTAAATGCGTTAGTTTCAAGTTTGATTAAATATTCATTACTTCCATAGATATATTTAGCTTTAGACATTTCTTGTTCATCATTCTCATTAATATTAGGATCATAAGTAGCTTTTTTTTCAAATGTTTTCTCATCTACTCCTAATATTCCAGCAGTTACTTTATATTGATTTTTTAAACCTTCTTTAGTATATCTTGCATAAACAGTGTTATTCCCTTCTGTATTACTCAGATATGTTATAATTGTATATCCTGGTGCAGAAAAAGGCTCGATTCCATTTGAAGGTCTTTCAATAATCCCTACAATTTTATATTCTTTAGTAAAAGATATTTTTAATCTCTCAGGTTCACCTTCTACAAATGGATTATACTGTGATAATTCTTGTTCACCACTCATTCTTTTTCCTATATCTAATTTAATAGTCTCTCCTACTTTATATTCCAATCTTCCATTTGTTTTTAAATGTCTTGAAACAACTATTTCATTTTCATTTTCAGGTAGTCTCCCCTCATTTAAAACAATACCCATCTTATTAAAGGCTTTATTATCCATTTCTATAACATATAAATATGGTTTATAGGTGTTTTTACTATCTATCTTACTATAACCTAATTCTTTAATAGTGTAAAAAGCATCTATCTTTCTATTATTTTTAAAAATATTTATGTCTTCATTACTAACACCATAAAACATATAATGGAAGTCTCCACAATTTTTCTTTTCAAAGTTTATTAAACTTTCCTTAAAACTAACCACCATACTAGTCACTGCAGTTATTAAAGCAACTGATAAAGTAATACCTATAATAGTGACAATATTTCTCTTTTTATTTAATAATAAGTTTTTTAAAGTTAGTTTTTTTAAAATATTCACTTTACATCACCTACTATTTTACCATCTTCTAGAGTAATAACTCTGTCAGCCATTTTAGCAATTTCTAAATTATGAGTAATTAGAATAATTGTTTGTTTTAATTCTTTATTAGACTTCTTAAGTAGCGAAACAATTTCTTCACTTGCTTTGGAATCTAAGTTTCCAGTTGGTTCATCAGCTAAAACTATAGACGGCTTAGTAATTAAGGCTCTTCCTATAGAAGTTCTTTGTTGTTGACCACCTGATAATTCATTTGGTAAATGATTGCTTCGATTTAAAAGTCCTAGCACCTTTAGTAACTCTTTAACTTCTTCTTCATCTGGTTTAACATTGTCAAGTTCTAACGGAAGTGTAATGTTTTCTTTTACATTTAGAATAGGTAATAAATTATAAAACTGATATATTAAACCTACTTGTCTTCTTCGAAAAATAGCAAGTTTATCATCATTCATTTTAAAAATATCAGTTCCATTAATAAATACCTTACCACTAGTAGGTCTATCTACTCCACCTAGTAAATGTAAAAGTGTACTTTTACCACTTCCACTTGCACCTACTATAGCAACAAATTCCCCCTTCTCTACACTAAAACTAACATTATCTAAAGCAACTACTTTATTTTCTCCTTTACCATATACTTTAGTTAATTTTTCTACTCTTAATATCTCCATATTATTTCTCCTTCCATATTAATTATACACTAAATAATATGACACGTAAGTGACAAAATAAAAATAATTAAAAAATACTCTAGTTATTACTAAAGTATTTCTTGACTTTATACTTATACTATACTATTATAATATCTATCATTTAACCCATTGATTACTTTATAAGTAATTAACAAGTAAATTTATCTATTAGACACAGTTAAG
>OLHG01000630.1_pt1 | contig 24606 bp, 28 predicted proteins | sample 1605971 | NCBI WGS metagenome assembly OLHG01 (sample SAMN03283289) | human gut metagenome | biome: human-associated habitat; material: feces | host: Homo sapiens | place: Peru | collected 2012 | reverse complement strand
AACCTATACTTTTACACTTGATCAGGCGACCGTATGCGACGGAGTAAGAATTATCGGAACACCGGGCGGAAATTCAAAATTTGTTTCGTGTGCTGAACTCTCGGTAAAGCTGTCAGGCGAATAAAGCCGCTCAAGGCTTATATGCGTTAGCCAAAACCGAATTTTAATTCCGTAATTAAAAAACGGACAAACTAAAATAACTTAATATATCTATTCTTTCCTCTCCAAAACCGAGAGAGCCGCCTTGATTCAAAGCACATACATTGCTTTGTTTTAAGGCGGCTTTCGCTTGGCGGACAGCTTTAGATGGTTTTATTTTCATTACGTCCGTCCGTTTAAATTTAGGCAATTCGGTGGGAATATTTACTGAGATGTCGGTTAGTATATTTTGAAGAAATAACAAAGGAGCTCTTTGAAAAATATATAAAATAAAAATATTTTAAAAAAGGTATTGATTTTTTCTGCCGAATGTGGTAGTATATTCGAGCGCCCTTAAGAAAAGGTTGCATGCGCCGGTAGCTCAGCTGGATAGAGTGTTTGGCTACGAACCAAAAGGTCGGGGGTTCGAATCCCTTCAAGCGCACCAAAAAAGCATTGAAAAAATTTCAATGCTTTTTAATTTTTTGTTGAAAATAATATAAACAATTATTGAAACTCAGTGAATTCTCGGTGAATTCTCAGTGAATTCTCGGTGGATTCTCAGTGAATTTCCGGAAAATCTCAGTGAATTCTCAGTGAATTCTCAGTGAATTCCATGCAGAATTTTACTTTAATTTCCATATCGGTTTAGTATCACTTCCTGTATTGATAATTCTTTCTTGTTTTCTTAATGAAGTCAATAAATATTTAACCCTTTTATTTTTATCATCCTCAGATAAAGATGATGGCAACTTTGGATAAATAAATTGATTAATATCTTGTCTAGTTGCTTTTTTAAATTGTGAGAGATAATTAACAATATAGTCTTTATAATAAGTATTATCTAAGCCTCTGTTTTCAATGTAATTGGCTTTTTCGTCTACAATCTCAGCTATATTAGAAGAAATATAAATTCTTGGAAATCTTCCTTCAATAAGGTTATCTTTCTTTAGAAAATCACTTTGTTCTTTTGTAATATTATACCCTTTTTGAACTTTATCTAATAATACAATTTTTTCTATATTTAAATCTGTTTTTTCAAAAAGAATTTTAGTATAATTTTCATCAATTATTTTCCCATATAAAGTTACTTTAACGCAATTATATTCTGTTAAATCATAATCTGGCATTGGAAAATATTTAGCTTTCTGATTATTAAACACTCTACGAATTCCACTTCCAACTGTATCAATCATATTTAAGTTCACCATAGCAGTTGCTAAAAATGGATTCCTATAATATGGTGATGAAAAGCCATCTTTTAACACATTTTCTACACTTTGAGGAATGAAATAGCCCTGATTAGAAATAATTAGTTTATCTTTAAATTCCATTACATTTATTGGACCATTTACCCTATAATCTTGATGAACTATACAATTATTTATCAATTCACGTAATGTAAAATTATCATACTGGTCAACTTCTTTTGGAAATAAAGTATTTTCACCAATCATATATCTATATCTTAAATTTCTAATTTTTCTTCTTACATTTTCAACACTTAAAATAAAAGGTATTCCAAAATGTTCATAATCCATTACATTATTTTCATCATATAATTTCCAAGTTATCTTAGGATTATAGTCATCTATTAAATAATCTTTCTCATTTTTGCCTAACAATAACATCGCTGTTTTTGTTATTTTTCCATCTATCGTAACTTTTGCTTTGTTTAAAAACTCTTCATCTGATAATTTATCTATTTCCTCTGCTATTTCCTTACCTTGATGTTTAATTTTATATTGCTCACGAGCTAGCTTAATGGCCTCAGAATCCAGATCATTTATTGTAGCTTTTTCTATTATTCTTCTAGTCCAATCATAATTTGCAGTTGCTCTAATCTGTTCTATTTTTCTTGAATCTAATGCTACTAAAGATTCTCCAATTCTTCCATATGGATATCCCTTCCAATTAATTGGTGTCCCAACAGCAGCGGGAACTTGAAACATAATTACTCTATTTTTATTATACTTAATAGGATAGACATCTAAGAAAGATACATTGTCCGTTGTATTATCAGATACTTGTTTCTTTATATTATTAAAATTATTATCTAAACAATAATTTGTGCCTGTAATTTCGTGCGTTTTATCGTCAATTCCAAAAACAATCCAACCAAATTGCTTATTCTTTAAAGTCGCTTCATTAGCAATTGCAGAAAAGTATCTTCCTAATTTATCTGTTTCAAAAGAATTTTTAGCACTTTTGAATTCAACATATTCATTTTCTGGATTTTTCAATAATTCACGAAGGATATCTTTCAATTCATCTTCAGATTTCATAAAAATATTACCTCATTTCTAGTTTATCATATTTTTGTTAAATTACTCATACTTTTGTAATAATATACCATATATTCGAACTTTTCTCAATAAATTTTAATAATTTAAGATGTTCTCTATTAAACTAATTACCACCAAATATCAATGTTTGCTGGTAATTAATTGTTTTTTATTATTTTGTTTCACTGTCAAATGTTAATCTCCTAAAACTCTCTTCCGACAAATTGCTCATATCAATTTCAGATAAATCTATTTCACATACTCCATCAAGAATAAATGAAAAATCTGCTTGATTATCCCTACTTAATATTTTTTTACTAATTTCTATAAATTTATTTTTCACAAAATCATCATTTATAGTACCATTTTCTATTATCGCTCTTTGATGTTCATATAAATCATAGTTCTTATTATTTATATTAATACACCCCCTATAACAATAATATATACTTATGGATAATTATTATATTATCATATTAAATCTTCTTTAAACTTTTTTAAATATTTGCAAGTTCATTTATTCATTGATATAACTGCATTATCCTGATTATAGCAAAATTTAATTTGTTGATAGAGAACTACTACGAACCAAAAGGTCGGGGGTTCGAATCCCTTCAAGCGCACCAAATGAACTAATTTACAGCTTTAGCTGTAAATTAGTTCATTTTTTAGCTCTATAATTAAAATTTATACAAAAATAATATACATCTAAGCAATCAAATTTAATTGATATTTATACAGTCTTATAGTATAATTATTAAAAATGTAAGGAGGATTGTATATGAGTAAAAAAACAACAATAATTATTAGCATAATATTGTTAATAATAATCTTAGGAATAATATTCTTTATTTATGGCAATAAGAAAAATAATGCTGGGAATTTAGAAAATCAATCTGCAGTATATGACAAAAATGGTGTCATAATATCTAAACAAAGAGAAGTAATAGAAACTATTGAAGATGCAACTATTCAAGGTGTAGTAGAATTAAATCATAATGGATATATTTACATATTTAATGGACAACATTTTGGAGAATATGGATTTGAAATGGAAGAATATACAAATGCGAATATAGATAATAAAAGCCAAGAATGTATAGACTACCGTACTTCTGAAAAACATGATACAAGTTATATTGAAGAAGGAGATATACTAATTTGCACTGGAACATTAACAAAGTATGCTCTAGGAGATAATGATTTAGATACAAAAAATAATCCAATAATTGTTTTAAAGGCAAATGATTATAATACAATTAAGGGAAAAGCTATCAATGGTAAGATAAAAGCTAACATAACAGTTGGAGAGTATTTTGACAATGATGGAGAAATATATATAAAATATGATATTTCTGATGGAAAATATAAATTGCCATTTGTTTTAAAATTTAACATTACAAAAGATACAAAAATAATAGGAGAACTAGAAAAAGGAAAAACTATAAAAATAGAATATAAAGATTTAAATGTTCCAATAAACGAATTGGAATTAAAACAAATAGAAGTTGTTAAATAATGATAATATAATCAAAAATCCAGTACTTAAATACTGGATTTTTTCATGCGCATTATTTATTATCAAGATATTCTTTTATTTCTTCCTGGACTTTGTTATCAAATCCATAAAAACAGTCTTTTTTATTGTTCTCTATATAAATAATATCTAAAACACTATTTTTTTCAAATACTATGTCTATCTCATAATTATCACCATAAATTAATCTTAATACTGCATTTTTTGAATATATTTCTTTGTGAATATCTATTATATCCAGTCCTACTCCATATCCTTTTTCTCTAAATGCAGTTTCTTTTGAAGTAAATCCTTCAACAAGCGAAGAATTTAGTCTTTCTAACACTTCTGCATATTCTTTATCTTCCTTTGTCAATCTATATTTCTCTTTATCATTGACTGTATAAATCATATATTGAGGTTCTTCGAAGACCTTCTTAGGAACTTTCTCTTTATCTGCAACCTCCACACTTTTTACTTTATTAGTGAATTTAAAAATAGCAAATATTGCGGCTAATATTAAAGCAATTACTATAATATATTTTAATAATTTTGACATTTTATCTCCTTTCTTTATAAAATATTTGTTTTTGTTGTTATATCATATACCTTATATTATAAGAGTACTTTTAATAAGTTTTGTTACAAATTTGTTCTAATTATTTTAATTGATGGATATGTACCTATATATGAATGTCCTCTTTTTTTACTACTGCCTTTTCTCTTGATACTACATTTTATTCTGGTAGTGAGTTTTCATTAAATAATTCATCTACTATTTTTTTAGTTTCTTTTTCGTCATAGTAGAAAAACCACCCATATCCTCCTCTATTTTCTGATACTCCTGGAAGTTGCGAAGTTTTTATTGTGCTCATATCAACATTTACTGCATATGGAACATAGTCTATTATGCTATTAAAGTTTACATTTGTTTTTACCTCTTCCTTCATGATGTTTAAGATGTTTTTAATTTCTGTTATATTTTTCAGTTTAATAGTTTGCTTTGCAATTTCCATAATGATATTTCTTTGTGTTTTCATTCTTCCATAGTCTTCATCTCCATAATCTGGAGGATATGAAGTTCCATCATTATTATGTCTGAATCTTACAACCTGCTCTACTTGTTCTCCAGTTAATTTCTGATATCCTTTTGTTAAATGTATATGTAAATCTTGTCCATCATCATCGTAGTTCATATCAATTGGAACATCAAAATACACTCCTTCAATTAAATTTACTAATTTGATTAGTGCTTCTGTATCCACTAATATATAATAATTTATGTCTAACCCAGTTATTTCATTTACAGCTTGAACAGTTTTTTCTGGAGTTTTCCCTCCTGAATATAAAGAGTTAATTTTATTATATGCCGAATACTTATAGTTTTCATTTTTAACATATGTGTCTCTTGGAATTGAAAGCATTGACACATTTTGTGTTTTTGGATTATAAGAACATACAATTATTGTATCAGACATTCCTGTACTTTCACCCATAACTAAAATTCGTAAAGTTTCTAAATTTTCAACTGTTTCTTTATTATGCCCTAATAATACTGCCATCCAATTTCCCTTTAAATCAGATAATCTTTTTGCAAATATTATTCCTACAATTACACAAACTACTATAATTATTAAAAATATTATTCTTCCAATATGGAATTTTTTCTTCTTTTTATTCTTCTTTACTTTATTTTCTTCTGTTTTAATTTGTCTCCCCATTATTATTTCCTCCATTTATAAGTATATCTAATCATAGACCTTAGTGTTTTGTCAATACGCCATTTGATTCTATTTTTGTTCTCTATTATGGATTTTTACAAACTCTAATGCTACTATTCAATCTACAACTAATACTATATCTATAAATTCTTAGCTATTTGACACAGCCGAACTGATCTCTTTCATTCACCTTTATATGTATCTATTTTTTACTGCCTTATAAAAAGTTTCTTGGGTAAGGTCTTCTGCAATTGTGTTATCACGAGTTAATCCGCTTATCTATTTATACTACCTCTTGTGCAAAATAATTGAAAACAATATATAAATAATATAAAATTCATATAGATAGATTTCAAGAAAGGAGATGCTGTTACCTATTAACAGTAGTATAAAATGAAAATTAATATAATAAAAAATAATAATCTTGATGATAATGAAATAGTTTTGGATATTCAACATTCGGATAATTATAAAGAACTAAAAAAATTAGTTGATTATATAAACCATTATGAATTAAATTGCAACAATAAAGTCATTGTAATGGATGATAATTATTCATTACTAGGAATTGACTATGCTGACATAGTAATGTTTTACAGTGATAAAAAGAATAATTATTGTGTGGTAAAAGATAAGAGATATAGAGTTAAAGGTAGATTATATGAATTAGAGAAAATCAATATAGATTTTATAAGAATTTCTAAAAGCTGCATTGTAAATATAAATCATGTAAAGAAATTTGATATGAGTGAAACTGGAAAGATTGTTGTAAAGCTTGATGACAATACAGAGCAAAATGTTTCTAGAAGAAGAACATCAGAAATTATGAAATATCTAGAGAGTAGGAGGATATAAAATGAAAAGAATTACTTTGATTTTAAAATATTTTATTTATTATATTATTGGACTAATCTCTTTTTCAATAATTGCATTTATTAGCCAAAGAATAACAATTTCTATTTTACTGCAAAATGCAATTTACCCTAGCCAAGATTTATATAATTTATTAAACTATATTTTAGCATTTGGAATATACTATCTAATTGCCTATTCAATTTTATACTGTGCTATAGTATATTGTGTTAGAAAATATGATAAATGCCTCGTAGCTAAATTAAATAAAAAACTAGAAAATTTAAAAACAAGTAATGAAAAAAATAATATTGGAGGTAATGAAAATGGGTAAGGATAAAATTGTTATTGCGGTAGTTGCTACAATTGTGTTTTCAGCAATATTATTTGGTATTATAATGGCATATAAAGGTTATTATATGCCAATGAAAGTTTATAGTATTAATGATACAATTGAAGTATTAAAAAGTTCAAATGTAGATGAAAATTTTAGGATGGTAAAACTGTCTTTATACAATGAGTTATCAAGAAGCTGTAAAATGAGAGATGCCACAACAGGGGAAGTTCGAAAATTTACAGAAGATGAAATGAAGGAATTTTATAATGCAATTGGTGGTAAAGAAGCTGTAATTCAATATTTATCAAATATTGAAAACGAAACTGAAAAAAGGCAAGAATTAGAATATGCATGCTATACATTAAAAATTATTACTTCTGAAGAGCTTGATACAATTTGGAATAATTAGTTATTCTACTTTGAGTAGAATACTGTAAAATTGAGAACTCTACTAATTGTTACTTCATTTTTTGTTATTATTTTGATATTAGTTAATTGAAAGGGGGAAAATTATGGATCAAATTAAAATAGGAAAATTTATTACTCAATGTAGAAAAGAACAAGGATTTACCCAATTACAATTAGCTGATAAATTAAACATTACAGATAAAGCTATATCTAAATGGGAAACGGGTAAAGGCTTACCAGATTCTTCAATTATGCTTGAACTATGTGAGTATTTGAGAATTAATGTTAATGAACTATTAAGTGGTGAACATATTGTAGAGGAAAATTATCAGGAAAAAGCTTGTGAAAATATTATAAGTATTGCAAAAGAATCAGAGAAAAATAGAAAAACTAAAAATAAGTTGATAATACTTTTGAGTAGTGTTATTGCTAGTATTTTGGTTATCGCTTTTATAATTATTTTATACAGAAATATAGAAATAAATGTTGCTTATGATAGTAGATTAGTGCAATGTGATATCAGAGAAGATAAAATCACCTGCATATTTAATGGCTCAAGTTTAGTTCACTTAGACTATAAAGCAATAAATTATAATGATGAAACGTTGATTTTTATAACTGGTAAAATGTTACTACAAAATAAAATCCATAGTCATTTTGAAACTTGGGATTCTATGGCACAATTAAAAAATGGCGAAAATCCTAGATTCCTTTCTAAAATTGAAATAAATAAAAATACGGATTTAGTTGAGTGTAAAGAAAATATTAAAGTTTATTATACAAATATATCTTTGAAAAAAATTGAAAACTCTAACGATAATAAATTAAATGAAATAATAAAGAACTCTAAATTGATGATAGAAAATTAATTTATAAATACGAAAAAATCCAGTACTTAAATACTGGATTTTTTCATGCGCATTATTTATTATCAAGATATTCTTTTATTTCTTCCTGGACTTTGTTATCAAATCCATAAAAACAGTCTTTTTTATTGTTCTCTATATAAATAATATCTAAAACACTATTTTTTTCAAATACTATGTCTATCTCATAATTATCACCATAAATTAATCTTAATACTGCATTTTTTGAATATATTTCTTTGTGAATATCTATTATATCCAGTCCTACTCCATATCCTTTTTCTCTAAATGCAGTTTCTTTTGAAGTAAATCCTTCAACAAGCGAAGAATTTAGTTTTTCTAACACTTCTGCATATTCTTTATCTTTCTTTGTCAATCTATATTTCTCTTTATCATTGACTATATAAATCATATATTCTGGATCTTCGAAGACTTTTTTAGAAGTTTCTTGGTTGTTTGTAATCTCTTCGCCTTTTTCTTTATTAGTAAATTTTAAAATAGCAAATATTGCAATTAATATTAAAGCAATTATTATAATATATTTTAATAATTTTGGCATTTTTTCCTCCTTTCTTTTTTATATGATTTTTAGTAATTTCTCTGATTCCAGACTTTCTGTTGGCAACGCCCTTATACAAATTACAATTCATTATCTCTATTTATATATTTAATTTCATATCCTGTATAATCTGGAACTTGTACATCTTCGTCGGTCACTATATAAAATTCGCACTTATATCTTGAACTTAATTCATATTCTTCTTTTACTATGTCTGTGCCTTTAAAGAGTTCCTCTACAATAGTATCTCCTTTTTCCTTTAATGTCAATCCAGTATCTTTATCAACCCATATTTCGTAATTAAAATCTTTCTCAAATAATTTATTTAATACATAATATTCTCTACCTATGTCTCTAGTAGATTTACGTATAGAATAATTTAAAGCCCATTCAATTTTGGTCTTAAGTCTATAATCTCGGAAGAAATTTCCATATTTTATATTCATTTCATTATTTAACCTTTTAATACCTTCTCCCCTTTGGATTATAACCTTTTTGCTATCACTATTTATTATAATTTGTTCGTCTGAATTAACTGTTGCATATATTACTTGTCCTCTTTCTACTCCATTATTAGAATAAATCTCTGTTGTAGTTTTATACTTTCCGTCTTTATACCATTCTTTTTTAACAGAAGTAATATCTTTTGTAACTCCTTGTATTGTTTCTCTATAAAAATTATTTGATTTAATAGATTGTTTTGCTTTATTCATAAGATTGTTTATTATTATAAATTTTCTTAAATAAAAGATAAAAACTATACTAAATATTATTCCTATAGAAATTAATACTGATTTTATAAAATTTTTTCTTCTTATTTTTTTTAAATAATCTATTTGCCTTTTTTGATTATTTTCATTATTTTCAATATCTTTTTTTATTTCATTAAACTTTGATCTACACTCTTTACATTCTAGTAAATGTTTCTCTACTAACTTTTTTGACTGCGTATTTAACACTTCATCTGCATATCCAAATAATAAATCTTGTACAATTTCACATTCTGTTTTTTTGTCCACTTTTACTTACCTCCTTTATTTTTTCCTTCGCTCTATAAAAATTTACTCTTGCCCAATTGGATGACTTTCCTAATATTTCTCCAATTTCAATAAAACTTAAATTTCCAAACATTCTTAAATATATTATTTCTCTTGAAATATTATCTAATTTTTGAATATTTTTATAAAGACTTAGGTTTTCTTCTTTTTTGAAAATAATGTCCTCTGTAGTTTCACTTTCTATAACTTCGTTTTCCAGTTCTTCAAAAGATATATTTTTTTGATTATTTTCTTTTTTTAACTTTTTATACCACAAATGTTTAGCAATTTGACAAAGCCATACTGATACTTTACAGTTTCCCTTAAATTTGTTAATTTCTTTTACTGCTATTGCAAAAGTTTCTTGTGTTAAATCCTCTGCAACATCTTCATTATGCGTTAAGCAGAATAAATATTTATACACTGTATTTGAATATTGCTTGTATATTTCTTCCATATTCTGCATAACTTTTCCCTCCTTCATAATATATGAGTCTTTTTTTCTTATTTTATTACAAATTTTCCTAAAAAACTTTTTATATTAAAAATAACACCTACCATTTAGGCAAGTGTTGTTTTATTTACTTTATATTTATAGTCTTAATAAATTCTAAAACCTCCTGTGCTTCTGCTCCTTCTAGTCCACAATTTATTAATGCAATATTATGATTTAATTTATAAAATGATACATCACTCCAATTTTCATTGTTGTCGTAATATCCAACAACTGCTTCGGTTCCATTATTTAAATATATTTTTTCAGTTGTTCTACCTGTTCCACAAACTCCAAATGGATTATTGTAAAAATATAAAACAGCATTTTTACTTTCTTCGTTTTTATACAACTTTAATGCAAATTTATAAGAATTATTTTCTTCATTTTGAGGTATTTCTTCATAATTCCAATCATTTGGAATACTTAATTCTATATTGATATTGTCAATTGTTTTAGAATAATTTTTTTCTGTTTCTTCATTATATGTTTCTGTAATATTGTTTGGAACATTATTATATATTTCTTTTCCAAATATTTTTATAATTAACCCATTGTCATATCCACTTTCCGAATTATGATTTAGTCTATGAACTTTCGATATTGTATATATTAATGCCTTATATTCTATTGTACCACCATCCTTTAAACGCATTGGTATTGGTATTAATAAAACTAATAAAATTATAACAATCACAGCTATTAATATTTTCTTTTTCATATACTATCACCTCTTATTTATAATACAATTTAATACTTTAAAAAGTTTCATTTTTTGGCAAATTTTAATTTTATTATGCAAGAAATAATAACGATAATTGATACTCCTCCATACCAAATTCCTATACTTTTTTCATTATAACCATTTTTTTGTATATAGTCAGCTAAATCTCCTTTTTCAAATTCTCCTTCTGATATTAATAGTGATTCTGTCTTATCAAATGGTCTATATACATATATAAATCCATGTGTCCATTCTCTACCATATGCTACTTTTGATATTTTTTCTATATTATCAGTATATTTATTTAAAATTGAATTTATATATTCTTTATTTTCTTTATTTAAATTTAATACTATTCTTGATCTTAAAAATAATCTGCAAGAATTTATTAAAGTAAATATACATATTAAGATTAATAATTTAAAAATTAAATTTCTTTTCATTTTATTCTCCTTTAACAGTAATATTGTTGCTTTAAGTATATCATATATTCCCTATTATAAAAATATTTCTATAATTTTAAAGTAACTTTGTCACTTTATAGTCACTTTTGTAAGTTAATATATTTACAGGTGATAATATATGAAGAAGTTAAAGAAATTTTTAGTTGTAATAATATTAATTATATTAAGTATACTAGCATTATTAATTGGACAGGGCTATAAAATGTACAAAGAAGCAATATCTACTATGTCCTTGTCACAAAAGGTTGAAAGTATAAGATTACAAAAAGATTACACAAGTTTGTCTGAAATTCCTAAAATTTATACAGTTGCTGTAATCTCTGTAGAAGACCATAGATTTGAAAAGCATCATGGTATTGATGTAATTGCAATTGCAAGAGCAGCATTTAATGATATTAGAACAATGAGTTTTGTTGAGGGTGGAAGCACTATAACTCAACAGCTTGCTAAGAATATGTACTTTACCCAAGAAAAGAAAATAACAAGAAAAATCGCAGAGGTATTTATGTCTTATGAAATAGAAAAAAATTATAGTAAAGATGAAATACTAGAATTGTATGTTAATACAATATACTATGGAAATAATTATTATAATATTAAATCGGCCTCTTTAGGTTATTTTGACAAATTACCAAAAAATTTAAATGACAGTGAGTGCACAATGCTTGCAGGAATTCCAAATGCGCCTTCTTTATACAACCCAAAAGCAAGTCCAAAGCTTGCAAAGCAAAGGCAAAAGCAAGTTATCCAAAAAATGATTAAATACGGAAATTTAAGTAAAGAAGATGCAAATAAAATTTTAGATAAAAATATTTAATAGTCATTTTAGAGTCACTTTAAAATATTATAATACGTTTTGAAAAATGTAATAGCATATTTATATGCTTTAATAAAAAAAGAAAGGATAGGAACTATGGAAATTTTAAAAGTAGAAAATTTAGTTAAAACTTATGGTAAAGGTGAAAACCAAATCAACGCAGTTGATAATGTTTCCTTTACAATTGACAAAGGAGAATTTGTTGCTATTGTAGGCGCAAGTGGTAGTGGAAAATCAACTTTACTACATTTACTAGGAGGTGTAGATAGACCAACTTCTGGAAAAGTATATATAGATGGAAAAGATATTTATTCTTTAAATAATGATAATTTAGCAATATTTAGAAGAAGACAAATTGGATTAATATATCAATTTTATAATTTAATTCCTATATTAAATGTAGAAGAAAATATTACTTTGCCTTGTAATTTAGATGGAAGTGAAGTTGATAAAGCAAGACTTTCAGAAATGCTAAAAACACTAGGATTAGAAAACAGGAAAACTCATTTACCAAACCAATTATCTGGTGGTCAACAACAAAGAGTATCAATAGGTAGAGCAATGATAAATAATCCTGCAATAATGCTTGCAGATGAACCTACTGGAAACTTAGACTCAAAAGCAAGTGAAGAAATAATTTCATTACTTAAACTTTCAAATAAAAAATTCAATCAAACTGTTGTAATAATTACACATGATTTAGAAATTGCAAAAGAAGCAGAAAGAGTTATTACAATCGAAGATGGAAAAATTATTAAAGATGAAAGAAATTAAAAAGGAGTAATACAATGAATATTTTAAATAAATTTACAATAAAAAGTTTAAAGCTTAATAAAAAAAGAACAATTGTTACTATTATTGGTATTATGCTTTCTACTGCTCTTATTTGTGGCGTTGCTGGTTTAGTTTCTAGTTTTCAAAACTCTCTTATAGACTGGGCTAGAACAAATGACGGAAACTATCACGTTACTTTTAAAAATGTGGCAAGTGATAAAGCGCAATATGTAACAGAAAATCAAAAAGTTAAAGATTATTTTATTTCTTCTTCTCTTGGTTGGGCCAATCTAGAAGGAAGTAAAGCAACTAACAAACCATATTTACACATTTTAGCTTATGATAAAAAAGCACTAGAAAACTATGGTGTAGTATTAACAGATGGTAGATTACCTCAAAATCCCAATGAAATAATAATTACAGAAAGTGTATTAACAGGAGCACGTGTTTCTTTAAGAATTGGAGATACAATTACTTTAAACATTGGAACCAGAAAAAGTAATGATGACTACTATTTAAATGATGATGCTCTATACACAGAAGATGATGAATCTATAGTAGATACGAAAGAAAAAACTTATACAATAGTTGGCTTTATGGATACTCTAGACGTTGAAAATCTTTACTCTCCCGGTTATTCAGCCTTAACATATATGGATGAAACCCCATCTGCTATTGATATATCTGTTTTATATAAATATCCAAAAGAGTATGAAAAAACTACAAAAGATATTTGTAAAACCTTAAATTTAGATTTTGATGAAGATATATATGTGAATTCAGATTTCTTACGTTTTCAAGGCGTAATGAGTTATGGCATGTTACGTGTTTTATATGCAATAGCAGGAGTTGTTATATTTATAATTGTTATAAGCAGTGTATTTGTTATTAGAAATAGCTTTAGCATATCTGTTGCAGAAAAAAACAGACAATATGGAATGCTTTCTAGCGTTGGCGCAACCTCAAAGCAAATACGAAAAAATGTAATATTTGAAGGAATGGTTATTGGATTAATTGCAATACCTCTTGGAATTTTACTTGGAATAGTTGCAATAATGATTTTGTTAAAAATAGTAAATTACTTACTTACAGATATGCTTTCTGGCCTTGGTTTTACTTATAGCATAAACCTACTAGCAGTGCTTATATCTGTAGCGATTTCAATAATTACAATATATCTATCTTGCTTAATTCCTGCAAGAAGAGCTGCTAAAATTTCTCCAATTGAATCTATTAGAGGAAATAATGATATAAAAATTAAATCTAAAAAATTAAGAACATCAAAACTTACTAAAAAATTATTTGGAATTGGCGGAGTTATTGCTAGCAAGAATTTAAAAAGAAGTAAGAAAAAATATAGAACAACTGTAATTTCATTGGTTATAAGCATTTTTATATTTATATCATTATCTAGCTTTTTGACTTTAGGAACAAAAACAAGCCAATTTTACTACATGGACTTTAAATTTAATATGTATGTGCATAGTTTAAGTGATGCTAATAAACAAATATATGAAAAAATATCAAAACTAGGAAATATAGATAATTCAGCATATTGTTACCAATCAAGTTTAGACATTGATAATATTAAATATGCTTCTGAATTTGGTAAGAAATTCTTAGAAAATGACCCTCAGCCTACCGGAATCGCATTTATGGTATATAACAATGAATACTTTAAAAAATATATAAAAGAAATTGGATTAAAAGAAAGTGATTATAAAACAGCAGTAATTTTATTAGATTATGACACATTCTACAATGAAGATGGTAGCAAAACTGTTGACAGACTATATTCTTTAAGACCTGGTGATACAGTAAATGTAAAATCTGAAAACAAAGAAAAAACTCTAACAATATCAAAATTTACAGATGTAAAACCTATGGGACAGGAAGCTGTATATTATGATCATGGAATTATAGTAGTATCAGAAGATTATATTAAAGAAGTGTTTAAAGAAGATGTTAATAATTCAGATTATTATCATTTATCAGATTTATTTATAAAATCTTCTAAACCACAGGAATTAGAAAATACACTTAATGATTTAATAAAACAAGGTGGAGATTATTATGGGCTTACTGTATTTAATTATGAAACATATATGAAACAAGAACAAAGAATGTTACTTGTTGTAAAAATATTCTTATATGGATTTATAACAGTAATAACATTAATTGGTGTAACAAATATATTTAATACAATAACAACAAATATGATACTTAGAAGTAAAGAATTTGCAATGCTAAAATCTGTTGGAATGTCTTCTAAAGAATTTAACAAAATGATAAGATTAGAAAGCATTATGTATGGAACAAAATCTCTTTTAATAGGAATACCTTTAGGAATACTTGGTTCGTACGGAATGTACAAAGCATTTGCACAAGGAATTGATTTAGGTTACACATTACCTTTACCAGCAATTATTATATCAATAGTTTTTGTATTTATAATAGTTGGAATAACAATGAAGTATTCATTAAATAAAATAAACAAGCAAAATATTATAGAAACAATAAGAAAAGATAATATTTAGTAATAAAAATGTAGGGCACTAAATATAAAGTGCCCTACATTTTTATTAAAGTCTATGATATAATCTTGCAAAGGAGAAAATTATGAAATCTATTTTAATTGTTGAAGATAATGAGGCTATTATTAAAGGCCTAAAATATTTATTAGAACAAGAAAATTTTGATGTAACTATATGCAAAACTGCCGAAGATACTATGAATGTTGTGGGAACTAAAACATTTGATTTAATCATATTAGATATCACATTACCAGATGGAAATGGCTATGAGCTTTGCGAATATATAAAAAAATATACAGATATTCCAATAATCTTTTTAACAGCTAGGGACGAAGAACAAGATGTAGTAAAAGGTTTAGATATGGGAGCAGAAGATTATATAATTAAACCTTTTAGAAATAAAGAACTTCTTTCTAGAATTAATAATGTACTTAAAAGATTTAATAAAGAAAACAATAAAATAATATATGAAAATATTGAAATAGACTTAGATCAAAAAACAGTATATGTAGAAGGCACAGATATCGAACTTACAGCATTAGAATTTAAAATATTAGTTTTGCTATTTTCAAATATAGGCAAAGTAGTAACTCGTGAACAAATCCTAGAAAAAATCTGGGATGTAGCTGGTAATTTTGTAAATGACAACACCCTTACTGTATATATAAAAAGAATTAGGTCAAAGCTCGGAAGTGCAGATTGTATAAAAACCATTAAAGGAATTGGATACCAAGTGCAAGGAGGCCAAAAGTGAAATTACAAAAAAGTAAAAGTTTACTTACAACAATACTAACAAGTATTATAATCATATCCATTTTTATAGGTATATTTCTAATTGTTTTGCACACTCAAAACAAACATTATACCAAAATAATAAATGCAAAAATAAATTCAATTGTTAATACTGTTGTGAAAAAATATCCAGATGTTAATGAAGAAGATATTTTAAAAATACTAAACACTCAAAGTAACTATGGTGAAGATATCTTAAAAAAATATGGATATGATAATGAAGCTTCTAACATAAAAGAATTACAAGAGGAAATGGAACATGCAAAAACTCAAGATTTAATTTTAATAAGTTTATTTGGCTTGCTTTCACTTAGTGCATATTTAGTATATGTTGCCTCTCAAGAAAGAAAGATTAAAGAAATAAATGAATACATAAATCAAATAAATAATAAAAACTATACTTTAAAAATAAAAGATAATAAAGAAGATGAATTATCAAAACTTAGAAATGAATTATATAAAACAACTATTATACTAAAAGAAGCAGCTGAAAATAGTAAAAAAGAAAAAGAAGAATTAAGCACAGCACTTGCAGACATTTCACATCAATTAAAAACTCCTTTAACATCAATACGAATAATGCTTGATAATATTAATGATAATCCAGATATGTCAAAAGATGTAAGAGATGATTTTATTTTAGAAATTAGCAAACAAGTAGATTGGATAAGTTCTCTTGTTATATCTCTTTTAAAAATTGCAAAATTTGATGCCGGCACAATAAAAATGGAAAATGAAAAAATTGATGTTCAAAAATTAATAAGTGATGTAATTGATAGTTTGGCTATTTTAATTGAAGTTAAAGAAATTAAAATAGAAACTAATATAGATAAAAATCCTACCTTTATAGCAGATTATAAGTGGCAAAAAGAAGCTTTAATAAACATCTTAAAAAATTCTATAGAACACTCTCCTCAAGGTTCTAAAATACTTATAACAGTTGAAAACAATAGTGTTTTTCTAAAAATAAAAATACAAGATTTTGGCTATGGAATTGATAAAAAAGACTTAAAACATATATTTGAAAGATTTTATAAAGCTAAAAACAGCAGTGAGGATAGTATTGGAATTGGCCTATCACTTTCAAAAGCAATTATTGAAAAAAATAATGGATATATAAAAGTAGACTCCGAACTTGAAAAAGGAAGTACTTTCGAAATTAAATATATGAAATAAGAAAAACATTATAATAAAGTAAAAGGACTTAAATAGAAAAATATTCAAGTCCTTTTTTGTTTATTTATCTAACATCTTCATCATCTGACTGAGTTACACCTGTTTTTTTCTCTTCTTGCTCCACATATCTTTGTTCTAATTCTTCTGGTGTTATCATTCTCCATTCTTTAACATTAAATGGTCCACCTGGTAATAATCTAACATCGCCTATTACCGCAAGACTTACAAATGATAAATTCATGTATGGATCTATTCCCTCTTTTACTTGTGCATTTTCTTTTAATGCTTCCATTTTTTTAATTACAGTATTCGGATTTTCATCTGTCATTAATCCTGCTATTGGTAATGCTAAGCTTGCTTTTACTTCTCCGTTTTCTACATATATTTTTCCACCTTGCATTTTAGCAATTTCATTTGCTGCTTTTGCTATATCTTCGTCATTTGTTCCTGCAAGTATCATATAATGTGAATCATGTGCAACTGTTGTACCAACAGCTCCTTTTTTCAATCCCATACCTTTTAAATATGCAGTTCCCATATGCATTGTTCCCTTATGTGATTCTATTACAACTACTTTTATAATATCATTTTCCAAATCATAATCTTTTGCTACACCTGCATCTGTTGTTTTAATCTCTCCTGGAACCAATCCAATTACTTGTTTTGCTTGTCCTTTGCAACTAATATCTTCAACTGTAACTTCTCTCATATTTATTGAATTTCTTACTCTTTCTTCTAGTCCTTCTTCTACTTCATTTTTAGGCCACTCTTTTAATTTTTCGCTTGTCATTTCTTCTCCGTTTTTATATACAGAATTTATTTCTACCGATTTTATATCATCTAAAATTGCTAAATCTGCTTGGCAACCTACTTTTATTTTTCCTAAATTTTCTAGTCCAAAATACTCTGCAGCATTTTTTGTTGCTGTAATATACGCATCTTCTGGTTTTACTCCTAAACTTATTGCTTTTCTTATAATCGAATCAATATGTCCTTCATTTTTTAATTCTTCTGGATGTTTGTCATCTGTTGAAAACATACAGCAATCTCTGTATTCTGGCATATTCATTAATTTTGCTAATGCCTCTAAATTTTTTGCTGCTGTTCCTTGTCTTATCATAATATAAAATTCTTGCCCTAATTCTTTTGCTACATTTATTTTTTCTATTGCTTCTTCAATTGTACTACATTCGTGGTCTGATTCTATTCCTGCTAAGATATATTTTTTTAAATCTTCGCCTGTTAAACCAGGTGCATGTCCATCTACTCTTTTTCCCAATTTTTTTGCTATTTCTATTTTTGCTAAAACTTCTGGGTTTTTAAATATAACTCCTGGGAAATTCATCATTTCTGCTAATCCTAATATTCTATCTGGGTCTAAGTCAAAGCATTTTTTTGTTGCTTCACTATCCAAATTTGCAAAAGATTCATCAAACTCTGTTGCTGGCACACAAGATGAAACCATTGCATATACAGATATAGGTAAGTTTTTAGTCTTTTCTAACATATATTTTATTCCATCTATTCCACATACATTTGCTATTTCGTGTGGATCTGTAACTACTGCTGTTGTTCCATGTATACTTGCTATTTTTGCAAAATCTTCTGGTGAAATTACAGAACTCTCCAAGTGTATATGACCATCTATAAATCCTGGTGTTATGTACTTACCTGTTAAATCTTTCTCTTCCTTTCCAGAAAAATTCCCATTTATTCCAATAATTTTGCCATCCTTTATTGCTATATCTCCTTCTACAAATTCTCTTTTGTCCGCATCTAAATATTTTGCATTTCTTAATACTAAATCTACCTTTTGCATAATATCCCTCTTTTTTTTTATTTTTTCAACTCTTTGATTATATCAGATTTTATGTAAATTGTAAACTTTTATCTTAATTTTCTTATATCACAAAATATATTGCTTTCATATAATGTATTATGTATACTATGGTGGTGAAGTTATGATTTTAAATTGCATTGTTCTCGCTCTTTCTGTAAGCATTGATTCTTTTGGTATTGGAATCACTTATGGAATAAAAAATACTAAAATTACTAATTGGTCAAAACTAATTTTATTTACTATTTCATTAGTAGCTACAATTATTTCTATAAACCTTGGAAAAATTATATCTAAAATTTTCTCGCCTTTTTTTACAAATCTTTTAGGTTGTTTAATATTAGTTGCAATGGGAATAGTTTTTTCTTTCCAAAGTTTAAGTAAAAACGAAAGTACAAAAAAGCCTTTAAAAGGGCAAAAAAAATATAACTTTTTTATAAAATGGCTTGGAATAACAATTCAAATAATTAAAGACCCAATTTCTTCTGATTTTGATAAATCAAATACTATAAGTTCAAAAGAAGCACTATATCTTGGAACAGCACTTTCACTTGATTCACTTTGTGTAGGTATTGGAAGTAGTATGTTAAATATAAGCTCATATTTATTTCCTTTACTTGTTGCTTTTTTTCAACTACTATTTATTTCTTTTGGAAATTTTATAGGTAAAGAATTGAAAAATTCTTTTAAAATAAATGATAATGTATGGTCATTTATTTCTGGAATATTATTAATTTTAATCGGTTTACTTAAATTTTTGTAAAAAACTCTTGCATTGCTAAAAAAAATGTGCTATTATTTATAAGCACGTGATTTTTAAGTACTTCGGGGTGTAGCTCATTTGGTAGAGCGCGTGGTTTGGGACCATGAGGTAGCACGTTCGATTCGTGTCACCCCGACCAACAAGAAAGTCGTTGAAACTGTAAGGTTTCAACGACTTTTATCTTTTTCATAAGTATTTGTGCCAAAATTCCCCGTCCCTCTTGGCATAAAATTGTAATTTATATAACAAATAGGAGAACAAAAATATCTATCCTCCTATTTGTTTTTACTTAGGCAAATTAAAATATTAGCACCAACATACCAACTAATATACAAGCAGGTATTCCAAGTATCATTCCTATTAAACTTTGCTTTATATGAAACCAATAATTTTTATATTCTTTCATATCTTCTGTTCCTGGTATTCTTACTCTCTTTGAGTGGCAAAACCAGATGCAATCTAAAACAAAAGCATCATACCAATCTATGATTAGCCATATAATATAGGAATTTATAAATCCAGCCATAAAACTATTAGCTCCATTAAACCTATTGATAATAAATGCAAAAATAATTGCAAATACAATCAATGCTATCGTTTTTCTTATAATATCTTTTTTACTGTATGTTTTCTTCGTTGTAGGAATAATGTTTAGCTCCTCACATCTTTTTTTAATTTCAGGTGGATAATCGCCTATTGAAGCTAAAGGATTTTTTAATGTAAGAGAAACTATTATTATTGTGAATAAAACAATGCCTATAAAACTTTCTGTTAAAATAATCATTTTTGTACCTCTCTTTCGGATGAACATTTACCTAAGTTTCAAATAATTATATAAAGAATTATAGTACAAATTCATTCAATTATCAACTTGTAATTTGTCAATTACTCATATCTTTCTTCTGTTTGATAAATTCTATGTTATTTTTTTCTAAATCTTCAATAGTTATATCTCCATATTCTAAAGATGATTTTACAGTTTCTTGATAACCATTAGAATATATAACTATTACATATTTACTTTTTTCGCAAGGAAAATAATATATATATTCTTTATCTTCATAAAATTGTTCTAATGCAGTATTACATGTAATATTTTCTTCTTTTGTTTTATCTATTATCTTTAAGTGTGTAAAAGTTTGACTATTTTTATTTATATACTTATTTTCACTTATAAAAACAACTCCAATAATACAGATAATTGGTATTAAAATAATAATAATCTTTTTTATTAAATCTTTATAATCAATTTTATTTTTTTCTAAAAGGACTATGTTTCTTAAAAATTTGTTTATAGATGATATTCGCAATATTACAAACATAATTAATGAACCTAATACATTTAGAATCACATCATCAATATCACAGCAACCAGATATTGTAATAAATTGCAATAGTTCAATACCCACAACTATACAAATCATTGTTAGTAAAAAGTTTTTTAATTTCTTTTGTTTTTCAAATAATATTGGTAAGAAAAAGGCAAAAGGCATTAAAGCAACTGCATTTCCTAGAATATTATATATAAATATATATGGTGCAATATCTCCACTAATAAATTTTGTAATGTAACCAAAAATTGTTTTAAATGGAATTAAATTAAATGAGTTAGACATATAGTTTTTAAACAACTCACTATTCCAATTTAATATATTAAAATCTCCTCTAAAAAAATAATCATCAAATAAAGTAAGTGTTGATAACAATATAATATATAAAATAAACCATATACCTATATTTATTTTTAAAACTTTATTCTTATATTTTTCATCTATATATTTAGTTAAAGCTAATCCACCAAAATACATAATAAGACAACTTAATAGTAATAATACTATTCTTCCAGTTGGACTTAAATGTAATAATTCATTAAACTCTAAACTAAAATAATATATTAAAATAATTATAGCAATCAAATATAATACCATACTTGCCATTAAACTTATTTTTTTCTTCATATATCAACACTTCTTTCTCAACGATAATTTACTATTTGTACCTATTATATCATACTTCCTGCCAAAAGGGACGGGGAATTTTGACACAGTTTTATATTTTATTATATTCTCTTCTTATTTTTTCTCTATTTATTTTAATACTGCTAGAAATTGTTCTAAATGAAATATATATAACAAAAAAATGATATAAATATTAAAGTTTATATCATTTTTTTCTTTAACTAATTTGTCGAATTTTATATTCTCTTATAAAATTTTTTAATTTGTGCCAAAATTCCCCGTCCCTCTTGGCATAGAAATGTAAAATAAATTATGTTATAATTTTTTTATAAAACTGTAACAAAATTAATTTTCAATTGTCTTATAATAAAGGGGGAAAAGTTATGCAGGATATTGAAAAACTATATAATGAGTATTTTAGTACGGTATATAAATATTTGTTATATCTAACACATGATGCAAATTATTCTGAAGAACTTACCCAAGAAACCTTTTGCAAAGCAATAGAGAAAATAAATACTTTTAGAGGTCAATGTAAAATTTCGGTATGGCTTTGCAAAATCGCAAAAAATTTGCTCATCAATGACCAAAACAAAAGAAAAAGAATTGATAGTAATGAAAATCTAAACTGCTTAGAAGATGTTACAAAAATAGAAGACGCAGTTGTTCTTAAAGATGAAAAAATTAATTTATATAAAAAAATGCAAAGTCTTGAAAGTAATTCTAAAGAGGTTGTTCATTTAAGAATTACAGGAGAATTATCTTTCAAGGAGATAGGAGATATCTTAGGAAAAACTGAAACATGGGCGAGAGTAACATTTTATAGAGCAAAGAAAAAATTAGAGGAGGTTGATGAAAATGAATAAAAAAGAATGTAAAATTATTCAAGATTTACTACCAAATTATATTGAAAGCTTAACAACTAAAGAAACAAATGAGTTTATTGATAATCATTTGGTGGAATGTAAAGAATGTAAAAAGACATTAGATGCTATGAAAAAAAATACAGTTAATGAGCAAAAAAGTGCAAAGAAACAAATTGATTATTTAAAGAAATACAGAAGAAAGATGATTTATCTAAAAGTTTTAATTGCTTTTGTAGTTGTATTTGTTTTAATATTCTTTGGCGTAAGATTTTATCAATGGAAAATTATATCTAAAATATTTGACCATAATATAGACTATAATATTGGAAATAACTATAAATTAATTCAAAGAGATGGACGAACTGGTGCTATTACAGAAATGCTATATAAAGATGGTATTAGTTATTTGAAACTTAATGATAAAGGAGATTTCTGGGAAAATGAAAATACAAAATATATGATTATTGAAGACGAAAATAAATATTTAATACTTGATAAAAAATCTCCGCCTCTAGGACTTGACTCAAGAATTAGTTTAGGGACTTATGGATTATTTAATACTGAAAAAAAGAGTGATTTATTGAAGTTAATATTAACTAAGGGAATAGATATCCATGAGGAAGAATACGGGGATTATCAATGCTATGTAATAAATTTTGAAGGTGAAAAAATATGGGTAGATAAAGAAACGATGTTTATTATTAGAAATGATTATGCAGGTCAAACAACAGAATATAAAGTTGAAACTAATATTGTAATGGAGAATGATGTAAAATTACCTAATTTAGAAAATTATACAAAAATTAATTAAATAGTATTAAGAGGGTTCAGATTAACTGAATCCTTTTTCATAGAAAGAGGCACACCTATTAAGATGCCAAAAGGGACGGGGAATTTTGGCACAGTTTTATATTTTATTATATTCTCTTCTTATTTTTTCTCTATTTATTTCAATAATATTAGAAATAATTCTAAATGAAATCTTATGTTTTTTCATTATCTTTACTAGTTCTCCTAATTCTGTTTTATTGCTTTTTAGCTCTTCTAATTTTATTTTTTTTACTTTTAAAAACTCTTTTACTAGTTTGTTGCACACAACTCTTTTATCTTCTTCTATATCTATAAAGCTATATTCTCTGGTATTGGTAAAGTTGATTTTTTTATAATTTGAATATTCATATTCTTCTGCTTTGTTACATATTCCAGCTTTTACTGAATTATCATAAATATATTTGATGCAATTATGTAATTGTTCTTCGCTATATATTCCTTCTGCTTTGTATCTGTCACGAAATACATAGCCTATCCTTTTGTATTTTTTATTATAATATAACCCATATCTAGTGTTAAGGCACTGCATGTATTTACTAGGTTTACATTTTTTTGAATTTATAGTATAATGTTTACATAATGGTTCGCTCGGCACCTACCTAATTAGGAGGTTATATAATGAATAGAAAAATTTCTGAATACAAAACTGCATATGCATCAACTTGTTTGGATTTGGATAAAAAGGTCCAAGAATTAATTGCAGAAGGATTTCAACCTTTTGGAAATCCATATAAAGGAAACTCTGGAATGCTTCTGCAGGCAATGGTAAAATACGTAGAATAAACAATTAAAGAGACCACAATAATGTACTGAACCCAAAAAGTTGGACAGTATAAATTAGGCTACTAACTCGGAATG